>Ga0214542_1008686_pt1 | contig 16493 bp, 12 predicted proteins | sample CNSS1metaG_FD_160096 | JGI IMG/M metagenome (GOLD analysis project Ga0214542, IMG submission 160096) | Root nodule microbial communities from cowpea collected in UCLA plant growth center, Los Angeles, California, USA - CNSS1 | ecosystem: Host-associated > Plants > Roots > Nodule | place: USA... | reverse complement strand
TATATATATATATATATATCCATTTATAAGTAAAGTGCGATGACAAAAGCTTTATTTATTATACAAAAATAATTTTATAAAATTTAAAGCAATTTTTTTTAAGTATTACAATAATAATAATAATAATAATACTTTTTTTTGTCTGAAAAAAAGAAAACCGAAATGAAAGCTCATGAAATCAAAAAAAGAAAACCGAAATGAAAGCTCATGAAATGCTTCCACCCATCTCGAGACCCTTCTTCCCTAAACAAATGATAAATATTAAAAATAGTGATAGTAATTTATTACTCTTTCGTTAATACTTACAAAATTTAACTATTTATTTTTTTGTTAGAATATTATTTATTTATTTTTTAACGATAGTTATTTAAGATTTAAGATAAGAATAAAAGTACTTATTTTTCAAAAGTTTTAATTTTCAAAATTAAAATTTAATCTATTTATATGAATATATAACATAATCATTACATAATTTAATTAATATTAGTTACACAAAAAAATATTACTCGAATGTTTTTTTTTTAAGTTAAGCACACCAAGAACCAATAAAAAATTATAAACAATGAAGAGATTAAGCTAAAATTGTTCATGACAAAAAAAGGAGATAAAAATGTGAAAGAGAGAAGAAACTCAAATATCTTCTACGGATTAAAACTATTCTAGCATAGATAAAAATAAATAAATAAACTTATTCTCCACCGTATTTTTATCTTTGAATGCTAGTATGACTTTTTCATTCAAGTCATAAAATGTTTGATTTTAATCACACTTTCAAGAATAGGCACGACTCATAAAAATTTAAGAGATCTAAAGCAAATTTGTAAGAGATATTTTTTTATCATAGTTTTTTTCAAAATTATTTTTTGAGGTTTTTTTAAGAGATTATTTTTTTAGATTTAAAATAGTTAGTACTAAAATTTTTTTTGAGACATATTCCTTTTGGATGTCTAAAATAAAGTTTTATCGATTACGATCTTGATCCATCTTCTTTAAACTTAATAACTTCTCCGATAGAGCAACTTCAACACTTTAAGATTAATAACTTCTTCGATAGAGCAATTTCAACATTGATATACGTTGACAAGCCACAACAATACAACAATATTATACAAAGCTCTTTTGTATAACACAATTTTTAACTGGTTGCAAAGTAGTAAGATGTTTTTTTCATGCAAATATTCTTGGTCAAATATCAACATATAGATAAGAACATTAAAGGAGACAATATGGAGACCACTTCATTGCTTATAATCTATGATGCACCGATACTTCAACTTGGATCACGTATCTATGTCCGACACGTGTTCGTATCTGATACTTTAGGATACTTTATTGATACTTATCAGTGAAGTATATAATTTATAAAGTTGTAGTACAGTACAAACAAATATTTGAATAAAGATCAATTTTAGTAACAAAAAATAATTAGTCATTATATATTGACCAATTTAAAAACTAAAAATTATTGACAACTAGAATAGTTCCAAAAAATTATAATTGGTCTCTAAATTGATAATTAAAATTGTTTTAATTATGAATTGGTTTCTAAATTGGTCACTAATATTAGTTACCAAGATTTTGACTACCAAAATAATTGGTCTCTAATTAAGAAATTGGCCTCTAACATATTTTTTGTTACTGAAATTGATCATTATTTGAGAGTTTTATAGTACTTTTATGATGACAATAATTTATATTTTTTTTATGTTGACAACTTTAGTACATATAATTTTAATTCGGATTCACACACTAACAATCGTATATTTATTATGTTTTTAAGAATTAATGTACAATTTTCAATATTCATATATCGCGTATCTATCACGTATCGTATCTTATTATTTTCAAAATAAACGTATCGACATATCGGATACGTGTCGTATCCGATACACATATCGTATTCATGGATCATAGCTTATAATTTTTTTTATTTTACAATTTTTTTTGTATCTTTATAATAATGTATATATACATTGGAGTATCCTAAGTACTCCTGTATTAATATTTTTTTTATAAAAATAAAGGTATGAGCTTGTCATCATGGACAGACCAACTATATTGAATGAATTGTATTTCAACCGACGTAAAATTGCATTTCACAATTACAGTCCACCAAACTCGCGTTCATCATTTTAAAACAAAATAAAATAGCTTCGAAATTGCACAATCAGTAGGTCAATCTTCGACAATTTGACTTCCGGAATGTGCAACCCTCAAGTCATTCTAAAACCTACAATCTAAAAAGTGATCAAAAACAAAATCTGGAGTACTGTGAAAACAAGGAAAAAATAAATTGCCAATGAAATTTTCCAATCTTTTAGCTACCTGGGTTCCTATTACACATATCATATTGCAGACTATGACACATTGCAAGTGGAGTTTTATAGTGGACACCAAATTTCACACATTACAAGGGGATTCTGATTAGTTCCTGAATACAATATCTCTTACCTATATTTTTTATTTCAAAGTTGTTAGATAAAAATTTCGTAGTCTCACTTAATAGATCAAGATCATTAGTTGCAAGTAAGATATCATAAACATATAAATTAAAAATATAAATTTGCTCCCACAAACCTTCAAATATATACATCGATCAATAATGTTTTTCTTAAATCCAAAGGAAATTATAATATCATTAACTTAAGATATCATTGTCAAGGAGGTTGGTTAAGTCCAAATACTGATTTCTTAAGTTGACACACCAGTGATCTGAGCATCAAAGGCAAAGGGAAAGCGATTAAGTATTAGAGGATCCAAGGATTGGAAGACCCACTCTATGAAGAACTAAATGGAAAAATTTTATAAAATGATTGATAGACGAGGATTTGATCAAAGAAATGGAGCTTTACAACATTTGTCTTACCATTGAGAATATTCTAGGGAATTCCAACATAGTGATAATTATGATATTAAGAAAACTAAGAAAGAGAGGGAGGTGATAATCAGAATAGAGGGAAAGTGAAAATGAGATGAGAAAGAAAAATCTAAATTTTTTTTTGTGGTTTCTTGAGAATCATTGACACTTATCATGGGTTTGGGAGAAACCCCCTCTATTCGTATTTGTTATTGGAGGTTATCATAACCCATATTAAGAAACCTCCGCTAAAATTAGTTTGTTTTTTGTTGTGATAGTATTGCATATAAGTTTGTAAGAAAAAAATCAGATAAGGTTGAGCGAGACAACCAATATGTTATATGTTTTGTATTTAAAAAAAAAAAGGTAACAACTACATCAGTTGTTAGGGGCACCAATGTAGAATCCAACTATATGATTTTTAAAAACCGATGTAGTATCATCTTCTCTCCATTAAAACACACGAGCTTCCAATTTTAATGTAAAGCTTTCGTTTTCGCGCTTAATCTTCTTTGTTTCACTCTGTCCTTCCTCTTTGGGTCTTCAAGGACTTCCATTCCATTTTCTAAGCAATTGTCACTCACTATGGGTTCGTCGCTGCCCATTTCTCCGTTACCACTCTCTCCTTTCTCATTCACTCCACCCTAGTACCTATTTCCACTACTATCGACACTTCTCTAGCTATTGTCACCATCATCATAGTCGTTGTTACTGCTCCTATATGCTGTGAACGCCCGCAGACGCCACCTCCGTAGTGTTCGTCAAAGGAGGGTTATTTCGTGTCCCCACAATATCATTGTCCCCATAGTGTGCTCTAATTTAAGCGCAACCCCATGCTCCATGCCCCGCCTCCATAATTGATTTTTCATGACCTCGTGCTTCTTCTTCTATTCTCGCGAAAACCAACAAAGTATTGCTCTTTACTTTTTTTAATTTAAAAATATTTGTAATTTTAATATTGATATTATGGATAATTTTGATACCATTAGGGCATGCATGTATCTTTTTGTACTCCAAACCTTGGACATAGAAATTTCCTCGCCTCGTAGTTACGATTAGGTAACATGTTATTTTTGGAAGCATCTTCTTCAACAACTCCAATAATTTTGTGAAATTTTTATAGGTCCATCAATTTCTTGTTTTTAAACGGAATAATTTTAAAGTTTCTCATAATTGTGTAAAGTTAGCAAATCCTGAGTACAATTGTTCCTTTGAATCAAACTTGAAAGATTCATATAAATGGGATCTTGCATCATTTATGCACCAACATCACGTACCCTATCCTCTAAATGATCATTCATCCATTCTTCCACATGTTCATTGGTTTGTGGCGTCATAAGATTGTCTAATACTTCTCCATGCCAATTCCAAATTGTATATCTCCTTACTATACCGAAGATGAACAATTTATGACATATTTTGGCCAAATACTAATGCCTTTGATTCAAACAAGGAACACAAGGACAATAATATGTCTTATTCACATAGATGGTGTGTTATTGAGCATATTGCAAGAACTCAAAAACTCCTTTTTCATATTCTTCACAAAATGCAATGTGCATTCATCCAGCTTCGAACCATACTACGTTGTTAACAAACTCCATCATTCTCAAATTTTTAATTCTCACAAGATAAGGCCCTATCCTTTGGGAAAAAATACTTTTCATCATTCTCTAACACGTATACAAAGAAGTCTTTCATCGTAAATTTGATAAAATTTTGGCAGCATTTCGCATTAATCTTTGAAGTACACGAAATGAAACTGGTCATTCATGACCACAATCAAGTATGCAACTAGAGAACAACACAAAATGGTCTATGTAACATCCCTACTAGAAATTAATTAAATAAAAGAAATAATTTATACTTGAAATCCAAACGTCATAATTTTTTATTCCCGAACGCGGGGAAATTTGAAAATCATTCAACGCGCTTAAATTTAAATAATCCAAATCAAAATGTACTACAAGTTCCAATAAATTGACTAAATAAAGTAAAAAAAAAAAACATAAACTTAATTCCTAACTAAAAGTCTCTTGCTAGCCCGCTCTCCGTCTCTAGGCATGACTAGCATCACCTGGTGTGTCAAGTCACACGATCATCGCCAAACACAAACAGAAAGGGTGAACTCATAATCAGATAACATATAATTTAATAGAAGTAAAGATCCACCAAAAAATACTTCATTTTAGTTAAATCTTGGCCAAGAACCTTAATGCCCCTAAGGTATTCCAACCTATAAGTCACACAAATAATTGACCATGGAACCAGGATATAACATGCTTCCACGAACCTGCTCGCTCGTGGTCCTACCTCTACGAACCTCCCCGCTCGTAGACCAACTCTACGGACCTCCCCGCCCGTAGTCCAACACACGTGATCCAACAGCTATGAACCTCCCCGCTTGTAACAACCCTCAAGTGTGAGCACGAAACATACGAACCTCTCCGCTCGTATCCTCACACGAGAACATCATAACATGAACCTCCCCAGTCATATTATCACGTGTTCACAAACAACCATAAACCTCCTCGCTCATGACCCAATCAAACATCGCCTATTCCAAGTCCCATATTACAACATACAACACACAATCAAGAAAAGTGCACTGCCATCAACGCTATCGCCTAGTGCTGCCTGAGCGCCGCCAGGTGACATTCCTGCGTAGATCACCTGACAAAACCCTCTCACCGTCAGGCGCCACGCAGATTCCAGAGTCTTTGTTTCACGGCTATCGCCTAGTAGGTCACTACTCGCCGCCAGATGCCCCTCACTCCAAGGACCTCCCTGATGCTCTTATTGTCTGGCGGCCTTTCCTACGCCGTCAGGAACTATACTAGTAATGTGCCGGCTACTAGTTTAGCATCCCAAAAAAGTTTTATATCCTCAATATCTCAGATATGCATTAGAGTAACTATTTACAGGTCTATATTTTGCAGCTTAACTCAAGATTACTACTAAAACATTATGCAGTTCAATAATATAAGTTCACAAATGCATATCCATTTACACTCATGCCAACACTTAAATTTACCACTAACCACATTCTTATATGAATCCAATTACAACAACCAAACTCAATCACAACCCTTATGTGGTAATATTCTAAATGCCTCAAGCATCACAACAAACTTATTTACCAAACAATGTTTCCCAAAACTCTTCTAAATTTAAATGTGCTACAATCCACCCATGGTTTAACTTCCAACTATATTTTAACTGTAACACCCCGCCTGGATACTATGGATTTTAAATAATAAAATAAAAACATAATAAATATTTCTCATTTATTTCAGTTCATTTCCCAAAAATGCGAGAAATTTAAAACTTTATTTCATCGTGAAATATCTCAAATTCATAATTTATAAAATTCAAATATAAAAATCATGTTCAATAATCCATACATTTACATAATCCTTAAAATACATAAAATAATAAAACTCTGAGAAAAATCTTCTCCCAACTAGCCCTACTCCGGCTCTATGCCTCACTAGATCCACTTGCAACATCATCTGCTCCCGTGTACCGCATACACGATCATCACCAAACACAAGCAGATAGAGTGAGGTTACAATTAATACAAACATATATATATATATATATATATATATATATATATATATATATATATATAAACATACATATCATTACAAGCACACCAAAGGATTCCATCCTTTGATTTCATGTCACATGGCCACCACCATGTTACTCGTGTTCCACGTCTTCCGATGAGTACCCCAAGATGTCTTGCTTCCACACCTACCAGCCACAACTAGTAGAGCACATGCGGGAAACCATGCTACGGATCACACTCCGTAACGCCAGGTGGAGTTCCCAATATGAATATCATTCGTAATGTCCCAAGACTACCAAACTTGTGAGCTTAATACTGAGGAGGGCAATCTAACTGGACCCATCCGTATGCGCCACAACATGCACACTCACACCGGCAACACTCGCCAACCCGAGCCACAACTCAATAGTTCCTCGTGCTCATTCGCCAACATGAGCCATAACTCATGAGATGTCATTCCGAGCCACAACCCAAGGAATGACACGTGCTTAACCCCTATCTCGAGCCACAACTCAAGGGATACGTTCCGAGCCACAACTCAAAGGATACGTCCCGAGCCATAACTCAAGGAACACCAGCAAGCCGATCTTAGAGATATCACCCAAGCCTTGTAGATCACACACATCCAAAACTAGTAACACAATTTCATATGCAGCACTATCGCCTAGCGCTACTCACGAGTCGCCAGGCGCCTCTAATGCTACTATTTTTGCATGTATCGTCTGGCGGGACAACCCTTACCGCCAGACGCCACGTGCTTTGATACCCCACTGGTTTTGTAGCTATTGCTTGGCAGTCAAACACCATCTTTAAGTGCTACACCAGTACTTGTGTCGTACTAGTTTTTAAGCACCCAGAACATAGTAAAATCAATCCTAGTCTTATAATTATGCATATCCACAATCAAGAATATAGGCTTCTAGAAATCAACATGACTCCCATGCACAATCTCAATTTAGATGGCTTCATCATACCCGTACACAACTATCACCATATATCATATGCATCAATCTCCATATATATATATATATATATATATATATATATATATATATATATATATATATATATATATATTCCACCCTTTAAATCCGTGCTAGCATTCATTTTCAACTTATAAATAACATATGCTCAAACAAATATAAAGTAGTAACACTCTGACAACTTAAGCACATGATCCTATGCACCAATGCAAATTTATATTGATACACTTGCATTCACCAATAAACCAATTCTCAACATGTGACTAACCCAAAGGAACATTCAAATTCATAGAGACTTACAACATAACCCAATCATGCTTCATTAGAAGTTACTTGGAATTATCAAGAGGTTATTCATGCATTTTAAAGACTTCAAAAGCAACAATCGTGCATAACATATATCTCTCGCTAGTGACCTCCAAATAAATCTCCACCATTCAAAGTGAATAACTACATGTTATAGATCACCTGTCAAATTTCACCTAGATCGGACGATTAACAAACCGAGAAATACAATTTTACGAAACCTGCGCAAACTAGAAAAACAATGGCTCCTAGCACCCAAAAGTCAGGAACCTGCTACCTGGCGGTACAAAACTAGCGCCCGGCGGTTCTTGATGCACAAAAAGTACGAAAAACAACGCTTTTTCATGAAAAGAACACCAACACGCATCGCCTAGCGGCAGCTCTTCACCGCCAGGTGATTCTTAACAGAAACCCATAAACTGGGTTGTTTTAACATGAGTCGCCTGGCGGCTTTGAAGGCCTACCAGGCGATTTCTGGAAAAATTCCAAAAACTTGTCATAGTCTAGAAAATCACGTGTACAATACATTCATGCTTATCATACAATTCATAATTATGAATTTAAAATCAAGAAATGCGATGAATAGCTCCCCTAACCTAATTCCTTGCTTAAAATTTGATAATCTAGAGCTTCCCTTTTTTGATCATTGTAAGACCCGCAGAATTTAATTAATTAATTAAATAATTAATTAATAAATGTGGGTGGGAAGATCATTTATGACATTAATTTTTTATTGGTATGACGTGGAAAAGTACTAGCTCAAATGGTTGAGAGTACTTTAATTGTGTGAGAGGACTTGGGTTTGAGTCCTAAGTATGCCATTTATGTGATATTTAATTATCATTGTTTTAATAATTTGATTGTGCATGTCAATTAAGAATATAATATTTGAATTATATTAGTTGGCATGAATTATGAAGTGGTTGAATGGTTAGGCATTGATTTGGCAATTGCATGGTTGTGGGTTCAAGCCTTGGAGAACTTAAATTAAACTTTATTTTTGCTAAATTGAGTTTTTGGCTTGAATATGAAAGGGTGGAGAAAACCCTATTAAGTAATCATGAATAGAAATTATAAGTCTTTTAATGATATTTTCGTTTTAGTGTAATTAAGGGTAATTAACACACCATTAATTGGAATTTTGAGAGAGAAGGAGAGAGTTTAGTGGTTCATTTTTCGTTCTGCACATTGAGAGAGTGAGTTCAGAATGTTTGGTGTTGTGTGAGGGAGCATAGGAGCCAATTGGTGAAAGTGCTAAGAAGACTTTTGTTGCCTTGAAGAAGAACTTTGTATTTCGCAAGGAAAATAGCAAGGAAACCAGGTTAAGGGAGCTGAACCACACTCTATCTATTTTTATGCAAATTTGTATGATTGATAATATGTATGTGTGTGGCCCTTAACTGTTGCATTGAAAATCCGAGTTTCTGGAAATTTTCCAGAAACCGCTTAGCGGGCTGTTCATAGCCGCCAAGCGACACATATATTCTTGCCATTTCTGGGTTCCTGATGAGGAACCGCCTGGCGGTAAACTCCCAACCACCAGGCGATACGTGTTGGAAAACCCAATTTTCTGGGTTCTAGTTGAGTTGCCCGGCGGTGATGAATACCCGCCAGACGACGCGAATCACTCTGGTTCGGTTTCAATGATTTGAGATTTTGGGGTGATTTTGATCGGAGGGGAAACTAGGGTTAATTATAGAAGGATGAATTGATGTTGGACTGCCTTTAAATTTCATGTAATGGATGATAATTCAAATGGAACAGTGTTAAGGTTGGAAAGATTGGGGATTTTTGTTGTTAGATAGATTGGTACAGAAATTTTAAGGGGAAAATTGTAAGGGTTGAGGGTGGTGTGCTCATTGGGCTATATACGACTGAGTTAGAGCGTGAATTAGGAGAAAGTTGGACAAGACTAAGGTTGAATGTTGCAGGGAGGAGGATTTCTGGAAAAAATCCAGAATTCATACACATCGCTTGGCGGCACGGGATCTACCGCCAGGCGCTATTGCAGAGATATCTCTCTCTGCGTGGTTGCTGATACATTGAAGGCCCTGAGATTTTGGGATGGTCAGGACGTTTTCATATATGACGGGTAAAGCAAATATTGGATAACAACTTGAGGGAATGAATTATTCAAGCAAGGAACAAGAATTAAATATAAGGAACTTATGGTTGAGGTGTAGAATGACGCAGCAGCTGGTATAGGTTCCACAGGTATAATCAACCTGTTTGTTGGATTAACTTCAAGCATTTTGGATTAATTGGTAGTTAGAGGAACCTGGATCATGTTAGAAATTCAGGAAGGAAAAATACTATGGTGCTATTTTGGGTTAAAACACTTAGAGTTCCAGTTTTAAAGGAGAATGGACGTGCTTTGGGGTTGAGGTAGCAATGAGAAATGTTAGTAAGATTAGTGGAACAGTGTTGAATATTGGAATAGGATTATGTGAGTGCATGTTGAAAATACTATCACTGGAAACAAGGCTGGCCTGGCATTGGATGCAAATTGAGTGGTAAACTTAATGCTGAGAATCTTAATAATAGTATGAGATTAAGCGAATATTTTGGATCTAGTGATTGTAATGGATGCGAGGCATTGTGGGTACTGCTACAGAACTTGGATATAACCATTGAACTTGTTTGAGTGAAAAACTAAGTTTTGAAGTCAGTACAATGTAGGTTACTGGTATAGCGTCTGGCGGTAGAGTAGGGACTGCCAGGCGATAGCGATAAAAACAGGAACGTCTGATGTGCAGGGCACCTGGCGCCAGAGTCGAGACCGCCAGGTGATAACCAGTATATAGGGGTTCCTGGTGCGAGTGGCGCCTGGCGAAGCGGGAGATACCGCCAGGCGATAAAGGCAAAAATAATGAGGTTCTGGAGCGCTGGCGCCTGGCGGTGGGGGCTGACCCGCCAGGCGGTGGCTGCTGTGTTTGAGAATTTTGAGGCGCTTGGCGCCTGGCGTACGTGTCCCCTACCAGGCGGTCTGGAAGTTGGTAGCGCCTAGCGGTACGTGTCCCCCGCTAGGCGATTTGGCTGCTATAAGTCCTAATCGTTGGACTTTGTAGGCGTGATCTACGAGACTTTTGGTAATGCTTCAAAGGTAAGATTGTTGGGTTCTTTTAGTTGAGCTCGGAACGTATCCCTTGAGTTGAGCTAGGGATAGGGGTTAAGCACGTAGCATTCCTCGAGTTGAATATGAGGAACCGAAATTCTGAGTTTGTTGTAATATCTTACATAATTTGGATGAATCTATGCCTAAATTTCATGCTGCACATGAGGGAATCAGGGGTTATGGTTGTTGGTACTATTTTATTGAATTTTTGGCCTAAATGCATGAATATAATGGGGTTATGCACTGTATATACTGTGATTATGCAAAGTTGGGTTGTTGGGGCCTATTTTCGTGTCCAATTATGCTCATATGCCTAATGAAATTGTGCTGAATGAATGGTATGAATTTGGAGTGTATTTTGGGTTCGATTGTTGTTGTTGTGTGCGTAAAACAGTGCCAAAGTCTGCATTTTTCGCTCAAGCGAGCCGGACTCGCCTAGGCGAGAGTTACATGGTTTTAGTTTCAGGCTCTGCTCGAGCATCTCGCTCAGGCGGGGTAATTTGGTCTTAGGCGACAGGCCATCTCGCTTAGGCGAGTGTGCCTCACCCAAGTGAGAACTCACATGTGTTTTTGTGTGGCTTGGTTGCACATCTCACGCAGGCGGGATTTATTGTTTTGAGCGAAGGTGCGTCTCGCTTAGGCGATAGCCTCTTGCCTAAGCGAGCTTTCAAGGGTGGTTTCGCTGTCTCGTTGAACTCGTCGCCTAGATGAGGCACTTTAATCCTGGGCGAGTGAGGGTCTCGCCCAAGTGAGAAGGAGCTCACTTAAAAAAGAATTCGTGGGCTGCAGCTGTTCTAGGGGCTCGCTCAAGCTAGCGGGCCTAGCTTAAACGAGATAGGCTGGACTGTTTGAACAAAGGCTTTTAGCCTAAGCGAGCGAGGGTGTTGTTGTGCGTTCAAGGGAAGTGTTACTGCTGTATTAATGGAATGAGATGGAATTTGTAAGGCATGGTCTATAAGGCTTCTAAGATATCTCAATGGTGGGCTTGCTGGTGTTCCTTGGGTTGTGGCCCAGGATAAAGGTTAAGCATGTGGCATTCGATGGGTTGTGGCCCGGAATGATTTCCCTTGAGTTGTGGCTCGGGATAGCGGATGAACACGAGAAAATCTTGAGTTGTGGCTCGGGTTGGCGAGTGTTGTTGGTGTGAGTGTGCTGGTTGTGGCCAGTACGGATGGGTCCAGATGGATTACCCTCCTTAGTGATTTGCTGACGAGTTTGGTAGTCCTGGGACATTACGAACTATGTTCTTTGAGAACTCCACCTGGCGTTACGGTGTGTGATCCGTAACATGATTCCCGCACGTGCTCTATCGGTTGTGGCCGATAGGTGTGGTAGCAAGGCGCAATGAGATACTCATTAGAAGATGTAGAACACTACTAGCATGGTTGTGGCCATGTGGAAGAGCTGGAATGAGTCTCCTTGATGTGTACTGATATTATATGGTTGTGGCCATGTGGAAGGAAGGGAACAAGTCTCCTTTGATGTACATTGATATTCCATGGTTGTGGCCATATGATAGAGAAGGACGAGTTTCCTTGGTGGTGAAATGATATCATTCATGGTTGTGGCCATGCAGGATAAAAGAAGAGATTTTATTTTGATGTATTTTATTATATATATATATATATATATATATATATATATATGATTGGTGTATATATATGTGTTATCTTTTTAGCTCACCCTATCTGCTTGTGTTTGGCAATGATCATGTACGCGGTACACGTGAGCATATGATATTGCAGGAGGAGCTGGTGAGGCTTAGGCTCAGAGCGTGGGCTAGATTGAGAGTTTTGATGATTTGTGTTTTGAATAATAATTTGTAAACACTGTGGATATTTATTATACTTTGTGTTTATAAATTATGGAATATTGGACTTTTCATAGTTTAATAAAGTTTTAAATTTCTCGCGTTTTTGGGAAATGAGGTTTTGTTAATTGCGGCTTAATTACTTTTCTTTATTTTATTATTTAAATCCGTAATATCCGGTCGGGATGTTACAATTGACATTAAGCTAACTTAATTTTCATTCAAAGTCCATTAGTGGCTGTATTTCCAGCCTCCCTTGGCTGCTCCTAAAGCATCTAGGGTTCCTCTAACCTTTCACATTCATGCCAAAGAAAATTTGGGAAAAAGAAAGTTTAATTTTAGGTCTACCAAGGTTCAAACCCATAACCATGCCAATGTCAAATCAATGTACAACCATTCAACCAATTCATGTTTCATGATAATTTATATAATTCTATGATTATATTATCACTCATCATGATCCAACACATATTTAAAATAATAATAAATTAAATATCACATAAATGGCATACATAAGATTTGAACACAAGTCTCCTCACATAATTAAGTACTCTCAATCATTTGAGCTAGTACTTTTCCACATCATACATGTCAGTATTAAATACCATAAAGGCTATCATTACTCACATTTTCACTTACCCTCACGGAACCCAAAACGTGCACAAACAATCAAAGATTGCAATTTTCATTGCTGCCACGCTTATCTGTTAGGTTTATGGTGGGGGTTTCACTGGGAAGATACAACACCAATGAGACTTGAGCCTAACCACATAAGGCATTGACACCACTCTCAACCCAAAACCTTAAGACAATGGGTTTATGGGTCTTTATCCTTATATAGTACTCTACTTTCTCATTTCAAGCCAATGTGGGACTTAGACTCACACTTGAATTTCTAACAAAGCCTAGCGGCGCATTCTTACCGCTAGGCCGCACATCATATTCTAGGTAAAAACCCAGATTTTTCTTGCACTAGTGAAAAACCCAAAACCCCTAATTCACATTTCAATTAATTAAGTGTGTGAAACTACACCAAATTAGTTTTACCCTTTTGCATTTACTTCCAGTAAAATCAGACAATCGCAATTTCATCCTGATTACACTATAGAGATCAAATCAATAATTCAGCCCCTAAACCCTAACAAGATCCCCTCCTATGGATGCTTCCCATTCAATCACCAAGACTACGCAGATAGCAATAATCATAAATTTCACAATTTTCATGAATTCAAAACGCACACAGAAATATTTCTAGAAAATCTAAACAATCACAAAATCCATAAAAATGCAGAAAATGAATCAAGGCTTGCGTCGCTTGGCAGAATCACCCTTACTGTCAGGCGATTCATCTCTAAAACCCAAAATTGGGCTCAACACTCATGCATCGCCTGGCAGGCCTTCAAAGCCGGCAAGCAGTTCTTGGAAATTTTCCACAAACGCGAACACAAGGAGAATTCGATTATGCAAAGGCATCATTTCACGCATCACACTACAAAAACATCACAGATTATATATATATATATATATATATATACACACACACACACACGTAAAGGAGATCTCCTAACCTAGACGCCTTGCTCCAATTTCGAATTTATAGTGTGTCCTTGACCCAAAACCTCCCTAGCTCTTGCTTCCACTCCAAAAATGGTTTCCAGCCCTCAACTATCTCTCTTTTAGGTGCACAAAATTCACTATTTTCCAGCTGAGCTTAGCCTCTACGTTAGCTCTCAAAAACTTCTAATCACCTCTTAATTAATTCTATTAATAAAAAAATTGAAAATGTTTAATTGTGTATATAAATGGCCATCAATTCTCATTAACCTGATGGTTTCATGATAATTTATGTACCTCTAGGAATATAATATCATGCATCATAGTAAAAATATTATTTAAATAATAAAAAAATTAAATTAACACATAATTGTCTTATACAGGACTCAGACCCACATAATAGTCAAGCACTCTCAATCACTTGAACTAGTACTATTCCTAGTCATAACTTTTTGCATTAAATGCAATAAATACTCTTTACACGCATTTATATTAAATAATTATTTATTTAATCATTTAATTTCTCGGATCTTACCGTCTAAGCCGAAATATTTTTAAAACTTATGTATAAACTTACAATGTCCACATATTAAAAAATTATGAAAACTAAGTTTTCCAAATTATTCGACCGGACAATTCAATATTTAATACAAATGCTTAAAGTTTAATCATTTGCATTAAATCTCAAATGGGAACTAAGGTTCTCTTAATATCTATATCTAAAATTATAGTAAATCTTAATATAAAATAACAATGCACTTAATTATACTTTATTAATTAATCAAACATCTAATAAATAATTATATAAACATTAAGCATATAATAAATCTAAAATTAATCATATATCTAATTTAAACTAAAAATACAATTTAATCAAACACCTAATAAATTTTAATATAAACTAACAATGTTTTTTTTATCTAAATATTAACATATATTAAAATTAAGATAAAACTAACTTTAATACAACAAATATGGTACAAATTCAAATAAAACACAAAATGCCAAAAAAATAATTTAAAAAAATGTCTCAAACAAACTTCTTCCAAATCCTTCTTTAATGTTCCAAAATCAATGGAAATGAAAAAATCAAACCAATGAAATAACATGCAATAACAAGTGTCCAGTGCCAACAAAAGCTGACCTTAATTTGAAAAACAATATGAGAGAACGAACACTTGAGATAAAATGCACAATGGAAATGGACAAACCAAGGTTTGGGAGGCCAATGAAGCTATGGGCTTCTTGCGTTATCGCTAGTGCAGTGGGAATTTTGGAAGAAAAAGGAAATCTATTTGCGTGCAACAAGTGAGGAGAGTGGGAGTTGTTGTTTTAGTTGTAAAAAACTCAAAATTTATGTTTCACCCCTATCTTCAGATGTAAATTTGCTCTTTCCTTTTATGTCTGGTGCAGCCAGCCTAAACGTTAAATAGCAAATTTAAGTTTTATTATATGGGATCGGACATAAATTTTGAGTAGTTATTTAAAAAAATGTCATAAGTCCTTTTCTAACATTAGGTGCTTGCACGTTAAATGTAACATCAATGACATGGTAAGCTTTTTTTTTTGTGTTAGTGTTTCAATGCTTGTAGGTCATCCAAAGTATTGTTAAAATATGTCAGCTGCTTAATCACTGTTCTTAATTCAGTCATCCTAAATGAATACTATTGTTGCTTGAAGAAGATTCTATGTGCCAAAGATTTTGTAATATACAATAACTTAAGGTTCATCCACATATTAATTATCTTATTTACAACTTCCCGGAGTGCTTTATCCTCAAGACATAGAATTATGGATATTTCGACTTTGTTGACCATGTTAGTTTTCTCCACCTTAGACAACAACACTAAAATATCTATCTTACCCTTTATTACTATGGATATTTCAACTTTGTTGACCATGTTAGTTTTCTCTACCTTAGACAACAACACTAAAATATCTATCTTACCCTTTATCACGTTAGCACATCCTTAATATAACGAGATAGCTTCGATCTTTATCCTCCAAAATTTGAAGTTGTTCTCACTAGATAACTTCTTAATGTCAAACTTGGTGGTGATTTCTTCAAACATTACTCCTTTTGACTTTCTTCCTCTTGTTCTCATAGAGGGTCACTTGTTAAATTTTTTGAGTGGACATACCTACAAGATTCTGTATGTACTTCAATGAGTGAATCCACGTAAGAGGCCTAATATTGCCTCAAACCTAAAATCTTAAAATATTTATTTGTGGATTATATATATATATATATATATATATATATATATATATATATATATATATATATATATATA
>Ga0214542_1008684_pt1 | contig 16497 bp, 13 predicted proteins | sample CNSS1metaG_FD_160096 | JGI IMG/M metagenome (GOLD analysis project Ga0214542, IMG submission 160096) | Root nodule microbial communities from cowpea collected in UCLA plant growth center, Los Angeles, California, USA - CNSS1 | ecosystem: Host-associated > Plants > Roots > Nodule | place: USA... | reverse complement strand
TTTATGTTTTCTTCTTCCTTTAATTGTTCTTGATTTTCTATGGTTTATGTGTTTTCCATTTGCTTTTTGTTTTGAATCAATCCATCATCTTCTTCTCTTGAGCTTTGTGAAAGGAACCTTCACATCTAGATAGCTTGCTATCTTAATGTCCAGTGGGGATTTCACTTAGCTTAATCAACTCACACCATATTCAATAATCTTGAAAAGAAACAAGATAATCCTTCATCACAGTAGGCCAGGTATCGCATGTGATTAAATCGATTGAATGGTGCTTCAAGGAAGGAATAAAGTGGTGTGAAGTGACAACTAAGATGTTTTAGTTCGAGACCTGAGTTTATATGAGACTTTGCTAAAAACCTACAAGAGGTAATGTAGAGCATATGGAAAGTGAGTCAGTATATCAGATACAAATTGGTTGTTGGGACATAAAGGATCCTTCAAGCTTTAGGTTTGAAGTTAAGAAGTTTCTTTGAGAGCAGCGCCTTAACCAAACTAAATTATTTAACACCATATTAACTAGCATAGAGGCAAGAACTCCAGTTAGTTATCGTGTGGAGGTCGATCAGTCTTGTCAAGGTCATCTAGGACCGGAGGATGGGTGACTCTACATGGGAGCTAGAGGAGGATATGAGGAAGTGCTATTCGCATATGTTTTCTAGTAAGTCTTAATTTTTTAGGTCAAAAATTTTTTTTGTTAGGGAGATTGTAAGCCTCATTTTTTTTCAGTTCTAAAGCGTTTTGGGCCTGGCCTTTACATGGGCCTAAGGCCAACCCATTTGGGGACCCCCAATACCCCTTTCCAGCCCCCTAATCCTCATTTTATGTCTCATTTATGAAAGCAACTCTCTCCTTTCCTCTACTTTCTAAAGCAGGAGCTCTACTAGGGTTTCACTCACGTTCCTCTACGAGCTAGCCAAGCTAATTTTACCTCTAAGTAAGTTGAATCTTTAAACTCCCTTGTCATTTCTTCCACTTTTTACCGTTTGGGGTACGTTGGTTTGGGTTAGGGTTCATCCTCATGCCCTGTATTTGTTTTTGTATCCACGTTTCAGCTCGTTGTTTGATTTCTGGAGCTACGGTGTTTCTCTGTTAAGTGTTTGCCATCGTTTTCTAGCATTATCCAGGTAAGGGAAGCTAGGGTTTCACATTATTTCTATTTTATGTGATTAGTATTTTGTGGAATATGAGAATGGATTGGGGAAAATGTTAATTTTTGGTGTTTTTCCAAGTTAGGGGTTTAAATATTCATGAAATTATGATATTTAATGTTATTTTTCGTATTCTAGAAGCGTCGAGTAGTCGTTGGGCGACTATTCCCTTTTTCTGATATGTGCAGTTTTAGTAAAATTGACTTTCCCGACTCAGTAACCGTTGGATGGAGCTCAAATTTGGAAATTTGGTTCATAACATGCTATTTTGTGGCTTGAACGATTGGATAGTCAATTAGATGTCTGTAGCTTGAGAAATGTGTCACGCATTACTGTAGTGATTTTGGTTTTGTGATAATAAATTTTCTTAGGAATTTTATTGTATGAATTATGGTTGTGTGTTGTACTTGATTGTATGGAATTTCAGGTACTTAAATGTTGGCACTCACTTATTTGGGATGAATAGTATTTTTGATATATGTATGTCATGTTATGCATTTATAAAGTATGAGATTAAATGAAATCTTGTTATGCTGAGTATGAAATGGAAAACATGACTTGTTTGGTTTGTGGTGGATTGGCATGAGAGTTGAATGATTGAGATGGCATGTGGAAATTGTTTGTAAAAGAGTTTCAAGGAAAACTCTTGGTGATGGTGGTTAGTGTATACCTTGATATAAGAGATGTCTAGATAAAGGAAGGTATCATGAACTCTAATAATCGTTCATGCTCACATAGAACAGAATGATTTATGTCGTGAAAGTGGCAGGAGGTCCTAGTCTTGGGACATATTAGGCCTAAGACATTAGAGGATTAAGCGTGTGTGTGGGGTGGGGTGGTAACCCCTTGTGTCTAGACTCTGCAGAGTTTAGAAACCAGCACATGTGCATACTTCCTTTAGAATTATATATCAAGAGTATGATCCGGATATTTAGTCTTAGAGTCTTGCTTGTTTGCTATCACATGATTAAGTGCCTACTGTGTTGCATGTTTATAATTTGTTTAAAGTATCTGCTTGCTATGACATGTTGAAAATTATTTTACACTAGCTTACCCTTTCTCTTTGTGTCCGTTCTCTTCTTTGGCTTTTCCATTTACAATGATCACCAAATCCTTGGTGTGATCAGATGTGGAGATCTCTTGGTGATCGTGATGTTGGCGGGGAGGTTGTGGTGTAGTTAGGCTTCCTGGATCCTTTATCACTCATTGTTGAGCCTTTCTTCTTGTGTAATGTTATTTTGTAGTTTCTTGCTCTATGAGGAAATTTCCAGTTTAATCTAATCTTTGTTGAGATTCTATTCATGGCATTGTGCTGTGTCTTCGGGTTTCAATTCCAGTATAATTTGGGATAACTGAAAAAAGTTAATTGTAATATAGTTTATGTCGGTGCTCTAGTTTGTACTATAATCATGTGGCGTTCTATTTATTAGAATTATTCTACTAAATTGCAACGTTACATTAATTACAATAAAATAATTTAATAAATAAAAGTAATAATTATTTTAATTTATTTAATTAAAGATATTAGTTAATCAATTAAAGATTACAAATGATTTGCATAATTAAGTGTTATATATATATATATATATATATATATATATATATATATAAAAGGTTGAATTAAGTTTTAAGTATTTTTCAAATTTGAATATATTTTTTTTGTGTTCTTAAGAATATTGAATTAATTTCTTTTTAATTTTTGTATATGTATCTTGTCATTTGATTTTTGTTATCGTGTGACTATTTTTTGATCTCAATTCACTTATTAACTCATTATTTTTCTCTCAATTTCTTCCATCATGTTGGTCAACTTGTTCCTTTTCCTTGTAAAAGAAAGTTGGAAGAGATTAAAAGAGGGAATAAGCAAGTTGATCAACGAGTAAGAGACAAGAAGACAACAATAACCACATCATCCCTTCATCCCTTTTAATGAAAAAATCAAATGACAACATGCATAGGGAAAATATTCAAAACTATAAGGTACTTCAAACATAATTAAGCCTAAATAAAAGTAATAAACTATGAAAAACATTGCTGGGAATAACATGTTCAAATGCGTCCTCTAGAATCAATATCATTGCTTTGTCACTCATTCTACACATGCACTTTATATGATACAACTTCAACATGAATGACAATGTTGTCACCCAATTGTGGCTGTGTAAACTTGTCCAGCAAGTGCACTAATCTATTGTAGCACACTAAGGTCGTATCCACAAGGATATGGTAATTAAATCAATTGTTTATAATCTAACTTGAGTTCGGTAATAAAATAGTAACAAAGTTTGGTTTTGGTTAATTAACATAAAAGAGATAAAACTAATATTTGAGAGAGTTGATGTTGATTAATATGTTGGGATTGAACTTGGCTCCTTAACTTCACTGTACTGCCTGTTACGTGTTGGTAAGTGTATCCAACAGGGACTAATATGGTCTAAATTAATTGGTTAGTTACTGATAAAGGTTGAGCATAACAAAATATTTGTGGTTTAAAGAAAAAAATGTTTAGAATTTATTATAAAGCATAAACATAAATTGGCACATTGGAAACAAATAGCTTGATTAAGAAAAATATAAGATAAAATCTTCACTGAGATTGTATTTCATGATTCCATTCAAAGTAAAAATAACAGACAATATATTTCTATTTTTGTCCATCATATTCGCACCACTATGTTACAAGCCATAATGTCTTAGTGACAAGTCTAAAATTTATTAAGAACTCTAATGTCTTAGACCTTTCCTTGTTAAAAGTTTGCATTAAGCCTTAAGTTTGGATGTTAAGAATGACCAACAATGTACTCTATGTCTAGATGCACAATAAATTAGTTGTCTATTCTAGTCTAGGTTCTAATATCGTGTCCAATGATTAGATACCCACAAATATTCAATCAATAATTATCATGCAATTAGATCAAGAATAGAAAACAAGAGTATGGAAAAAAATTATATTGAATGAAGAATTTACAGAGAATCAAGAATACATTACACCTAACCCCGTGAATGAGGGAGTTACTACTCCTAAGCATACTGAATACTAGAATGATGTTGAAATTGAATGCCTCCATCCTTTAGAATGTCTTTCTACCTTCAAATGTAGAGATATCAAGTTTATTTCTCTCCAAGTGTGTGTTTGGCCTATGTCAAACCCTCAATTTATAGACTTTCATAATTGGATTAGGCTTAAAATTAAGATTTAATTTGGTACTTGAATAAATCATAAGAGATAACTCTTGATATATATCTTTTAATCTTTAGAGATTCCATACCTTTGAATTATTTGTCAATTATTCTAACTTGTAATTTAAATAACCAACTTTATGGATATCTGATATGTTAGGAATCCAAGTGTAAGTCTAAGTCCCACATTGACCAGAAATGAGAAAGTAGAGCACTATATAAGAATAAAGACCCATAAACCTAACGCCTTAAGGTTTTGGGTTGAGAGTGGTGTCAGTGTCTTATGTGATTAGGCTCAGATCTCATTGGTGTTGTTCTCCCCAGTGAAACCCCCTCTGTAAAACCTGACAAGTGGTATCAGAGTCGATGGTTAAAACCGGCTCATACGAGTGCAGTATGGTCCTAGTATCGAAAGTCTTCCTGACAAAGGTCTCAGGTAAGGGTTCCAGGTAAAGCGTGTCCCGTTAAGAATAACGACGGTACAAAAAAGGGCAGAAAAGGAGTACTCGTGGTTGGGGATGCTTCCGCTGGAGGGGGAGTGTACCAATGTGGTTGAAGGGACTCACCCTTGATGGGGAGATTGTTAGGAATCCCAAGTGTGAGTCTAAGTCCCACATTGACCAGAAATGAGAAAGTATAGCACTATATAAGAATAAAGACCCATAAACCTAACGCCTTAAGGTTTTGGGTTGAGAGTGGTGTCAGTGTCTTATGTGATTAGGCTCAGATCTCATTGGTGTTGTTCTCCCCAGTGAAACCCCCTCTGTAAAACCTGACATGATATTATTGATAATCTTTAACTATTCAATATTTCATTCATTTTGTTGATAATCTTCCCAAATCTCTAAGATTCCCTTTCTTTGCATAATATAATCCTCACATTTATCTTTTCCACTTTTATTTAATAAAACCTGAAATGTTAAATAAAATCTAAAAATGAAATAATAATAAATATAAAAATAAACTAAAATAAAAAGATGATAATGCTAATTATCACTGCCTTTAATGATTTATAAATTATGTTCTTCATTTCTAGTGTTCTTGAAAGTACACATCACTTATAGATCTAACCTTATGGCTGAGAGTTAGAACCTAAGGGTGTCAGACGTAGGATTTCTCAATCTAGGTGGAGGAACCCTTGCTTTGAGAACAAGACTCTTTAAACCAACTAAACCCTCATAAACATGTCTGGTAAATGCCAAGGATTAGGAGACTTGATTGGGTTTAAAAACTAGATTAGATGTCTCTACATCTAGTGTTGATGAAGTATGATGATTGGCCAAATCACCACGGAGTGCAACACAAATCAAGTAATCAACACGTAGAAACAATAGCACAATACATAAATAATCAAGTACAATACATAGAGACTTTAGAAATTACATTCAATCCCAACTAGGAAGGATTTAATTACTCATAATGATGAATACAAGATGAACATGGAGTAGTTTCCTCCTTCCATAGCTTTACAAGGATATATAATAAGCACTAAAGCTATGAAGTTTCTCTCACTAAAATGAATGTACAAGGTCTATATCAAAATCAGCATAATAATCCCAAAGACATGCCCTGTATTTATAGATTTTCAAGCGCTCAGCACCAAATTCCGCTACTCAGCCGCAAACTTAAAATTTACATTTTCCAGTTCATCTTTTTGGCTTAAGTTGCAACTTTTAGGGCTTAGCACCAACTTTGTAAGTTCCTTCATTTTATCTGCAAAAATAGCACAATTATATTAGATTCCACATTTTATATTTTCTCATAACCACATTCTGAATTTATGTGCAATTAGGGCATTTCTAATGATTTTTTCAATGATTTATTACAAGATAAGTGTCTAAATGATGTGTAATTTAACTGATACTAAACACTTATCATACAACCATCATATAATGGTTGGTGTAACATCCCAACCGGATATTACGGATTTTAAATAATAAAATAAAAAGATAATAAATATACCTCATTTATTTCAGTTTATTTCCCAAAAATGCGGGAAATTTAAAACCTTATTACATTGTAAATAACCGTAAATCCATGCTTGTAAAAATTCATAAAAAATATCCATATGCGATAAAGGTTACAATTTATTCAAAAACATAGTAAAATCATTAAAACTCTTATAAATCTTTGTTCCAGACTAGCCCTGCTCTGGCTCTAGGCCTCACTAGATCCACCTGCAACATCATATGCTCCTGTGTATCACGTACACGATCATCGCCAAACACAAGCAGATAGGGTGAGCTAACAATTAAAACAATATATAAAAAAACATATATACATACAAACACACCAAAGGAATTACATTCTTTGATTCCATATCACATCGTTACCCCCATGTCATCCATGATCTACGTATTAAGATGAATATCTCAAGATGTCTTGCTGCCACACCTACAAGCCACAACTTGTAGAGCACGTGTGGGCAACCAGCTACAGATCATACTCCGTAATGCCAGGTGGAGTTTCCAATACGAACATAGTTCGTAATGTCCCAAGACTACCAAACTCGTCAGCCACCTACTGAGGAGGGCAATCTATTTGGACCCATCCGTACGCGCCATAACACGCACACTCACATTGACAACACTCTCCAAGCCGAGCCACAACTTAAGGGTTCCTCGTGTTCATCTGCCATCCCGAGCCACAACTCAAGAGATGTCATTTTGAGCCACAACTCAAGGAATGCCACGTGTTTAACCTCTATCTCGAGCCACAACTCAAGGGATACGTTCCGAGCCACAACTCAAGGGATACGTTCTGAGCCACAACTCAAGGAACACCAGCAAGCCGACCTTCGAGATTTCACCAAAGCCTTGTAGACCACACACATCTAAAGCAAGCAAAACACAACTTCTGCCTCTACACTATCACCTAACACTGCTATTGAGTCACCAGGCGAAATGTGCTTCCAGATCGCCTGGCAGGGGACACATGCCGCTAGGCGCCAAGCGCCTCTAATGCCATTATTCCTGTAGTTATCGCCTTGCGGAACAACCCTTGCCGCCAGACTCCACGCGTTTTAGGGCTCTTCTAATTTCATAGCTATCGCTTGGCGGTTCATACCTCACCGCCAAGCGGTACAACAGTACGAGATTACTTGTTTAAAAGAATGGTGCAACATCTTTTCCCACTTCCTAACCTTTTCCCCCTCAACTTAGCTCGCTAAGTTCAGTACTCCAATCATGCATTACAACCTATAATTCACCTTCACCTTGCCACGGCCTAGTTATGAACTATGACCTAATCTAAGATACCACAAAAGGTTCAATTAAATACAGTCCAAGCCGATTACAACCATTAAATCTAAATTACTAAGTATTAACTTGTTAGTTATTAATATCAGGTCATGTACTATGACCTTTGCCCCATATCCCTTAATCCCACTTTAAACTTAAGCAACATCTCCAAATGACTAATACCACATTAGGTTATGCAACATTTATTTCCAGTTCTGATTCAACCAACCTCCTATATACCTTCTTTGCATCCCTTTGTCTCCAAACCAAATCAACCCTAAGTTAAATTCCAAGACCTTAATTCATTCATTAGTTAGTTTTATCATTACCTATTCGAAGGTATCATCAAATCCCTTCTCCATGTTCTATTCTGGACTGAAACAGAACCCAATTCCTCACTGCACCCCACAATCAGGCAGTTCTCAAAATTTTGCGATGGCGTTGGCGGCACAAAGCCAGCCGCCAGCCCGTGCAACCAATTATGGAAAACCATAATTTCCCCCTGCACCTACGAAAGCTCTAACCTTTCCATTTCATACCAGTCTATCAATTTTTCACCCAATGCACTTCTATCATACGTCTATGAGTACTCTTAATATCTTATGCGTCCAATACACATAATTATACTACTTTTGCTCACGTAATTTCCCTTAAAACCAAAGATTTCCAAATTTCCAAACCCTAAAACTATGTTCATGCAATTTCATCCAATTTAACCTCTAATAACACGTAATTCAACAATGTAACACGTCTAATCATTCACAAATAGTTAGGACTTCCTTTTCCCCCGATCAGAATCATCCTAGAAACCCCAAAACACCAAAATCGAGTCACCTTAACTCGTATTGCCTAGCGGGAGTTCATCACCGCTAGGCACATCATTCAAAAACCTAGAAACTGGGTTGCAGGCATGCGTCGCCTGGCGACCATGGTCATGTTTCCAAGCGGTTCCTCTTCAGGAACCCAAAAAACACTCACTTTGCATGAATTGTTTGGCGGCTACAAATAGCTCGCTAGGCGGTTTCTGGAAAATTTCCAGAAACCCAGAATTTGCAAACATGACAGGAATGATTCATACATATACATGCTATTTATAAAGTAATTAAACTTAAAACACAAAGCTAACGAGTTCTAGCTCCCCTAACCTAGTTTTCTTTGCTAAACTTAAAAATTCCAAGGTTCTTCTTGATCACAATGGCCTTTCTTGCTCTCTCCCCATTCAGCTTCTTAGTTTCACTTAAGAACCATAGTTTCTCTCTGGAATTTCACTCATCACAATGCTCTCCAATGGCAGGCACTAAAAACTCTCTCTCTCTCACCCTTAACTCTCACTAAAAATTGCCTTAATTAGCAATGATGCAAGGAAAACGAAAATTAGCATTAAGCTAACTTAATTGTCATTCAAGGTCCATTAGTGGTTATTTTTCCAACACCTATTGGCTGCCTCTGACAGCTAGGGTTTCTCTGCCCTTTCACATTCATACCAAAACTAATTTTAGCAAAAAGAAATTTTAATTTGGATCTACGAAGATTCAAACCCATAACCATACCAATGTCAAATCAATACAAAACCATTTAACCAATTCATGTTTCGTGATAATTCCTATAAATATAGGATTATATTATCACTCCCACAATCAATTATATTATCAAAAATAATGCACAATTAAAATAACATACAATTTGGCATACACAAGACTCGAACTCAAGTCCCCTTCACACAATCAAGTACTCTTAACCACTTAAGCTAGTACTTTTCCACATCACATCAAACAACATTTAATGTCATAAAGGCTCTCACTACCCTCATTTATTAATTAATTATTTATTTAATTAATTAAATTTCGTGCGTCTTACAGTTGGTTATTGTCCTTCAATAACACATCAAAATTTGTATTTCCTTCATCACGCAACATATTAGCTCGCACACCATTATTTTCGGTAGCCCCGTCAAAATCACTGACATCATTCCCCACAAACCCAAACACATAACTCAACATGTCTTCCATTGGATTTTGAGATTCTAAAAAATCTTGAACCACATTTGCACTGCTACCGGCCATGGAATCACTTACACTTGATCCTTCACCATGCATATACCATGTTTTGTAGTTTTCAGGGAAAGGTATACATGTTAATTGTTATAAAAATGTATCCCTAGTTTTCCATTTATTGAAACCACATTTTGAACATGGACACTTGATAACACGACCATTATCATGTTCAAAAGCAAATCTAACAACAAAGTAACTATTCACACGACCTTAAAATCATAAAACTATCCTAATTATATCTTATCTGGTCAAGAAAACTAGAAATGCAAAATCACTATGTGACTCTAGAAAACTAGCCAAAACATAGTTAAAAAAGGACATAAAATTGGCTACCCCAATAACAATAATTAAAAACTAACTAACATAATTTCTACAAGTTACAAATTGCACAAGAGGACTAGACTTAAAAACAACTACTAAAATTTATACAAAATTCAAAATTCCACCTATGTACTAAATTTGTCTAACTAAAATAGCACCTAATAACTATTAAAAAATCATAAATGAGTACTAAACTAAGAGAAACACTATAGAAACTATTCTAACAAGTTATAAATCATAAAAATATATTCAAAAATATCAAAACAACTCAAGTTAACTACTACTTCTAAAATTCACTATAGAAACCTAAAAAGTGTTCTACTAACTAGCAACTATATAAAACTGAAATAAACCTAGCATTACTACAAGTAGTCAGAAACAACTAAGCAAATTCAAATTCATCTAACTAAATTATTTATGCAACTATTTGCAAAATTAAAATTGAAATGCTAAAATTAACTCAATGCTTAGAAGCATGCTATTAAAACAGATCAAAGATTGAGAATTAAATTTGATAGTAAAAGTAATTCTAAGAGAAAAGATTAAGAGAGAAAAATAGATAAAAAGATAGAAAGGTGAAACCAGGATGGAACATATTGTGACGATTGAAACATGTGCAACATATCTACAGCTATTACATACACCTAAGACTAGCTCTAACCAATTATGGTCTACATTAGATAAAGAGATAATTAGCAATTAAAGCAACATTAAAAGGAATATACTTGTTATTCAAATCTACTAGGCTCAATCAATTATTGAAAGATAACAAATTAGAATTGAGTCACTTAAAAAATAAAGAAACTCTAAAACTACCTAAGCCTATGCAAAGAAAATTAACTATGAATCAGTTGACATAACTAGGATAGTGCTAATAGTGATTATTTACAAATGCAAAGTTTCATCAAACCAACAAAACAGTGGAAACAACTTCCAAACCCCATTTCATGTCTTTCAGAGTTTATTTAATATAGAGGATGGAACTTATTTATGGTATACACAATGACTTTTTTTGGCTTCGAATAGGACAAATGAAAAATGTTTGAAAACATTGAAATACACATAAACTTCTCCCTTATTACAATGAGAATTTTCTAGATATATGATATACATAGTGGAAATTGTAACACCCGAGAAAAATTTGACTAAAGGGAAACACATGGGAAAAATTAATGGCTTGATTAATATTGTTGATTTGTTTAATTTAATTAGGTTATTAAATTATGAAATATGAAATAATTATTATTTGAGTGATTTAAGTTATTGTTGTATTTATAATAATTATTTAAGTGATGTAAGTTATTGTTTTATTTATTTTAAATTTTAATATTATATGTAATGTTGCGGATATGTGTATATAATTAAGTGGTGCATATTATAATATGAGAAAGTAATTGGCTTTTTGGTTGGAGAGTGAATTTGTGAGTGCAGGTACTTGGGTTTGAACCTGACCGTCTTCATGCAGTGGTTTTAATTATTTTGTTATTCAATTAAAGCATGTGGACCTTATGCGTTTATAATTTATTGGTGCATCATATATATTTTGTTAACATTGCTGCCATATTTATTTTTAACGTGCTTCATTATGTAATTTCTATTGTTTATTTTTTTCCTCTCTATCTTTTGAAATGGAGGATATCAACAGAAAAGATTTGGAGTGAGAGGGGTATATAGGTTAAAAGTTAGGGTTTTGGAAAAAGGGGAGAGGGAGAGAAATAAGAGTAGAGAAAAAGAGAGTTAGAGAGACGAGAGAAACATGGAGAGTGAAAGAGAAGGCTACGAGAGTGAAGAAACGCATAGCAAAGAGACCATTAGGTAGGGGAAGCCAACCTTGCTTTCTTCTCTTGTTATCTTGTTGTTTGTTTGATGGATGAAATGGGAAAAACATGCATGTGTAGGGAAAGTTAACTTTGCTTTTGTGTTGTTTGAAGCTTAAACTGTATACTCTTTTTCTCTTTTATGGTTGGATGTATGAATGATTCTTGTGGTTCTTCTATGATGTATGTACACGATGCTTGAATACTTTTGTTACTATGTTTCCTTGTCTAGTAGGTGTATAAACCTTTAAATGTTGGGTTCTTTCTGTTGGGTGGGGTGCATTTTTCGTCTTGCCATTAACATCCTTGCCACTCGTTTTGATATTTTTGGAATATCCATGGGTTACATATTTTTTTATATATGTATGGTGTGCGTGAATCATGAGATTTTGGAATATTGAAGGAATCCTTGGGGTTCATGGACGTTGATGGGTATTGCTTCGATCTGGTTTGATGCGTTTTAACCACGTTCAATTGGGTTGTTGGCTTGTGTGCGCTATGATAGTTTCACATTCTAGAGGTTGTCTTTTAGGCCGCCCTAATCTCTTTTAATGCATGGAGTGCAACCACAGAGAAGGACCCTAAATTCGTGTGTCTGTTCATTTGCTTGCATTGTTGGTTTTCTTTTTCTTTGCAGCCACCTATTATTTTGTTGGTTTGTGTGGTGTTTTCATTCTGAATCCGTGAACCCATCCTTGTTCTGGAATGTTTTCTAAAGCATGAGAGAATATTGTCACATGCATTTTGATGTTTTGATTATTCATGTTGCTACAGCTTGGTACCCTTTCTCTTTCCTATCACTTTGTGGTTTGAGTGGTAACCTTTAGGTGCAATTATGCGTTAGCATGTAGCCTCGTTTCTCTTCCTTTCGGTATTAAATGTGTAACCATAGAGTAAGAGGGTTTATCAAAGAGTGCATGGTAGTGGGCTTGGTTGTTGGAATTACGTGAGGAAGTGCATGGGTGTGAGTGGTTCTTTTGGGTTTCAAAACTAGTTTCTCTTTCTTCCTTTGTTCTATTCTCTTTCATGCAAAGACTTAAAAGCCAAATTTGAATAAGTGATTCACACATACACGTTCATTATTTTTTTCATGAAAGAATTCTCATGTTTTTAGAATGTGTGATAGATGCATTTTGATGGGACAGTCGTGTGTTTGAGATCTGTAGCATGCGTGTTGTTTACGTTGATATATAGGTGCAATGTTGATGGGGTTTCAGTGAGCTTTGTGTATTTAAGATCTAAAGCAAGTTCTATGTTTTATAGTAGGTTCTTTTGTGCATTAATTCACGTGTTTCATGGCCAAACTAGCTTCAATAAGAATCATGTTTTTTTTCTCTTCTTTGGTGCAGTATAATTTTCTTGTTCATTTGCCATATTTCTCTCTTTGGTTTTGGTGCAACACAGTCACGAAAATCCACTGGTTATTAAGGCTTGTTTTGTTTTCTCTTAGTTAACCACACATAATGCAAATGCTCTTTCATTATATGTTAGGTGCAGCTCTTGTTTCTTCCATATAAACCTATTTGTGTTCTTCACCGAAGCCATACAATTGTTTTCTTTACATATGGGTCCACACGTTTTGTCTTTTCCTTTAAAGGTTTGAGGTGTTTTCATGCCATATGTACAAAGTTTATTTCTTTTTCTTTTTTTATAACCATTACATATGATATTACTTCTTTTTCCTTTGAGTGAGGGTGCAGACGACCATACGTGAATATGGGTCCATGGAGTTATCCTTTTTCTTTTTTTGGAGAATCATGATTTAATGTGGGTGGCACACACACATATTTGCTTTTGGTTCCTTTATATTGAGCACGTAAGAGTGGGTTCTATTAATATGAAATTCATATTTACTTTTTCCTGTTACTTACGAAGAGTGCATACTTTCATCTAATTGCCATATATGTGGTGTTGGTGTTTTTGATGGATATTTCATTTACGATGCAGCATTTTTCTTTCAATGATTAGCTTTTCTCTTTCATCCTTTTTTCTTAGTTCTTTCATGTCAAGATGAATGCAGTGCATGTTTAACCATTGTTTATTTAGTGTAGCATGTGGGATGATGCATGGGTGGGATCCACATGTAAATACACTTCCTTTCTCCTAGTTTCTCTTTCTTTCAAGCATATAGTTATTGTAAGTTTTATTTTGGAATTTTTCGAAGACCACGGTGTAGTGCATGGGGTTTAACTTTAGAATAGGTGTTGTTGGAATATTTGGTTGATGTATGTGTGCGTGAGTGCAGCGTTTTGTTCCTTTTCTATTTTTCTTTCACGGAAATGCATGGATTACGTGAATTCAGGGGTACATGGTTTCTTGGCTATATTTCATGCATTGATGTGGTGGTGTGTATGTGTTATGGAACTATTGCTATGCATATTGTGGTGGTGTGTTTTTGGCAATATGTAATTCTCATGTGTTGCATGTTGAGAGTGTTTGGCTTTGCTTGAAAGCTCTTAGTGGAATTAAATGTTGTGTGAGGTTTTTCGTACCTAGGAACCCAGTGAACACTCTTTCGCCTGTGTGAAATAGTGGTAAGGATTGGTTCGAGTGTTGTACCCTCTCGCCTGTGTGAAGTAGTGGGAAGGGGAAAGATGTTTCACCTTATTTCGGCTCGTTGCGAGTATAATGCCCGGTGTGCGATGCATCGACGTTTTTACTCATAATTTCTTGAGGAATAAGGGAGGCAGTCTGGCTCAATAGTGGGATATATTGAACCATTTGTTCTAGGAAACTAGGTGTTGTTGTGGGGTGAGAGGCCGCGGAAAATCAAAGCTTAATTATGATCACTATGTTTGAAGATGTTAGATGAATGTGATGTTATATTTGGTTTGGTATGATTGTTTGGATTTTGGGGTTTGTATGTTCAAACCAAGGATTGATTGTGATCATAATGCTTGAGTGTTACTTGAATGTGATGTTGAGTGTTATTGGACATGTATTATTTTTGAATTTCTTTTATGAATATCATTGTTTTTTGTTAGCTTACCCCTATTTTTTGTTTGTGTGTGCGATGATCGTATAACGTGTGTGTTATACGGGAGCAAATGATATTGCAGATTATTTTGGCATGGAGTAAATTGACGAGAGGTTGGGATGTACTCGGGAGTTCTTATATTTATTTAGTTTTTTTAAATCAAATACTAAAGACTATGTAATGTCCTTTTGCTCACAATTATTATTGGAAGTTTTTTTTTACAAGCTAACATTTTGAACTACGTGATTTAAATAAAATTATAAGTTTTTTTATTAGTACATTTTCAATGATAATCCTTTTCCGCTAAACACGAAAATTTGCTAACGTTCCGTGACATCCCAAAATTAGGGTGTTACAGAAATAGAACTTAAATCTGCATCTTTAACTTCTTCCAAACTTGGGATTCAATAATGGTTGAGTTGGAATGGGACTCGATTTTTGTTGGACCAATTCATTAACAGTTGTAGCTAACTCTCCTATTTGAGTCTTCAAGTTTTGGATGGTTGGTTCTATGGATTGACCAACCTTGTTTTTCTGTTGTTAAACCAGTACAAAAAAACATGCATAAGTACCGACGATTATTTTTGTAATTTGTTTCCTTTTAAACTATCGTTATTTACTTAAGTGACAGTTATTATTCTTGCCATCACAAAGTATAATTTGGTGGTTTAAGACAAATGCACAAAAATCATCACTTTATACTACGTATACAGTGATGATTTAAAGATGTAAAAAACACCAGTTAAACCTAACATAATATTTTAACTAGATAAAATATACAATGGAAAAAACGACGAATAAAATTGAAACTATTATCATTATATTATGACATTTTTAACTTTCACCATTATACCTAATTCTTAGATAAATTATGTCATTATCAAGTGTCATAATTTTAATATTCAATTATTTATTATATTTTAATATTTATTATACTTTCATAAATACATAAAATTATTTTTATGATAATTTAAAATATATAAAATTTATAATACTATAAAAAAGAAATGAACAAACTAAATTGTTTCATTGTCAACATAACAAAATACATCAAAGTACCAAAGTAACAATTCAAGCATAAAAAAAATCATTAAAAGCGACAAAATACACAAACATCTAAAAAAAGACAACAAAAAAAGTCTTAAGTCTCAGTTCTGAAAAATTTTGTTGTCCTCTAATTTGAAATCTTCGTAATTATAAATATTTATTGAATGTTGATTATTTGTAAATGTTTTGAGAGTAAAAGTGTATTATTTTAGTAAAATCACAAAGACAACTTATTTTGTACCATATTCTTTTAAAGAGACCTAGTATGTCATTTCTAAGTATGGTTATTTGTACATTTGTTTTACTAAAAAAAACTAAAGTCACGTTTGAATAAGCTATTACAAAAAGATAAATAAATAATTTTACATTAAAACTTCAAATCTTTGTTTGGTATTTGTTCTGCCAAGTAAATGTAGAAATGTCCCATGGCCCCAGTACGAAACTTGTTTTCATATATCGATTCCAGTGTCAGAATTTCTCCATCTTTAATCTTGATAGAACCAGGCTTTGGATAGCAAACCGACATTCCAACTAGGTAACCATTTTTGTTTCCTACTTGATGTGACCCCACCAAGCCCAATTGCACCTTCATCTTCATCTATGCTTGATTCTAGATCATAATCAAGCTCCAAATCGAATTGATTTGTCTATTGAACATCTTCCCCTTTCACTCTGCTTTTGCTTCTGTTTTCAACTTTTTTCCACTGCACACCT
>Ga0214542_1008681_pt1 | contig 16500 bp, 16 predicted proteins | sample CNSS1metaG_FD_160096 | JGI IMG/M metagenome (GOLD analysis project Ga0214542, IMG submission 160096) | Root nodule microbial communities from cowpea collected in UCLA plant growth center, Los Angeles, California, USA - CNSS1 | ecosystem: Host-associated > Plants > Roots > Nodule | place: USA... | reverse complement strand
GGAAGAAAAGAGGGAAAAAAAAAAAAAAAAAGAAAAATAGAATTAGGAGTAGAAGTTGTTTAGACTTGAAAAAGAGACAAGAGACATAAAAAATGAGTTAAAAATTAATAGGTAATTATAGAGCTATCAAAACTAGTAACTCGGTCCGACCCGCTTCGACCCATCATGGGTTGATTACTTAGTGAGCCAACCCAACCCGGCTCATTAGCGAGCCAAAAAAATTCCAACCCGACCTGGCCTATCGCGGATTTGTGATTAAACGAGTTGACTTACGAGCTCACTTAATTAAAAAAAATATAATTTTTTTAATTTTATTTTTAATCAAAACTGGATTATAATTCTAATTAAAATTTAAATAAACTTTAATATAATCCAAATATAATCCAAAATCACAAAAATACAAACTATCTGTGTGTTGGCTAATAAAAAACAACTTAACATAACCCAAATATAAAGCCCAACTTAACCAACTTAACAAAAATTAGTTGTGTGGCCCTTTATTTGCGAGTTGCTGAGCCAACTCGAATCACCATGGGTTTAACTCGTGGTGAGCCAGGTTCTAAGTGAGCCAAGTCAAAAATCAACCCGTTTTGAAATTTGTAAAAAAATTTGAATCCAACCCAAACCTGTGCCGGGTTGACTCACGAGTTTCAACCCATTTTGACAGCTCTAGGTAATTATAATTAATTTGAAAGAATATATACTTTATATAGTTAGATGGTTGAAGGGATTGACAAAGTATATTGCTTTAAGATTTAAACAAAATTAAATAAAAACAGAAATACGCATGTAAATTCACACGTTTTTTTAAAGTAAAATAGAGACATTTACTAGTAAAGACAAACTTCATGACATAATTGATTATAAATGATATATAACGAATTATGTGAGTATGTATTACAGCATACTGAATCTGTGTTTGCTATACAAATGAGAGTTAAATGAAGAAACAGCATTCCCCACCATCACTGTCTTTCTTGATCAGATTGAATGTTTTAAAGGGTATAATGAGATCCACACAACAAACCATTCACTTATCTTCACATAAATAAAAACAAAAGGAGAATCTAAAAATTTAGTTGATTCCTTCCTCTCCACATTATATGAATATAAGTAAATAAAAACTTAGTTGGAGAAAAAAAAAACAGAAAAACAAAAAAAATATTAAAATGTAGGTCTAAAATTATAGTAATTAAAAAGTTAAAATTTTAATTTTAGAATCTAAATTTTCTTTTTCCTTTTTCCTTAACCAAATTAACGTAAATTAGTGGGCGTTCTTACTTAGTGTATAAAAATGTAATAATTATTTGTTAATTGTTGAATTAATAAAAAGTATCTTTATATGGAAAGTTGATTTTGGTTTTAAATCTACCTCACATACTTTTGTTTTTATTGCATATATAGTTTTTGGTTTTAAATCTACATTACGTACTTTTGTTTTTATTGCATATATAGTTTTATTTCTTTTTTTCCTTATAATTATCTTTCTACATACCTAAAATGAACTAACTTTTAGGATTGTTTGCTTGTCTACACACCTAATATTTGGAGATATAAGATCGATTTAATAAGTTTGGAAAAAAAAGTGAGACATGTTTTATTTCCTACTAACAACTAATATTAGCAATTAAAAAAAATCTTAGTCCAAAAATAGTTTATAGTAATTTTCAGTTTTACTATATGGTAATAATATTATGTCTTGAACGAATTTTTTTTTTTTAGATTTTGTAAAATTAACTAGTTTTGATTTATATAACATAAATATAACTAAAGTAGATTCTAAATTAACTCAATTTTGTAAAATTCATTTATAAAATAAAATTTGTCCTCACTTGTATTATATAAATCCGTTTTATTTCTAATTTCTTATTTCTAATTTCTAATTTATAACATATGTCCAACACTTCCTCTTATGTTAAGTCACATACACTTTAAGTATGTCTGACAAAACATTAATATAGTCCTATGAGAGAAGTACCACAAATAAAAAAAATATATCATTAATATGCATTTTAAATGACTCTGTCACAATTTAAAAAAAAAAAATAAATTTAACAAAAACTTATATAAAATTGAGTTAAACCAAACCTGCATGATAAGAATTTATTCCAAATAACAGTGACCCGTGCTTGAAATATAACTGGTACCACATTTGATTTGATGTCTCCAAATAGAAATCTGGATTTCTAAAATATTAATTTATTTAAAAATGAGCTTTAATAAAAACTAAAAGCATATAATTTCATATTTTAAAGAAATTAACACTTTGCAAAGATCAAAATAAAAGTTTATTCATTTCGTAAGAACTAAAACCTTCAATTTTAAGTAATTGAAAGATTGAAGACAAATGTTTTTTAATGGAAAACAAAATAAAAACAAATACAAGTTCCTTCATACAGTGAGTTATTGAAATGAATAAAGAACTAATAGTTGCCTTAAACGTAAGATTGTGTGTGGTGAATTCGACTTTATTTGACGTGGATCATTCCAATCCAGGGAATGAAAAAGTAACAGCAGAACATAGTTTGATCCCACCATCTTCTCATCACCATGCTTATAAATGCAGCAGTTGGACAAACACCTTCACCACACCAACCCAATCAACTTTCACACCACCCTTCACGTCTTCATCAAAAAATGTGTTCCAAAAATGGAGATTTTTCTGTGACTGTGACCAATGAAGAGGTGGTGGCAGCGATGTTACCAATGCAGGAACATTGGCTTCCACTCTCCAACCTTGACCTCCTTCTACCTCCATTGGATGTAGGAGTTTTCTTTTGCTACAACAACCCTATTCTCACACCCACAACCATGGAAGATTGTGCCACCAACAAAATCACCTTTGGAACCATGGTGGGGTCTCTGAAGAAGGCCTTGGCACAAACCCTAATCTCTTATTATGTGTTAGCAGGTGAAGTGGTGCTCAACAATATGGGTGAACCTGAAGTTCTCTGTAACAATCGTGGTGTTGATTTTGTTGAAGCTGAAACAGACATTGAACTCAAGAACCTCAACTTTCACAACCCAGATCAATCTATTGAAGGCAAGTTTGTCCCGAAGAAGAAAAATGGTGTACTTGCTGTCCAGGTACAACTTCGTTTTTCATATTTTATTTGGTTATAAAACTTTTTCTTCAAATATACTTAGAAATCAAACTTGAAACTATTTTGACTTTAAAATGTTCTGTTCACAGAAATATAATATTATTTACTGATAAAAAAAAAAATCAAACTTGAAACTACTGACCTAAAGAACACTTGAAAGTACTTGTTATAATGTTAGAACGTGTGGTTGTTATTTTTTTTTTGTTCAAAAAAGAATTTCGAGAACCATCTTTTTCTCAGACACTATTTGGGAACTTATTCTTTATCGTCATGTGGGTTTATCATCATGTGGCTGCTATTTTTTTATGAAAAAAAAAAAAAAAAGAAGATATTTTGATAACCATCTTTTTATCTATTTGGCAACTATTCCTTTATCAACATGTGGCTGGTATTTGATGGAAGGAGACTGATTTGAATGAGAGAAATCGATTTCACGAAAAAAACGTGATAGAAAAAGAAAACAGAATACTAGGATTAGAGTAGTTTAATTGATTCTCCTACATGGATTTACCCTAATGCAGGCAACATCACTGAAGTGCGGTGGAATAGTTGTAGCGTGTTCATTTGATCATCGCATTGCAGATGGGTATTCAGCAAACATGTTTCTGACATCATGGGCCGAGATGGCCAAGCCCACCAAGCCCACAACTATGAGCCCATGTTTCCATCGGTCCCTCTTCACTCCTCGTCGTCCATGTTCTGTTCCTCATTCCCTTCACCAAATGTACACCCCCATTTCCAAGCTCACCCCTGCACAAACCGCAACCACCCCTCTGTTCAGTCGCATATACTACGTAACTGCGGAGAAGCTTGACAGCATGCAAGCCCTTGCGAGTGGCAATGGCGGAAAACGAACGAAGCTGGAGAGTGTGTGCGCGTTGTTGTGGAAGATGGTTGCACGTGCGGCTTCAAGAGAGGGGAGGGGCGAAAGGACGGTGGCGAAAGTGGGGGTTGTGGTTGATGGAAGGAGAAGACTGTGGAAAAGAGAGAAAGCGAAGGAAGCGATGATGGGGAGTTACTTCGGGAACGTGCTTTCGATACCCTTTGGAGAGAAGGTGGTGGAGGAGTTGATGGAGAAGCCGTTAGGGTTTGTGGCCGATGCGGTTCACGAGTTGTTGGCGGAGGCGACGACGGAGGAGCATTTTCTGGGGCTGGTTGATTGGGTGGAGGGTCATAGACCGGAGGGAGGGGTGGCAAGGATATACTGTGATGGAAGTGAAGGAGGGAAGTTTGTGGTGTCTTGTGGGCAAAGGTTTTTGGAGGGGAAGATGGATTTTGGGTGGGGGAAGGTTGTGTTTGGGTCATTCCATTTTCCTTGGGGTGGTGAAGCTGGTTATGTTATGCCGATGAAGAGTCCTTTAGGGAATGGTGATTGGGTTGTTTACATGCATCTTACCAAGGAGCAATTGGAAGTGATAGAGTGTGAGGCTAGTGATGTTTTTAGACCCATAACTTGGGATTACCTTAACCCTAGACCTCTCTCTTAGATTATTCTCATGTTACTAGAAAAATAAATATTGTGTTATTTTTGTAAAATATGCAACGTTTTTTATTTTTTAAAAGGCTGTATATGTCTAGAGAGAGAGAGAGAGAGAGTTTTCATGTATGAACACATGCAAAAGTCTGCTTACGAGTGTAACTTTAAATTGAAAGGAAAAAAAATTGTACTCCTTCCTTGATATGTTATCTATCACTAAATTAACTTTTAAATATTTGTGTAGGAGAAATTGTGATATTATTGGAGTTGATTAAATCGATTGTAACAATATTTTTAACTTCGTGTACTCTAACTTCATATAACTATTTTTAATTTTTTTTAATAAATCAATATTTGTTTTAGAGTTTGGAATAATGTCTTCTTAGTTGATGCTAATAAAGTTGAATTGGTCAACAATATTAACCGTTTTTAACTCTTTTTTTTAAGGGTTAAATATGTTTTTGGTCCTTCAAGTTTCAGCGAAATTTAGAATTAGTCCCTCATCAAAACTTTTGACCAATTTAGTCATTCATCTTTCAAAATGCGTGAATTTAGTCTTTTTAATCAAATTTTATTAAGTTTATCTGACGTTTTAAGCGCATTTCATGATAATATTTAAATTATTTATATTGTTTAACACATTTTTGCTTCAATGTTAACTTAAATACTATCATGAAATATGCTTGAAACGTCAAATAAACTTAATAAAATTTGGTTAAAATGACTAAATTCAAGCATTTTAAAAGATGAAGGACTAAATTGGTATAAAGTTTTAATGAGGGACTAATTCCAAAATTCACTTAAACTTGAGGGACCAAAAACATATTTAACCATTTTTTTAAATTTATTTATGTTAGTGTTCAACTAACATAAGTTAATAAGTTAAGCAAATCTAATTAAAATAAATATCAAATATGAATAAGGTTAAGTTCGATCAAGTTGACAATTTTTTTTAATATTTATTTTTATTTATGGTATCAGATGTTAGTTTTATTTATTTTGTTATTTATTTAAGTTAATATTGATTTGATTGATAAAATATAACATCTTTTAAATTTGGTTTTGTTGTTGTCAGCTTGACCCTAATTTATATAATATATCAATCTATGCGTTTTAATGACAACGAATAATAATTATTTAATTCAAAAGTTTATGTTTAAAGTTCACAAATTTCTTTATTCACAAATTTTCTCACTTACTCTTTATATAAATTATACTCATTTCATTCATTCACACTCTATTATCCACACTCATCTCTTTCATACATACATATTCACACTCATCTCTTTCATACATATATGTGTATCAAATATTACCTAACTTCAGATTAAGGTGATGAAAAACTATCCAAATTTTTAGATCTAATTTATAAATCAAATTTATATTGCTTTAAGTTCATTTTAATGGATTTATCCTAGATTTATATCCACATTTTTAGATTTTAAATTCATCCCACTTAATTGAATTTTGATTGAATCTAAACTAAATAATTTTTTAGATTTTGAAAATTCAAAATCAAGTAAGGCGGTTGTGGACTAGGTAGTCATCAAAATCTACATTATCCTTTCCTTTTGTATTAAAACAATCGCAATAGGAAATCAAAACAATCATATGATAGATTAAGCTAATTAAAATAAAATAAATATATAACTGAACAAAAAACATGTTTATTTTAGTGTGCTTCACCATATTTCATCTCATATGATTACTCATCATCAAAGTACTATTACAAACAAATTTTGGCGATAAAATTTTCTCAATAGAGAAAAAATTTGTCAGTAAAGCTAAATTTACCGACAGAATTTTGAATTTTAATTATTAAAAAAATATTCATCGATAATGAATTTATTGGTAAATTAAAATTTTTATTATTGACTGAAATATTCGTCAATATTAAATTTGTTAGTAATTTAGAATTTTTAGTACTAATGGATAATTTTATCAGTAAATCCCATCAGTAAAATAGGTGTCAAAATTTTCGCTTTGGGCTTTCACTATTTCATGGTAAAATATGTTGGTAGTTGATTTTTTGTTAAATTTGCCATAAACTCATTAGAAATGATTTTTTTTAATCCATCGGTGATTGAATTCTTTTTGAAAAATCGTTAGTAAATGTGTGGGTAATTGATTTTTTTAATTTTTTGGTAAATAATTGTTAAATTTCTTTGCCAAATCCAACAAAATATTTGATATAAATTAATTAGAGATGAGTGAAAAGAAAAAGGAAAGAAAAATATAAGAATAAAGAAGAAAAGGAAGAGGAAGAAGATGAAGCACCAAATCATGATATTTATTGATGATTTAAGACTATGAATAAAGTATTAATTTATTCTTCTACTTTTTTTTATCAAGAAAACAATTATAAAAGTTTGAATCAATTAAACTAGAATTAATTAATTAATTTAGTCCTTCGATTATTCCAACCATACAAATGAGCATACATTAACACTTCATTTGTTCCAAGCGTGTACAATTAAGTTTCCTTTTACACTACACATGTTCCAAACACCTCCATGTGAATATTTACATTTTCACTTACTTAAAAAGATTATCAAAATAAAAAAAATTGACAAGAAATCTAATTAAAGATTAAGATTGAATTACCAACAAGCATTAAGACAATCCTAAAAACATAAATCAGAACTCAAAAAGAATAAACAAAATATACTCTATTGAAGAAAATTAAAGAACAACACATTTATTGTCTATAACCTCATAATCCACTATGAAATTACAAGAGAATCAGCCAAAAAGGTTTAGCCTTCCATGTGGAAGACTACTTGAAGCATAAAGTGATGAGAATGATGATGGAATGCTATGGATAGGGATGGATTCATTGGTGGATGATGAATTTTGTTTCACTGTAGCTCGCCTTTTATAACAATTTTGGATGAACTTTAATTACTGCTCATATACACTGAATATCTATACTAACTACTTCAATTGTAGAACTTAACGTGTAATAGAGCTTCACTTTGATCAGTTTTGTTTGGATTTTGTGCATAGATTTAAGAGATTAAAATAAGTTTAAGTTCACAAAATACTAAATTTAATAAACAACATTATTTGGTGTCAAGAAGTGCCACACTCTTGTGAAAATAATAACCTTAACAATAGCTTTATTTCACAAAAATTTAGTATATGATCCAATGGGCCCCAACGTGTTAAATGATATATGGTAGATGAGGTCTTCCAGATGATACACATAAGACAAAAATATCATACGAGTAAGCTAGTAGATGAGTTAATCAAACGATTCTGGTGCAACACTTAGTAGATGATTTTAGCAAAGCGTATTAGATAAGTCTAACAATGTAATGACTTGAGCAATACAAGCATCAAATGATGCAATCACTAGACAACTTCAACAATATGATGGCTAAACAACTTGTCTTATGTCATCTTCTCGTTTCCATCTTTAAAAACACTTTATTTATTCTTCAAGCTTATGATCTCAACTTTCCTTAGTTACTTGAAAATCTCTAATTTAATCATGATTGCATCGTCTATATAGTCATTAGTCAATTCATCATTTAATCTTCTATAAACAATTTATAGTCAAAACACATGCCAGAGTGCTTAGAAAATATCTATCACTAGTGCATTTTAAACCTTTTACATCGCAGTATATGTCTCGGTTTCTACGCACCCGCTGTATATAAGCACGCAGTGGCATTTTTGTAATTAAAGTCATCTTTTATGCCTCGGTTGTTATACTAACTGAGACATATCGCTTAAAAAAAATTTGACCACTGTGTTGACCCATAATTTGATTTTTTTTTACTGAAGCAATATGCCTCAGATCTTTTTTTAACTGAGGCAGTAGTGAGACAATATGCTTCGGTCCAGCTGCTACCCGAGGCAGTAGTGACCCTTTGTAGGGTTAAAAAACCCCATTTCTTTGTTGTGCAGCGGCGCACTTTTGCAATCTTTCATCTTCTCTGACGTCCAGCGCAGCTCCGAGCTATCCCACACACCTCCGACGTGCTAGGCCATCATTTCGTCGCTTGCACCGCACCGCCACTGCATCGCCTGCACTGTCGAGGAGGTTTCCGGCGCCATTGTGGCTTCTTCTTCTTCGACCAACCATCATTGTTGTTGCACCATCGAGGAGCCGTGCACTGCCACTGCCGCATGACCTAGTTAGGGTTATCGGCTTTAGGTATTTTCTCTACTTTGAACGTTTGCCATTGGGGTTTTGTCTCTCTTTGTTCTGCTCCACCAGATAACCATTTTGTCTGTCTAATTTTTTTCTTCACAGCGTTTTGAGATCCTTATCCGCTGATTGGAAAAGATGAGGTGCCTTTACTTTTTTCTTTCATTTGCTTCTGTTCACCGTTTTCCTCCCTATTTCTTATGCTTTTTCATGTGTGGCAGGTGGTGGAGGGGGAGAGGAAGGGGGAGCTGCTGCTGCTCGATAGGGAGAAGGGGGAGGATGGGGGGAGTGTGAATATGTTTTTGGTGGTGAATGGGTCACCGGAACCGACGGCTGCAGCAATGCTGTCTCAGCTCAGGGATGTGGAGAGGAAGCGGAAGGGAAGGTCCAGCGTGAGTAAGAAGTCCTTGAGCCTCGACTAGTTTGTCGTGCCGCAGACCGTGTTTGCACTCACTGACAAACCAGTTTGCTCCTTTCAGGGACATCTACATGATGTTCTTGATCTCTCATGGTCTAAGTCTCAGGTTAGCTTCCAATTTTCATATGGGTTTTGATGTTCTTTGGTTCTAGAAAAGTGTTCAATTTCAATGTGTCAGTATAACTGTACAGAGTATTTTGCACTCCTGTACATTATTCATTTTGTACATTATTCATTTTTTCTGTTAACTGAACAATTCGCATTTACTGAACTATTGGAGTGAGTTTTCTCCTCTATATTTTTGTTGTGGAGTAAGCTTCAGAGTGATGCCTTGCGAGAAACTATCACTGGAATCATGGCCTTGTGGAGACTATTGAACTTCTTGTGGTTTCTAGGAAGTGATACTTAACATTTAATATTTGTAAAAAGTTATTAATATCTAAGTTCAACAAAATTTGAATAACTTTGAAAGTACTAATTTGTTTGTGTATAAACTTGATGTGACTATTTCTTTGTTTAAGCTGCTGCAGGTGAATTCAATAAAGAAGTATGAAGCAGGGAGGAGATGAACCGATATTATGATGATGGCGATCCTTGATGGCTTCCAAAAGGCATGTTCTATTGACTTTGCACCTTTTAATATTCTGCTATCACCACTCAACAAATGTATCATTTTCTTTCATTATAATCTCAATCTTTCTTGCATCACTATAAAATAGATTCCAATTCAGGGACAAGCTTGTTTTGTTGCTGCGAAGGATCAAATTATTCCCAACAGGACTGGAGGTGGAAGTTTACGTAGAAATGTTGTATGTTCACCATCATGGAATAGGAAAACTATTCGAATTTTTAACTATTCGAATTTTTTTTTAAATGTCATATGCCTCAGTTGAAACAGACCCAAGGTAGTTAATGTAACTTTCTGCCGCGGTTAAAACAAAACTGAGGCAGAAAGAGTATTAAATTTTCTTTTATTTTTTGAATTTTTGATACCCATTAGGCCTCGGTTATGAGAAAACTGAGGCGGTAAATATTAAATATGCCTTGGGTTTGTAACCGAGGCATAAAGTACTACCTTTTTACCTCGGCCGTATATACCTCGGTTGCGGACCTGAAGCAAAAGGCTAAAAATAACCGCTGTCATTTCCCTTCTCTGCACTAGTGTATGCAATTCATCAAAATTCAGTTCCTATACAGTTCATAACATCGTCTAGGGAAATTTCAACATACTAGAATCTTTAAATAGATTTGTCTAGCTAGAGCGTTAAGTGTATTTTTTCTACCTAGAACATATATTGTCACTTAAGAAGTTACTTTTAATGTATAATTTTATTTAAGGCTCATTTTATCTATATAGAAAAAAATACCAGTTAAAACAATTAATGAATTTAAACTCAATTATAATTCAAGAATTTTTACGTTAAGTATATTCTAAAAGTGTATAAAAATGCACTCATCAATAATAATTTGGGAGGGATTTCTTGCACACCATGATATTTATAGATGTGCAGATTAAGTTGTAATGAACTCACCCTAATCCTTGACTCTTATATTTCTTATTGATTAAGTCTTTGATTGGAAACAACTAACATGCAATTGACCCTTCCAAGCTTAGATGTTTAAGTTGTCCTTAACATAAACAAAACAATTAAGAAAGGAAGGGATATACTCACAAAAATACTAATGGTGGTGGCGGAGCAAAGCCATAGTGTCATGGAGCAATTGCTCCACATGTTGCTGATTGAGAAGTTGACTATCTCAGAATTTCTCGAACTCATTGTAATGACATTGTTGTTGCAAGTGGAGCTTAGTAAGGGACTGATGGATACAGGTAAACGCCTCAGCATGAGGATCTGCAATTCTTGATGGCACCCTAGAGGGCGGTAAAAGTGGAGGAGGAGAGGAATGGCGTGCATCAGAAGTCGAGAATGACCACATGTCTCTCTCTCCCATATACTATAGTAAAGGCATGATTAGGTAAAGGTTGAGGTGCCATGCCTTCTATAGAATTCATCATCAAACAATATTGACCATCTCGTTTAACCAACATGTCATTGTTGACAACCATATCAAGATCAATATAAGATGTCCTCGAAATTGGCTTATCATCCTCCAAGGGAATTTTGAAATGGAGAGCAATAGTCATGCTCAGCCCATCAATTGCTATGTTTCATGAGGAGGCTTTCCCAACCTTAGTGAGTTGACAAGCCAACCATGCACCTAAGTCTAAGTGAAAATCATTGACCATACTCCACATAAATAACAACTTAGATTTCCTTACAACAATAGTGCTATCACCCCGGGCAAACAATGTATGAGTTAATAATCGATGAGCATAACGAAAACATGGGTGATGAATATAGGATTCCTTGGAATCTGGTGAAACAAATTGACTAGCAGTAGATAAACGGCACCAAAAGGCATGTTCATTAAAAATACGAGGATACCTCCTCTCACCACCGCTAAGAAACCCAAAAATAGCATTCAACTCAGCCAACACAAGAGTATAATTGGTGTTATGCAATCGGAACCTAATCAACCCCTCTATGCAATTCTTTCCCTGCAAAATATCTGCGCTCACAAAACTAAGAAATTCAAGAGTAATTCTCTCATAAGCAAGGTTTTTCAAGTTGATAAAAGTGGCCCAACCAATTTTTCTCAATATTGCCGTCATTTCGTCTAACATCTCCAATGTAGTCAAAGTATTCTCATAAATATACCGAGTAGGGATAATCACCTGCTTGATAAGAGAAGCATACCTAAGTTTATGTTCTTCATTTTGGAAGACAATACCATGGTCATTGTCCGTAGAGGAAGAAGAATGCCTCTGTTTTCTTGTGCCGGTAGACCTGTCCACCGTCTGAGAATACGCGGAAGTCGCACGACTTAGTACAAGAGAGGGTCGAGGTTCTAGAGATGCTCGAGATTTTGAAGATACTCGAGGTTCTAGAGGGGCTCGAGATTCTGGAGTGGGTCGAGGTTCCAGAGAAAGTTGAGGTTGCGAAGACTGAGATGAGCTCACGGGGATAGGCATAGAGGCTTTAGCAGAGCGGGCAGCTTCCTGGTCGAAAGGAGGCGGCTGGAACGATGCATTGTTGGAGACGGAGACAGTGGCCGGTGGACGGGACAAAGGCAAAGACGTGAGTGAGCAGAGTGAAAATTTAAGCAGAGCAAGGGAAGACGAATTGGACGAGAAAAGTAGGGGCCCTTAGGGATTTGGTGGGTGAAAAATAATTACCCTTCTCGCGCTGCTGTAATCCCCTTCTTCATTTATTTTTTTGTTTTTTTTTTGAAATAGAAGAGTACTCATTCAGTATCTGGTTTATGGTGATATTAATGCAGCATTAGCCACATTTTTTTTCAAAAACATCACCAACATACACATTCAATCTTTGACCATTCACTCTAAAACTTCTTTTTGAATTGATGTCTGAAGTTTCAACTATACCAAAGGGAAATACTTGTCTCACAACAACCGAACCAAACCACCTGAACTTTAATTTACCAGGAAACAATTTGAGCCTAGTATTCACTACAGGAAAATGCTTCATTAGTAACTAATTTTAGTGACCAAAAGTTGTTAGTTATTATAATTACTAATTTAGATACAAGTTTACAAAATAAAAAAAATATTGGTTGCTAAAATAGTTACTATTATGAATAAAAAATTATAATTGGTCACTAAATTTGTTTTTAAAATTAGCTACCATAGTTTTGGCTACTAAAGAAAACTGGTCACTAAAAATTAGCTACCTAAGTTTTGGCTACCAAAATAACTTAGTTACTAAATTGGTCTCTAATTAATTAGTGACAAATTTAGTGACCAATTATAATTTTTTATTTATATTAGTGACTATTTTAGTAACCAATAAATTTTAATTTTGTAAAATGGTATCTAAATTGGTCACTATAGTGACTAATAACTTTTAGTTACTAAAATTGGTTACTAATAAGACATTTTCTTGTAGTGATTGTATAATAACACATGTTGTTCTGGTGTAAGCTCTCTATGCACAATTCTTTTATCATGCCATTTTTTTGTTCTTTCCTTAAAAATGCTAGCATTATCATAGGCTTGAAGTCTAAATTCATCCAACTCATCCAATTGCAATAATCTCTTCTCTCCTGCAATCTTCAAATCGAAATTCAAGAATTTAATAGCCCAAAATGCTTTGTGTTCTAATTCCACCGATAAATGACATGATTTCCCATACACCAGTTGATATGGAGACATTACAATAGGAGTTTTAAAAGTTATACGGTAAGCCCAAAGTACATCATCTAATTTCCACTTGCCCACTAGTTTGTGGATGGTAAGGAGTAGCGATCTTGTGGTTAACACCATATTTCCACAAAAGTGCTGCAAATTTCTTATTATGGAAATGTGAATCTCCATCACTAATGATTGCTCTTGGCACCCCAAATCTAGAAAATATGTGTTTCTTAATGAAAGACATTACCACTTTAGCATCATTTGATGATAATGCCCTAGCCTCCACTCACTTTGACACATAATCCACTGCAACTAAAATGTAATAGTTTGGAAAAGAGGACGAAAATGGCCCTATAAAATTAATATCCCAGACATTAAAAATTTCCACTTCCAGAATGTTGTTTAGAGGCATCTCATTTCTCTTTGAAATATTTCCTACCCTTTGACATATGTCACACTTCTCAATAAAACCACAAGCGTCTTTAAAGAGAATAGGCCAATAGAAGCCACTTTGTAAAACTTTAGAAGTTGTTCTCTCAACACTAAAATGCCCACCATAATCGGATCCATGACAATGCAAAAGGATACTCTCAAACTCATTCTCAGGAACACATCGCCTAATGATACCATCACCACATCTTCTAAACAATTTAGAGGATCATCCTAGAAATAACCTTTAACATCATGAACGAATTTCTCTAGAAATAACCTTTAACATCATGAACGAATTTCTTTCTCTGCTGAAAAGTCAGAGGAACTATACCAGTTGCTTTAAAATTAGCAAAGTCCGCAAACCATGGCAAAGAAGTAATGGCTAGTAACTTCTCATCTGGAAACTCCTCTGAAATAGGTTGTATTTCTCGAGCATCATCCCCACCAATCTTCAGTCTTGAAAGGTGGTCAGCTATTAAATTTTGCCTCCCTTGCTTATCTCAAATTTCCAAGTCAAACTCTTGTAACAAGAGAATCCAACGGATTAATCGTGGCTTGGCATCCTGCTTAGTAAACAAATACCTCAAAGCAGCATGATCAGTGTAAACAATAACTTTAGATCCCACAAGATAGGATCTAAATTTATCAAAAGCAAACACTGTTGCAAACAATTCTTTCTCAGTCGTGGCATAATTCTTTTGAGCCTCATTTAATACACGAATGGCATAATAAATAAATAACATGAAACACTTTGTCTTTTCTCTGTCCTAATACAACACCCACAACATAATCACTAACATCACACATAAGTTCAAATGGTAAAGACCATATAGGTGTTGTAATTATAGGAGTAGAGAGACAAGTTGTTTCTTTAAAGTTATGAATGCTTGCAAACATGCATCATCAAACACAAAAGGAGCTTCTTTCTCAAGAAGGTTTGTCATCGGCTTTGCAATTTTAGAAAATCTTTAATAAACCGCCTATAAAAACCTATATATCCTAAAAAACTCCTTACCCCTTTTACATTCAATGGAGGAGGTAATTGTTCAATTATTTCCACCTTTGCTTTATCTATCTTAATGCCTTTAGCAGAAATTTGATGACCAAGAACAATACCCTCCTTTACCATAAATTGACATTTTTCCCAATTTAGCACTAAATTAGTTTCTTGACATCTTTTCAACACTAAGGTCAAATTAGATAGGCAAGAATCAAATGAAGAGCCAAATACAGAAAAATCATCCATGAAAATTTCAATTTAACACTAAATTTGCTTTATCTATCTCAATGCCTTTAGCAAAAATTTGATGACCAAGAACAATACCCTCCTTTACCATAAATTGACATTTTTCTCAATTTAGCACTAAATTAGTTTCATGACATCTCTTCAACACTAAGGTCAAATTAGATAGGCAAGAATCAAATGAAGAGCCAAATACAGAAAAATCATCCATGAAAATTTCAATTTAGCACTAAATTTGCTTTATTTATCTCAATGCCTTTTGCAAAAGATTGATGACCAAGAACAATACCCTCCTTTACCATAAATTGACATTTTTCCCAATTTAGCACTAAATTAGTTTCTTGACATCTTTTCAACACTAAGATCAAATTAGATAGGCAAGAATCAAATGAAGAGCCAAATACAGAAAAATCATCCATAAAAATTTCAATGCAATTTTCAACCAAATAGGAGAAAATGGAATACATACACCTTTGAAATGTTGTAGGTGCATTGTAGAGACCAAAGCATATCCTTCTGTATGCAAAGACTCCATAAGGGCATGTAAATGCTGTCTTCTCTTGATCTTCAGGAGCCATGAATATTTGGTTGTAACCATAATAGCCATCTAGAAAACAGTAGTAGTTATGTCTAGCCAATTTCTCAAGTATTTGATCTATAAATGGGAGTGGAAAATGGTACTTCCTTGTGGCTTGATTAAGTCTTCTATAGTCAATGCACATGTGTCACCTAGTCACTTTTCTTGTGGGAATGAGTTCATTCTTTTCATTTTTCACAACTATCATCCCACCTTTCTTAGGCACCACATGAATCGGGCTCACCCACTCACTATCAGAAATTGGATAAATAATGTCTGTGTCTAATAGCTTGATCACTTCTTTCCTTACCACGTCCTTCATTGTGGGGTTGATCCTTCTTTGTGGTTGACGGATAGGTTTGAAGTTCTCTTCCAAATAAATTTTATGCATGCACACCATAGGACTAATACCTTGTAAATCATCAATTTGCCAACCTATAGCAAATTTATGCTCCCTCAACACCTTTACAAGCTCTTCTTCCTCAACAACGGTAAGTTCATTGCTTATAATGACATGATTGAGCATTGTCTAATATAAAAAATTGTATTTAAGGTGAGAAGAAAGTTGTTTTAATTCTACCTTGGATGTCTCGTTTCCTCCACCTTCATTTCTGTTAAGGTCTTTTACTCTTCTGGCAGAACTAAATAAAGGCTTAAGAACTTCTAATTGATGTGCACATTGAACCACCTCTTCATCACTCACATTGAAATTCAATTGAAAAGAAAAAGAATGGCAAGGAAGAGTTACTCACTCAACCACTACTTTAGTCACTCATGGAAGGGAAAGGATAAAAAGAAACATGATAAGTTCCCTTCTAACTCTCATCAACAACCATCAAGTAAAAGTAAGTCACCAAGTGATCACATTCACCATTCCACT
>Ga0214542_1008678_pt1 | contig 16505 bp, 8 predicted proteins | sample CNSS1metaG_FD_160096 | JGI IMG/M metagenome (GOLD analysis project Ga0214542, IMG submission 160096) | Root nodule microbial communities from cowpea collected in UCLA plant growth center, Los Angeles, California, USA - CNSS1 | ecosystem: Host-associated > Plants > Roots > Nodule | place: USA... | reverse complement strand
TTGGTATCCTGAAACTCCAATAATCATTCACACTCAGATAGAGTAGAATGGATTATGTCGTGAGGAGTAGCAGGAGGTCCTAGTCTTTGGACTTGATCCAGTCCTAGACGCGAAGGGGACTTACCCTGGGAACGGTCGGGTGATAACCCCTTGTGTCCAGACTCTGCAGAGTTTGGGAACCGTTGCAGGTGCAAGCCACCAAGAGCTCCAATGTTGCTTACACAATCCGGATATCGAGTCTAGCATTTTAATTATTGATTGTGTTATGAGTGATGTAAAAGATGCTTTGCATTATCTTTCTCTTCTTTCAGTTAGCTTACCCTTTTATTTGTTCATGTTGTTTTGCTCTTGTGGTTTCTCCTTTGCTATGATCGCCTATTGTTGGTGTGAGCAGAGCCTAGCCCAGATGATGACGCCCCCCTTCGGAGCAGGAATTGACCCCCCTTACTCACTGTTGTAGTAGTTTTGAGCCAGAATTTTGAGGAGTCTTTTCTAGACAAGTTTATTAAGCCTTTTTATGTTTTGGATGACTGTATCGGACCCCTATACTACGTGTCTATAACTGCTAACTCTACTATCTGCTATGTTTGACCATGATTTAATATTTTGTTTGATAGTGTGAAAAACTATTAAATGGGATGTTACATAATACACCCTAATACAAATCGTGCCACATGTACAATGCTCCGTTAATGATTTAAACGACGTTACAGAAAAGGACCAAATAAAACACGAATTGCGAAAATGAGGACCATTCTAAACATTATGTGAAAATGAGGACCATTTTAAACATTATGTGAAAATGAGGATCATTCGCAACAAACACCACGAAAATGAGGACCAAAAAGGTATTTAAGCCTAAATAAATTGTTAGAAATTCTTTTACTTTTTGTAAGTTTTTTTATGTTAATTTTATATACCCGTTATCACAAATATTTTATACATTTTATGTTATAGGAACGTAGTTGCGCATGTGTGTACGCATTTTTTAAATATGTGTAATATTACATTAATAGGTGATAGGTGATGATAATATAATATTATTAAGTTAATATATAAAATAAAATTATATTTATTAAAAATAAAGTGAAATATATAAGAAAATATGAAAGAATAATTGTTGATAAATAGAAAAAAAAGTTTATAAAATTAAAAGTCAATTTTCAAAAATTTAATAAATAATTATATTTTAAAGGATAAAATTAATATTTTAAGACATGGACACAAAAGAAAAAATATTCTTTATATATTATTATAGATAATTGTTCTTAGTATATGAAAACATTCGATGAGCAAAATCGTGCTTCAAAGCTATTCTCCACGATAAGAAAATTGGGATCGATACTTTTGATTTTGGGTTCCATCTAATATGAATGCACATTGGTTTCAATGCTTCACCAGTATGGTTGCCGCAGGAGGCGAAGTCACTGTTTGAAGAAACGTCTCTACTTATGACTTCTTCCACCCCTAATTCCGCTCATGCAACTCCTTCTACCGATAAACCTAGTCCACCTTTATGCTTTTGATCTATCGAATGTTATTTCTGCTGAGTCAATGCGAGCAACGACTCACTCAAATTTCGGTGGTTTTATTTTGTCGGTGAAGTTCAAAACCCTTAACTTCGATTTCCTCTTTTTAACTCAGACAAATTGGGATGTGTAACTGAAGCATTTGATGGAGAGGAGCAAAAATTACAGTTCAAAAGAGGAATGCATGGAGGATTACAGATGTGGAGGGTACCATGCTATTCGAATCGGCAGTGTTTTCAACGATGGCTGTTACGTCGTGCAGTCCAAGCTCGGTTGGGACGCTCCATTTCGGTGCCTCCATTTTCAACTCTGCTCCTTTGGTTTCCATCTTATAATTGTCCATATTATGCTTTTTTTATGTTTTTGGACTTCAATCACTCACTAGGTTGAATTGTTAGTTCTTCGTTTTTCTGAAAATTCCAGTTACTTCCGTATTTCTTGTTACTGTTTTTATGTTCCACTTTCTTGTTTTAGTTGCGTGGGAAGGGTGGGAAATGATAAAAGACTTCATAGAACCTTGAACGTAGGGAGCTAAATGAAAATTATGTGACACGATTTGTTAGGAGTCCCACGTCGAGTGACTCTTATAGCCAAAATAACTTTGTTAAACATTAAGCATTAAACTGCAAATATTATACTATTTCTATCTACAAGTTATTGGCATTGCTTTTGGTTTTTATTCTTGTCTTGATCTGTTCAAACTCAGTTACTAACGTGTTTAGAAATGAAGGTTAGTAAATGGTTCAAAAATGCGTCTTACTTGGCACTTAAAACTAGTAGGGTAAGCTTTTCCATTAACCTTTTTCTCTATCCTTTTTTCAGTTTATGACTAACATTGTTTCTCTTTTATTTTATTTTTTCTTTCTCTGATTCATAGTTTTTGAGAAATTATGTGGTATGTCTCCTTTGAATGATCATCGTCCCATGTAGACATCTTTTAGTGTTGATATATTTATAATCAGTTGGTAATAAAGATTTATAATAACAAGGTCAAATCATAGTCATTAGAAATAAGATATTGAATAAGAGGTTACATGATGAAGATAAGTGCCTATATGACGACACTCCTGAAGTCAGCAATGCTGCCTTTTCGCATTGGCAACAATAGCTAAGGTAAAACTTGTTTAAACTACATTTTTTTTTTGTGCTTTAGAATATGCTTTTGCTGTTGAGGTTCAGGTTCTGAACAATATTTCCTTCAACTTTTGTGCAAAATACCCGATTAAGTGCATCTTCTGGAGAGGTGGGTTTACTTTTCTTTTATTTAGTTTCTAGCTCAAGAAATCTAAGTTCAGTTTCATTTCATTCATGTGGTGTTCCAAGATTTAGTTGGGTTATATGTAGTTTGGAAGTTTTGTTGGTAGCATTTTGTTGGTGTTTTTACCAATTTTTGTTGCTTTAAGATTTGTGCACCTAGTAAACAATCATGGTCCTTGCCAACACTGGAATGCATGTGTAATTTTATATTAATAGTTGCTCTTGTGTATTCTCATTTTGATGTGATTTGCACATGATATTTAGATCCTGAATCTTGAACACAATAAGGCAGAGATTGGATGTAGAGTTTATTTAGTGATAGGCTAGTTTCCAGAGCGTGGTTTACAATCTCTGGTTGTAACATATCAAATAATTCATTTATTGCTTAATCAAGCAGTGCCTCTTTATATTTATGTTTACGACATTAAGAAGAAAAGCATAGAGAAAATGAGGTTGATGATAAAGAATTTTGCAGTCATAGGATTTTTGCAGTCCAAAGTTAAACTAAAAGGAAAAGTGAGTTTATTAACCTACCTTTTAAATTTTGGAAGCATTCACACAAGTATTAATATATATTAACAAGAGTATTAATTGTAAGTAATTACCTTTCTCGTCTTTTATATATATATATATATATATATATATATATATATATTATATCTTTTTCTGCATTCGCACTGTGAGTAAGCATTGGTTTTTTTATGTCGAAGTTTCTTCTCCTTCCCAATTGACAAACAATAACAAACATTTATTTACTTGAAAAGGAAGTTCCTTCGATGTAGGAAACGAAAGTAGACAAGCACACACCACATGTTGAACTGTCTACCCCTCTTGTTTATCATCACAAACTTGATAAATTATAGTCCTTCGTGTACCCAACACCTTATGAAACCAAGTTATTGTCGTTTTTGGCACTATGGGGCCTTCAAATCCCTCTATATATTAACAGTGTGCTTGCTCATACTCTTCATGAGCACCATCAACTACCCTTTTGGTTTTTGTGTCCCACCCTACATCTTAGCAGAGCCACTTTGGTTACCACAATGTTCTTGCTACCTTCCATTAAAGGCATAAGTAGTATAAATTCATTGAAAAGTAATTAAGAAAAGTTGGTCATCCATGATATTTGAAACAAAATGACTTCGTATAAGTTCTTAGCCTCAAGGTTTTACTCATAAGTTCTTCTCTCGTTACTATGAATGAGTTTGTTCATCTTCAAAACGGTTTGCATTCACACTTATTTCCAATTTCTTTACTTTCTACCAACGCCTACTTACTTTACCAACGCATACTTCATCTTTATAAATTAGTAAACCCCATGAGCAGAAAAAGAATAAAGTGGGTCTTAGGTGCTCCTTTAAAATGCTAGGGGTCTGTTTGAAAAAACTTTATGTGATAGATAAAATAGAAAAAATAAAAAAAAATATATATATATATATATATATATATATATATATACACACACATTGATCACGAATATAATTTGCATTTCTTGAATTACATGTAGATGTATGAGTCTTGAGTTGTATATTTTTTTCATAGGAAGAAGAATATAATTGCATTAATGCAAGCACAAATGAAGGCACAAGTAGAAATGCAAGCAATTACACGACAACAAATGGAAGAACATATGCAATCTTTTAAGAGAGAATTATTGTCTATTTTAAAGAAACAAGAATGAAGATGTGTCTCAAAGGCTCGAAAACTTTGTTTTTATTATAATTGTGCTGATACATTACTTTTTGTTGATACATTCTAATGTTTTTGTGTCCTAAAATGATTTTGTACTGGTGAGAACTTATATGTAGTTTTGTACTCTTTGATATAATTGTTGGAAATACTTTGGTCATTGTTGGATTAATTTCTGTTTTGAATATGTAGTGACAATATTGGAGTTGTTTAAACAATCTTCTCAATCATTCATTTTCTCTCTCCCTTTTCATTATAGGCACTGGTTGAACATGACTTTAGTATGGATTAAAGAGTGAATATTTATTAGTTGATGGCAATTGCAAGGAGTGGATTTTTAGTTTGTGATCCAAACGAAGCAATAAATCGTGGATGGTTGGGCCTTGATATTAAATTTCAATGTGTATTGCATTGTCATTGGTATTTCTTTTTCATTTTGGAGAGAGAGAATGAGAGAGCTCATGTGCCATTTTTTTTCTTTGCACTAGCACAATTCCTTTTTAAGTCTCTAAATGAATGATCTCACGTGCACTCTGCCACAAAGATAAAACCCATCACCTTTATTAGGTAAGCTTGCCAAGGCACATATTAACTTTTAGTACACTAAAATTTGATGGGTCTTACAATACATGGATTAACTAAGTCTCTAAATGAATGTTCTATCATGCACTCTACCACAAAGACAAGACCTATCACCTTTATTGGGAAAGCGTGCCAAGGCACATATTAACTTTTACTACACTAAAATTGATGGGTCTTATAGTACAAGGGTTGACTCAAACTCTCAATGAATGTTCTCACATGCACTCTGCCATAAAGATAATACCTATAACCTTTATTAGGTAAGCGTGCTAAGGCACATATTAACTTTTAGTAAACTAAAGTCTAATGGGTATTACAATGTATGGTCTGACCCGATCTCTAAATGAATGTTGTCACATGCACTCTGCCATATAGACAAAACTTATCACCTTTATTGGGTAAGCATGTCAAGGCACATATTAACTTTTAGTACACTAAAATTTGATGGGTCTTATAATACATGGGCTGACTTAGTCTATAAATGAATGTTTTCAAATGCACTCTACCACAAAGACAAAACCAAACACCTTTATTGGGTAAGCGTGCCAAACATAAGACTGAATTTCATAGGGACATAGGGTGGAGTCCTCCTTATTTCAATCAATAGCAACATCCTAAAATACTTCCCTTGTAAAATCCAACACTTCAAACCCAACCTATCACAGTCTTTTATTTCCTAATAAACCCACCCACCACAACCACTCTTTACAAATCAACACATCCACTTCTTTCATATGGAGTTTGCCATCAACGACCAAGAAAATTATTCAAATTCCTACTTCACAACCTTGTTTTCAAATGGTCAAATCATTCAATCTCAAAATGGTATGCAATTCCAATTTGAAAGTCGAAAACTCTTTCATATACCACACAAAACCTCTTAAAGCATAAAATGTTCTCAACTTTGGAAATTATGCCCACCACATCCATCAATAAGTTGTATTTCCAAAGACCCACATCTAATGAATAAGACGCCATTGTGTATGATGCTCTTCAAATATCAACAAATGGTGATGTTGTACAAATGATTAATTGGAAGTATCATTTCCCCATTAACACAATAATTAAATTGTTTGTTACCTTGACAAGATTGACTGGAGAAATAATTACTCTTCTATACCCAACTCCCTCATTCTCTTTCACAAACCTAAACCCTATCTCGTGTTCCCCAACAATCATATACTATGGATGAATTCTCAAATGGGCAAGCATCACAAATAGCCCATATGGTTATGGTCTATACTTCAATATCACACACTACTGTCACCATGTAAATCCCTACAATTACACCTTCAACGAGCTTCTACAAAAAATAAACCGAAGAATACATTGTATGACCGTAAATAGTAATTGAAATTGACTACCTTCATCCACTCAGGGTAGTTAATAATGTTAGAATCGCGCTTAAATAAAAACCAAGAGAGGACTGAATTGGTTTAATTAATAAAATTAATACATTAAAAAAATTTCCAAAATTTTACCGTTTAAATTAAAGTTTTAGTTCCTTTAAAGCAAGTGCAGATAAATTGAGAGAGTAGGGAAAAAGATGAACACGGGTATTTATACTGGTTCAAATCAAAAGACCCTACGTCTAGTTGTTAATCTCTTAAACAAAGAGATTAGCTCAATCAGTAAAATAAATACAATATAATCAGGTTAAGAAAGTAAAGGTTTAGAGAACATCTCTTTTGAAGACACAAGAGATGAAGAAACACTTTCTCTGAATCACATAGAGAATGACCAACTTTCCTAGCAATAGAAGCAACACTCAATCTCCAAAGAACCCACTTAGGAAAAGTTATCGCTCTACCCACACTAGGTTTTTCAAAACTATTTTTCAAGAGCACTCAGAGAGTTACTTTGCACTCTAATTCTTGAAAAGGTATTTTCGAAAGTGAGAAAATGCTATATATAAAGAGGTTCAAAAAATTAGGTCGAGAAGTTGAAAAGACATGTTCTAATTGCCAGGGATAATCAATAATCACTTATGATAATTGATTATTCCAAAGCATTTTTTAAAAACTAAAATGGTGTTAATAATCGATTATCTATAGAGATAATCGATTATTCGAGTGGTTTTTCTGAAAAGTGAATAAAACTTAGGATAATTGATTATCCTAAGTGATAATCAATTATCACAATGTATTTTGCGAAAATAAAAATGTTCCTAGAGAGATTAAATGTTGGTTGCAGTTTCATGAAGTTCTAAGAAATCTTGAACTACTTAATACACCATTAACTTATTACAAGAGGGCTTTAAACATAAATTAAATGGTCTTCAAATTATCTTCCAATATTTGCTTTATAGATCCTTATAGTTGTCATCATCAAAACCTTAACTTGCCCTGATTGTGCCAACAAATAACAAACTTATCCATGATACAATTGGAATCAAATCAGATAATGATATTGCACAAATGATCAACCTTTGGAAAAAAGTTCAACGTATAGACTCATTTGTGTATCGTCCCCACACTTGGAAATACATTGAATTGTTCGTCCAAACAACATATATACGTTCACCAACAGGTGATGAACTATGGGAATATGTGAAACCTTAGATACACATGTTGATCCAAGACAGGTACAAGATTTGGACATTCATTTGTGTAATTTTTCAATTTCATTTCATTTTCAATTATGTCATTGCAAAAAAGAAAAATCAAACACAAACAAATTATTTAAAATATATATTTTTTTAATAAATTACTTAAAATATATATTTCCTATTCACTTATACATTTTTCATTTCTTAATTTTTATTCCCATCTCATATTGTTTAAATAAATCAAAATAAAAAATATTTAAAAAGTATACTTTAACAAAATCCAACCAATTGATTTTTTTTCGCTTCAACGACAAATTTTCACTTAATTATTTATTCATTCATTTTTAAAATATAATTTTTAATAATGTATACATTACATTTAATTTTTCTACTTTTTAATAAAACTACAAATTATGAAGTGCTAATTTATAAACTTTCAACGACAAAATAATAATAAAATTAATTTATTAAACAATAAAAGTATACATTTTCTAATATTATTGTCTCAAAAAATTACATCAATTACTACATTAACTTATTATAATTTTTATATATAATTTATTTTTTACATTTTTTCTTCTCTTTTAAAAAATTAAAAACTAAAAAATTAAATAAATAACCAACTCATAATTCAGTTCCCTTAAACCGAATTTCAGCTAGTATTTCGGCCAATATATGTAAGAATGGAGGTCAGAATTCAATTATCTAGAAACCGAATTCTAACCTAAAGCAAAAACTGTGTTATGTCCGTAAATTAGAGATGACAAATAAACTCGTTCCCGTATGTATTGTCTGAACCCGTCCCCGTTTTGACGGAAAATTCCTGCATTGACTGGATATGGGTATGGGTACGTGGAATCCCCAACTTTTTTAATTGGGTATGGGGATGAGTATGAGAATGTACATATCCCTGTCATAATATCTATCCCCGTTTAAATTATTAAAATATTCATAATTAATTAAATAATCATATATATATATATATATATATTATTTTTTATTTCTTCTAATTATCTGGTTTGTCATGAAACTCATTCGTATTTCAATTATATTTTTCATCTTATCATAACCTTTATGTAATTATGTTAAAAAGATGTATGTCAATTAAAATTTTTTATGTCTCACATTTGAATATTTCTATTATTTTTTAATATTTTTATTTATTGTATATTTTTCTTTCACATGAGAATGTTTAATACTCTCAATTTAAGTCTTTAATAGTACAAACCTTTCGTTTACTAGGTAATATAAAAAAAACCATTTAATTATTATTCTTATTATTAGTTTTTGTTTCATTTGAAGAACTCTTTTGTCTCACTAAAACAAATTTTGTTATTTCTCAACCATTGAGTATATATGTTGATATTTGAAAAGTTTTCTTAGATCTCTAAGATATTTTTCAACTTATCATATCTTTAATTATACATTTGTTTTCATTTGTGTGATTTCTTTCAATAGTCTCTCAAATTGTTTGTAAACATCTGTTAATTTTTTAATATTTTTATTTCTTGTTTATTTTCATTATGTAGAATACTAGTTTGATATATTTTATCTAATTATTTTTTATTTTCTAACTTATTATCAATCATACTGTAACTTTTTCACTATAATTGTATAAATAACTTTTATTTACTACAATATAAAAATTTAATGTAATTGTCATGAATAGTTTTTTTATCACCATCAACATAATTGAAGTTCAAAAGATACAAGATCTATATTAAAATTTTATTATTATGATTATTATTTGTTCTTTGTATCATTTTGATCAAATGATGTATTATAACTTGTATTAGTGTATAAAAAATAGATTCATTAGAATTTAAAAGATTGAAGTAAACAAACATTTAAAATATATTTTAATTTGAATATTTGTTTTCCTTTTATATTTAAAAAAAATATTTTTAAATCTTATCAACTAGGTTTCATTAATGTTTGTAAATTTAATAAATGTGTTGGTTCTCATGAAATTTTATTTGGTATTATAATCTAAAATGTAAACAATTATAATTTATTTTAAACCTTTATTATTATTATTATTTGTTCTTTGTATCATTTTGATCAAATGATGTATTATAACTTCTATTGGTGTATAAAAAAGAGATTTATTAGAATTTAAAAGATTGAAGTAAACAAACATTTAAAATATATTTTAATTTGAATATTTGTTTTTCTTTTATATTTTTAAAAAATATTTTTAAATTTTATCAACTATGTTTCATTAATATTTGCAAATTTAATAATTGTTTTGGTTCTCATGAAATTTTATTTGATATTATAATCTAAAATGTAAACAATTATAATTTATTTTAAAGTATTTGATATCGAAGAAACAACCATCCTTCTAATATTGAATATTTGATAATGTTATGTTTCCTTTATCATAACTTTTTTATTATTTTATAAAAATTAATTAAAATTAGTATTGAAGTAGTAAGAAAATAGGTACGGGTATGGGTACGAGATTATACCCATTACTCGGTGGGGATGGGGATGAGACAAAAGTTTGATATCCGTTGGGTTTGGGTATGAGGATGTGGATGAATTTTTTTTTTACGGGGATGGGTATGGCATATCGAAACCCGTGCCCGCCCCGTCTAGTTGCCATGCCTACGGTAAATATAACTTACCGTACAATGTGCTATTTAAATGTGCTACTATAGAGAAAAAAACACTTATTTCTCTGGTTATTTCTTTATCACCATAATTTCGACTTGCATCCTCATCAATTTCTATATTTTCGAAGATATAGTTTGTAATACAATTTTTATATTTTAATTCAACAATTTGAAAAATAAAATAAAAAATATATTTTAAATTTAATAATACACAATTCAAATATATTATATAATACAAAATATTATATTTTGAAGGGGTAAATATGTTTTTAGTCCTTGAATTTTGAGTTGTTTATGTAAGGCCCACTTTTTCTGCCCTAATTTAAAAAGGGCTACCCCATGTGAGTTAGGTCTGAGGGCTGGCCCAAAGGGAAAAACAGACCCTAAGTCTGCCCTAACCCTAACTCTCTTACTCACTTTCAGAATCTGCCCCTTTATTCTAAGAGCTGCAGTCATTACTCTGTTAGGGTTTGCTTTCCCGTCTCGGACCAGTTCACTCGAAGCTCGTTTCTGCTCAATGTAAGTTGCCCACCAACTCATATTCTCCCTTTCTTAGTGTAATCTCGAGTGTTATCAGTTGGAGTTTTCATAGTGAACCCAATCTTAAGATTTGTTCCACTGTTTTCCAGTTCTAAGCCTTTTCCTAGAGCTGTTTTGCATCGTGGTTGGTGTCGGAGTACTGTACTAGCTTATTCCAGGTAAGGGAGGCTAGGGATTTTCGTTCAAGTCTGTTTCTTGCATGTTTTGCCACTGTTTTATGATTTGTACGAGTATGGTGCCTTTGCGAAATAATAAATGCATGTATGTTGTTGTTTGGGGTGTGGTTGGATGGTTGTGTAGGGTGATCAGTGACGAGACCTCACGATCTCGCCCAGGCGACCAGGCCTCGCCCAGGCGAGACTTGTAGAGACAGACCCAGACTCGCGCTCTCGCTCTCGCTCAGGTGGAGAGCTTTCGTTTGAGCGAGACACCATCTCGCTCAGGTGAGAGAGGCTCGCCTAAGCGAGGACACGTGGGGGTTTGAGGTTTGTTGTTGTAGGCGTAGCTCAGGCGAGGAAGCCTTTCTTTTTGGGTGAGGGGCATGCTCGCCCAGGCGAGTAGCGGCTCGCTTAAGCGAGAATCCGCGAGCCTCGTAGGGTTTCCCTAATGACTGTAACATCCCTAAGGAATATTACTATTATTTAATAAATAAATTCCAAAATAAAATAAATACCGCATTTAATATAAAACCATTTCCCAAAAACACGAGAAAATTTAAAATGGTATACAATGTAATAAATACCGGAGTCCATAATAATAAAACTGAAATAAAATTCAAATGGCTCCCATAAGGTTACAATATTATCTCAAAACCAAAATAAATAATATATATACAAAAATTCCCAGATATCCCTCGCTCCGAGTCTAGGCATCTCCTAGCCCACCTGTCAAATCATCTGCTCCCGGATAACGAATCATCTGATCATCGCCACACACACACAGAAAGGGTGAGCTATGCACAATAAATAAATAAAATACATGAATTAAATATGTCACCCATCCCAAAATAACATAATTAAATATCTCATATCAAATTACCCAACCATGACCTCATAGTCCTTCATGAGTCATATGCATGAACTAAGTCTTGGGACTTCACTGTGCTCCCACGAAACTAACTAATTCGTGGTCCAACCCTATGAGCCTATCCCGCTCATAGTCCTGCCCTACAGACTCCTCGTTTGTAGTAAAACATCCAAGTCTCATACTTGGACCCTGGCCCGCACGCAATCACCATACTATGGACTCCTTGCCCAATAGTAGCCAACGGGAACATAACAGTTCCTTGCCCATCGTGCACCCGACATATGCAATCACCATACTAAGGACTCCTCGCCCATTAGTAGCCGACGAGAACTCAACCAGTTCCATGCCCATCATGTGTCCAACCATCAAGCACATCCTAAACCCCTATTGGACTTAGTCCTTCAAGCCCAAACACCACACCACATGCATATACATCCTATACTTAGGATAAAGTAGCCAAATCATACACACAAGCACACACAAACATGGAATTTTGCATCAACTCGCTTAAGCTAGGGACTCTCGCCCAAGCTAAGCCCTCAGCCTCGCTTAGGCTAATTCACCTCACCTGAGCAAGCTTAGAACAACAACAACATCATGTTATCTCGCTTAGGCGAGATCCCCTCGCCTAGGCGAGTTCATCTCTCGCCCAAACACCTATTTCAATCTCGCCTGGGCTAAAATGCAAGTAAAGCATCACACATGACCACAACATCTCGCTTAGGCGAGGCCGTCTCGCCTGAGCGAGACCCTGGTTCGCTCAAAACCCACAAAACTCCTCGCCTGGACGAAAAGTCGCACTCAACACGTGCAAACTTCATCACTATCTCGCTTAGGCGAACCTCACTCGCCCGAGCGAGTGAATGTCTCGCTCAAAGCCAATCCTCGTCGCCTGAGCGAGAAGCTCGTGTTGGCAACAGAGTTTGTGTCTCTGCTAATCTCGCCTAGGCGAGCCTGGCTCGCCTGAGCGAGAAATGCAGATTCCTACACTGATCACGCACACACTTCACCAAAACCAATACCAAAACTCTATTCAATCATTACCAAGACAATGTAATGGCAAACCAACATCAGAGTCATGCATTATATCCCATTGAGCTACCAAAACACAACCCCTAACCTGAAAGTTTGATTGAAAGTGGGAAGAAAAATGGAATTCCTTGGTTTGCCAATGACGTGCCACAGACTCTCTCTCAATTTAATTCCTTACACTCTATGCCCATCAAGGTTTGAACCCGTGACCTTCCACTCATAAGAACAAAGCATAACCACTATGCCAAATCACATTTGGTGATAACTGTAACATCCTTAAGGAATATTACTAAAAAAATAAATAATAAAAGAATTAAATGATATCAAAAGTCGTATTAATAATAATCCCAACGCGGGAAAATTTAAATTTATTAAAAAGCGCGTCAAACCTCATAACTTAAACAATAAATTGTTACAAGTTACCAAAATTCGTGTTCATAAATAAAAGCATAAAAATACATGTGAGAAAAATCCTAGCTCTAATCCCAACGCTAGCCCTCACTCCGTCGCCTGGACATCCTCAACACCACCTGTATCGACATCTGCTCCCGTGTAACAAATCACATGATCATCGCCATACACAAACAGAAGGGTGAGTTGAGAAAATAAAATAACAGGTATATAAAACATAAGATAAATCATACACCTATCTTATTCATTCTACATAATTCTTGGCCAAGACCTTAACCCCAAGGCTTTATAGCCTTCAATCATACAACTGGTTAGCCTTGGACTCGGGAATATGATGCTCACACGAACCTGCCCGCTCGTGGTCCTGCCTCTACGAACCTCCCCGCTCGTAGTCCTGCTCTACGAACCTCCCCACTCGTAGTCCTGCTCTACAGACCTGCCCGCCCGTAGTCCAAACATGTGATCCCCCAACCCCGTACCTCACGCACATGGCATCTCTCAACCGTGAGCACGGAACATATGAACTTACCTCGCTCGTATCCCCACGTGAGAGTAACTGGATATGAATCTCCTCGCTCATATCATCACATGTTAACCACCATCCATGAACCTACCCGCTCATGGCACAACATCTCCTGACCCAAGTGTAATGTCAGTGCTTAAACAACACACAAAACAAATAAAGGATAACAACATTTCCACCTGGCACGGCCCACACGCCATCAGGCGAAATTGCCCCAGACCGCCTGGCGGTATCCACTCCCCGTCGGGCGCCAGCATTCTTTCAGAGCCACTGTTTTCTTATCACCGCCTGGCGGAGCACATCGTGCCGCCAGGCACCACTCAGTGCAGCGCTTTCTCTCGTTAACCTATCGCTTGGCGGGTTTCGTTAGCCCGCCAGGCGCTATACCAGAACAGTACTTCACTGGTTTTAGCACCCCAACTAGTCTAATTTGTTGCATAACTCACTCCCATGGACCAAGATAGACTCCTCACTGTAGTTAGTCTACCCCAATCTTATGTAATCAAGTATCTATACATTACAATGATAAATCCATCTTATTCAACTCTTTCAAGTAACAAGAACATTGTCATAACACAACAACTCCATACATCCCATGAAATTAGCTAGTATTCCAATTCCTTACATAATCCCCCGATTCTACCATGCTGAACTAACCAATGCTTGCCTTCCACCCTAACACCCATGCTTAACCCCTCTTATTGAATTCTCGTATCCCTCACTTATCCTTAACTAGCATACCCAAAACGCAAGAACTTATATTTATCCTCTCCTACACCATTTGTTTATATCGGATTCTATATTCCCATTAACATTTTCATCTCTTATTGGACATCAAACAATTACAATTTCTCTCTTCCCTTCAACTCGCTATATATACCTGTGTAATTCACTTCTTATCCTTCTCTCGCATTACCACAGTGCAACAACCAGCCTGGGTTGCCACACAGCATCGCCTGGCGGCTTCATGTTGGCCGCCAGGCGGCATATCAGACGCAGACTCCTCTACCCATTTTTCTGCATACTCCACGATCACAACTCTCTTCTCTCTTCCCCGATAGTCACCACATCATCATTTGCGACATTTTCAATACCCATCCCTATCAACATTATATTTTTCGCACGCCATAATTCCAATTATTTCCTAATTAACCCAAACAACCCAAGGTTCACAATAACTCATTGGTTTCAGCCCAACCTTCCCATATACAAAATTTTAATATGATCCCCAGCATCCCACAATCAATTCAAGGCCATAAAACCATCGCAAAATTATATAAAATCAATCAAAACTCAACAATTCATACACCCACTCAAATCAGCAGTGAAACCACTAAACCGAACGTGAACAATGTCGCGCTGCCGGGCAGAAACTCATCGCCGCCAGGCGATTCAACCCAAAACAAGCCCAGTTACTCACCACTGATGAGCCGCCTGGCGGTAAGGATTAAACCGCCAGGCGGTTTCTGGGAAAAACCCAGAAACCCGATCAAACAGTGCGGGAAATAAGTGGAAAGCATGCAGTTTCAATCAACCAAGGTGTAGTACAATGTACATGTGTCTAAAACATAAAAAACAACTCCCCTTACCTGGAAATTGCTTCAAATTCGAATTAGTGTGAGTTTGCTCCAATCAAAATCTCCCTTGCCCTTGCTTCCACTCCCACGTTAGTTTCTCCTCCTCACTCTCCCTATGCTATTAATCTAGGTTAAGCTGCCCCTTTCAAATTCCATGCAAAAATAAAAGTAACCTAAAAGAAAGTTTAATTTGGTTCTTAACAAGACTTGAACCCACAACCCATCAACTAGCAACTCAAGTGCACCACCAATTCAACCACTTCACAATTGTTAATTCCATCAATTCTAAGGCTATGTGATCACATCATGCATTCAAGTATATCGCATAAAAATTCATAATTTAAATAACATAAAATGGCACACATAGGACTCAAACCCAAGTCCTCTCACACAATCAAAGTACTCTCAACCACATGAGCTAATACTTTTCCACATCATAGCTCCACACATTAATTGCTTTAAACATTTCCATTACCCGCCATAAGTAAATAATTATTTAAATAACTATTTAATTTTTCTCGAGTCTTACAATAACCATTATAATCTTATGATTATACTATCACTCACCATTCACAATTGCATTACCAAGACAAAATAATAAACAATACAACACATAATTGGCATACATATAACTCGAACCCAAGTCCTCTCACACAAACCAAGTACTCTCAACCATTTGAGCTAGTACTTTTCCACGTCCCACCAAACAATAATTAATGCCATAAAGGCTCTCTCTACTCGCATTTATCAATTAATTAATTATTTAGTTAATTAATTTCACGGGTCTTACAGTCTCGCCTAAGCGAGAACCTGTGGCTTGAGCGAGACTGGCACGAAATTTCTTTATACAACTGTACCTTTTATGTTGTTGGGGCTTTAATTGTATGTTTGGCTTGCTATGCTTTGCCTTGGGTATGAACTGTATGAATTGAGTGACCTTGTATGAGATAAAGGGAATTATGATTCATGAGTTTTAATATGAGGTGAGCATGTTGTTTGTATGGGATGATTCATGGAATTTGAAATTATGGGTTGGTATGGCCTTGACATGAGATATGAGAGAATGTGGATCAATGAATGTGGCATGGTGCTGGTAGGAAATACACTCCTACATTTGTATTTGTGAAGGATGAGTGGGATGGATTCAATATGAAATACAAGTGAGAATGGAAT
>Ga0214542_1008671_pt1 | contig 16519 bp, 8 predicted proteins | sample CNSS1metaG_FD_160096 | JGI IMG/M metagenome (GOLD analysis project Ga0214542, IMG submission 160096) | Root nodule microbial communities from cowpea collected in UCLA plant growth center, Los Angeles, California, USA - CNSS1 | ecosystem: Host-associated > Plants > Roots > Nodule | place: USA... | reverse complement strand
ATTCAAGTGTAAGTTTTTTTTTTTTTATTTTATGCGGGCTTGCGGGCCGGCCCGCACGGGCCTGCAGGCTCACTATCCTGGCCCGCCCCGCGTTTTTTCTACGGGCTCGCGGGCCGGGCCCTAATTGCCATCCCTAGTAATAAGTCTTGCTAGATTGGTGTACGGATTTGATTCCTTGTAGTAGTTTTTTTATGCATATTACATAAGTTATGTATTCAAAGTTTTAAATATGAATATTATTGTTTATTTTGATTAAATTATAGTTAATGTTGATGCAAATATTTATTTTAAGGGATTGAGTGGTTGATATAATTGTAAAGAATTAGAAAGTAGCCATAACACCTCTGATTGATTAATATTTATAATCACATAATAAACATTAATTGTAATTAATTATATGTGATGTGATAAATTTTACCCACAAGACTTTTCTTACATCTATATGATTGATTATGATGAAATATTAGATTATATTTCTCAAATTATCCAAAGGAATTAAGAAAAGAAACATAGTCTAATAGTTTTATCATTTGAGTCTAATCACTACAAGAATGTAGCATTTTGGCGTCGGCCCAAAAAGGACGCTATGAAGCCAAAACCGACGCTACGAGGAAGTTCGCATCGGCCTAGTGACAGTGTGGTGCACCATGCCATTTTCCTAGATTCAAAAGCTATTTGCATCGATTAAGAGCGAATGAAGATTTGTGGCTCAATTCGCGTTGGCTTAACCGAAGAAAACACATCAGAATATAATAATCATTTTTTATGCGTGGGCTAAGCCCACACAAAATGGAAATAAAAAATGTTTAAAATAGCTTTGAGTGAGTGTGGTGTGGGCTCAGCTGACGCAAATGTCTACAAATTTGGAAAAGAAATATTTGTTTCCAGGCACATCCCAGAGACTACATCCAATTCAAAAACCTGCATTCAAACAACAATCCTGAAATCCAATATCATTTTTCAAGCATCTTAAAGGTTGCATCCAAGCACATCCAAGAATTTGCAAACAAAGTTAAGAACATTATGACTTAAATGAGATCAAATTACAAGTTATACAAAGTCCATAAATGTAAGATCAAAATAAGACAAGTCTACTGTTATTGTCACTATAGCCACATTACAGTCAATATTTTCCTCTTTTTTTTTTTTACAATGCATATCACACTCTGTCAAGCCACATTATAGTCAACATTTTCCTCTCTTTTTTACAATGCATATCACACTCTATCAAAGTAATGCCAAGCATTTAAGTATCACATTTGGTCCAAAGCAAAAACTAATCAATAACGTAATCAACCCAAAGCAAAAACTAAATAATAAATTACTAATTACTCATCCATTTCATTGTTTTTACTTTTATGATCAATCTAAATTACAATTTCCAATATCCCTAAAATATATTGCTTACAATTTCCAATTATACTCTAGCTATTTCTAATTGATTGGATTTCTTTCTGAAAAAGATGGGGAACAATTTTAAAACTTATGAATTCAGGGAAAGGGATATAAAAAGAGACATGGATAAAAAAGAAGAAACAAACCAATGGGAAAAGAAAAAAGATAATTGCACTCAAGTCAATTCAATTAATGTTGACAATGAATTCAATGTATATATGGAGTGTGTAGTCATCATCATCTCTTATCAAAGGGGTCACAAACCATAATAGAGAAAAAAAGCATTTATTGAAAAGAAATCGATAAATATACCTTGAATCAATTAAATATTTTATGTCTGAGATTGAGCATATATTGTGCCTCATTCAACTACATCATTACTCAATAGATATTTCTGCTTACATGAAAACATAAAGAGTTTGAGATTTGGTCAGGGAAAGGCTCTTGTTGTTGATATGGGAAGTTAGAAGAAGATGGATTATGCGACTAACAACAATACACATGATATTTATCCTTTAATAGAGATATTTCTTAGCGATGAAAAACATTACAAAATCAATAATTTCATCCTCATATTACTGCGAACGAAATCGTGAACCCCTTCATCTCGCAAGCTTTTCAATCGCCTCCCAATCGAGCCTCATAATCACCTCTCATGTCGCATAGAATCAATATAGAATCACAACGTTGTTCACTCAGAGTGCTACTTTATAGGAACTCTTTGCATGCGCAGAGGAAGGAGAAGGAGATAACTTGTGCCATTGAAGCTTGACGCAGAGAAAGGGGAAACAAATTTCTTGCTCACTTGCTAACTTCGTTGCCGCCATTGAAGCTCACTTGCTCAAGGAAATGTGGTAGAATTGGGGAAAACGAACTCCAACTCGTGGAAAAAGGGGGAAAACAAAAACCCTAACTTCGCATAAACACAAAAGGGAGGCCCGCTCTGACACTCGTGGAGAAGGGAAAGAAACCCTCAATTGGCAGAAACAAAAGGAGGCAAAAGTGAAATTGGGAAATGGGGGAATTGGCAGAAGTAAAAACCACCTGATAACGTAACCTAATAACTTTTTTTCTTCTTTTAATTGAGTGTAGTATGCATCGGCTATTTGACGTTTTTAATTTTTGAGTGATGCGTCGGCCAAGCCGACGAGAAGGTCAAACGAATTTATAGGACTAATTTCCTTTTAATAAATTCACATAAATGTTTGTAGAGTCTGTTGTGCTTTGGTTAAGCCGACGCCCTTTGCGTCCCCATGACAATCGACACTATTTTTGGAAGCAAATACTAACATTTTTGTAGTGAATTGAATAAGACTTTAGCCAATAAACAATTCTTATGTCACTAGAATCATTAATTAAGACATGTTTATAATGATAAAACATGACATTTGTTATAGTCTCAAATTATGATGATGAGCATGTGTTTTTAAAATTTGTAGTTTCTCACTTTATAATATTTCAAATATAAATTGTGATATTTTCAAACTAAAAAAGATGTTTCCCCTTATTTTGGCTCGTTGCGAGTATAGTGCCCGGTGTGCGATGCATCGATGTTATTACTCATAATTACTTGAGGAATAAGGGAGACAGTCTGGTTGCGATAGTGGGATACATCAAACCATCTATTTATGGGAAACTAGATGTTGTTGTGGGGTGAAAGGCCGCAAAAAACCAAGGCTAGATTATGATTAAGGATTCTAGATGAATGTGATGGTCTATTGGTTTGATATGGTTGTTTGGATGTTAGGGGTTGTGTGTTCAAAATAAAGTTTGATTGTGATCTTAATGCTTAAGTGTTACTTGAATGAGATGTTGAGTATTATTTGTCGTGTTTTATTTATGAAATTCTTTTATATATCATTGTTTATGGTTAGCTTACCCCTATTTGTTTGTTTGTGTGTTTGTTATATGTGCGATGATCGTATAACGTGTGTTATACGGGAGCAAATGATATTGCAAATAATTTTGGCATGGAGTAGATTGACGAGAGGATGGGGTGAACTCGGGAGTTTTTATAATTTATTAGTTGTTTTAAATCAGATACTGCAGACTATGAAATTTTCTTTTGTTCGCAATTGTTATTTGTATTTTTCTAGACAAATTGACGTTTTGAACTATGTAATTTAAATCAAATTAAAAAGTTTATTTTATTAGTACATTTTCAATGATAACCCTTTTTCAGCAAATGTGTTCAATTTCTAGCTTTCCATGACATCCCAAAATTGGGGTGTTAGAATACACATTCAACTATATTGGCACAAAATAAGCTTACATAACAACAAATGGAGGAATTAAAGAAGCAAATGAAAAAATGCATATTGGAGCACCTACTCAATCCTCATCTTCGCAGGTATTGGGCTGCGTTTTCTGTGCAAGAAACCATCCTAATGGCCATTGTACAGTTGCAAATCCAATTCAAGAAGAGCAAATCAACTACATGAACAATCAAAGAAGATAAAAAAAAAATTAGCAACCACTACAATCAAAATTATGGGTGGAAAAGTGGTCAGAATCAATTTCCCAATTGGAGACAAGATGTTGGACCCTCCCAAAGACAACCATAACCTATCCAATCTGACAATTTGACCAAAATGTAGGATGTTTTAGCACAAATCATTCAAGTATCAACAACCAATAAAAAGAGCACTAAAACATCAATTAGAAACCTGGAAGTGCAGGTTGGACAACTCGCTAAGCAGTTGGCTGAGCAACATGAAGGTAAATTCTCACCAAACACCAAGGTAAACACAAAGGAATAGTGCCAATCCATTACTACTAGGCATGGCACTATGATAGGTAAAGGAATATGTGATATTTTTAGAAGAGAAGTAGAAAAGGAGGTTAAGAAACCAGAAAATAACAATAAACCACAAAAAGAAGCATTGAGTGAAAAAAGAAGAATTAAGTGAGAAAAAAGAAAAAAACAAAGAAAATAAATAGAGTATGAAGATGGAAATAGAGAAAAATAAGAAAGATAAGAAAAAATAGTAGAGAGAAAAACCCTTCTATCACATGGCCACCACCATGTTACCTGTGTTCTACATCTTTCGATGAGTACCTCAAGATGTCTTGCTGTCACACCTACTAGCCACAACTGGTAGAACACGTGCGAGAAACCATGCTACGGACCACACTCTGTAACGTCAGGTGGAGTTCCCAATACGAAGAACATTCATAACGTCTCAAGACTACCAAACTCGTTATCTTAATACTGAGGAGGGCAATCTAACTAGACCTATCCGTACACGCCAACACGCGCACTCACACCGGCAACACTTGTCAACCCGAGCCGCAACACAAGAGTTCCTCGTGTTCATCCGCCATCCCGAGCCACAACTTAAGAGATGCCATTTCGAGCCACAACTCAAGAAATGTCACGTGCTTAACCCCTATCCTGAGCCACAACTCAAAGGATACGTTCCGAGCCACAACTCAAGGAACACCAGCAAGCCGACCTTCGAGATATCTTCAAAGCCTTGTAGACCACACACATCCAAAGCAAGCAAACTTCATTTATGTTGTAGCAATATCGTCTAACGCTACTCTTGGGCCGCAAGGTGCATAACGCTTCCAGATTGTAACATCCCATCAGGATATTACGGATTTTAAATAAAAAGTAAAGAAATATTACGTCAGCTTCATTTATTAAAACACCATTTCACAAAAACGCGGGAAATTTAAAACTTTTATTACACCGACAATAGTCCAAAATTCCATAATTTATAAAACACAAAATAACATAAACATCCATAGTGTTTACAATTTAATTTTCAAGAAATAAATCATAAAACTCCCAAGCTAGCCCACGCTCCGAGTCTAAGCCTCACCAAGACCACCTGCATCCACATCATCTGCTCATGTGTACCGAGTACACGATCATCTCCAAGCACAAGCAGATAGGGTGAGCTAATATAATCAACACACACACACACACACATATATATATATATATATATATATATATATATATATATATATCAATAAACATATAATCAAATACATCAAAAGTAAATCCCTTCTTTCATCCTACATGACCACAACCATGTATGATATCATTTCACCACAAAGGAACCTCATCCTTTTCTTTCACATGGCCACAACCATGTTACCTGTGTTCTACCTCTTCTAGAGAGTACCTCAAGATGTCTTGTTGCCACACCTATCGGCCACAACCGATAAAGTACGTTCGGGAAACCATGCCACGGATCACACACCGTAACGCCAAGTGGAGTTCCCAAATACGAACATAGTCCATACCATCCCAGGACTACCAAACTCGTCAGCAAATTACTGAGGAAGGCAATCCATTTGGACCCATCCGTACTGGCCACAACCAGCACACTCACACCAGCAACACTAGGCAACCCGAGCCCCAACTCAAGAGTTCCTCATGTTCATCCGCTATCCCAAGCCACAAGTCAAGGGAAGTCATTCCGGGCCACAACCCATAGAATGCCACATGCTTAACCGCTATCCCGAGCCACAACTAAAAGATACGCTCTTGGCCACAACCCAAGAAACACCAGCAAGCTCACCATTGAGATATATTATTAGCCTAGTAGACCACGTATTACAATTCCAACACATGTAATCTGACAGAGCAGTAACATTTGTTTTGAACACACAAAAGCACCATAGGTCGCTTAGGCTAAAAACCCTTGTCCAAACAATCCATCTATCTCGCTTAAGCTAGGCCCACTAGCCTGAGCGAGCCCCTAGTACAGTTGTAGCCCACGAAGTCTCGTTTGAGCGAGCTCCTTCTCGCTTGGGCGAGACCCTTCTTCGCCCAGAACTAAAATGCCTCGTCTAGGCGACGAGTTAAACAAAACACCATTTACTCTCTCGTATTCTCGCTTAGGCGAGGGGCTCTCGCCTGAGCGAGACACTCTTCATTCACCATGGAGTTTCCAGTTTGAGCGAGATGCTTAAGCAAGATGGCCTGTCGCCTAAGACCAGAATCCTCCGCCCGAGCGAGATGCTCAGGCAAAAACAATGGTCGAGTCTCTACATATCTTGCCTAGGCGAGCCTGGCTCGCTTGAGCGAGAATTGCAGACTCTGGCACTATTTTACGCACGCAACATCAGCAATTGTACCCAAAACACACTCCCAATCATACCAATTCAATTTAACAACATTATACCAACATTACAAGCATAATTTAGACGCAATATAGGCCCCCAACCCCAAATTTGCACAATAGCAGCATACTCAGCGCAGAAAACCCATCATGTTCATGCAATTAGGTAAGAGTCTCAATGAAACAGTACCAAACCAACCAAACCCCAAATTCATCACATATACAACACGAAATCCATAGCATATAATCATCAAATTAATGCAATAAGACCAAGGCATACTATTACGGGTTCAGCTCCCCTAACCTGAAATTTCCTTGCTTAAAACTTGAATTTGGGTTCCTTTAATCGCCAATGACTTGCTTTATCACCACTTCAATTTCCCCTCTCTAATTCACTCATAATTCTCTATTTTAACTTGAATTCGTGCACCTTACCAGTTCTTAAAAAACTAGCCTCCAACACCTTTCTTTCTTATCTCTCAAATTTTACCTTTTATAGACACATGATTTCTTCTTCATATAGATAGATATAGGATCTATGGAGCAATTACTTTGAATCGATCTTACCTGAGATCGGAAATCCCAAGTTTGTCTATGAAGAACAAAACTAATTATATTAGTGTCTATGACGGATTTTTCCTTGGGGGCTCTTCTGCTAAGGTTTTCTCTACCCCTTCATGCTAATTTTTAATAAAAAGAGAGTTAAATATGGGTCACTAAGGTTCGAACCCATGACCATGTTTATCATCAAGCAATGCACAACCACTCAACCAGTTTATGTTCAGTGATAATTCCTATAAATATAGAGTTATATTATCACTCCTCACGCTCAATATATCATTAAAATTAATAATAAAACAAACAACACATACATGGCATACATAGGAATTGAACCCAAGTCCTCTCACACACTCAAGTACTCTCAACCACTTAAGCTTGTACTTTTCCACGTCTCATCAAACAATATTTAATGCCATAAAGGCTCCCACTACCTGCATTTATTAATTAATTAATTATTTAATTAATTAATTTTCACGGTTTTTACACAAACCACTTGGCGGGGGACACGTGCCGCCAAGCGCCAAGCGCCGCTGAAGCCATTGTCTGCAGGTGTTGCCTGGCGGAACAACCTTTACCGCCAGGCGCCACACATTCCAGTTTTCCCCTACTTTCATACCTTTCGTCTAGCGATCATACTCCGTCATCAGGCGCCACACAGTACTCACGCAATACTGGTTTCTTAACCATCCAAAATCTGTTTACGCATTGACCACTTATTGAAACCTTGCCTTAAACTCTCTAAGTTAAGTAGTCCTATTGTAGTGTATGCTCACAATTCACCTACACAAGCTACTGCATACTTTTGCCAAGACACTCATACCAATTTCTTATGGACTTGCACATATGTGAATCTCATGCTAGCATCATGTGTCCATAAATGCCCCAACTTTCAGTATAATTGCACTATTCTCAATTATAACCCATAGCCTTGGTAGCCGGACTAACTAGAATCAATCCTCCCATTTATTAATTTTACCATATCAATAGTAATACCAATCTTAGATTACTTACCTTTCACACCTTTTAATTTGATCAATTACCCATAACTTCTAAACTTCCAGTCTTACTCCCTCACAATCCCATATCCAATTTTTGTATATACCAACTCATCCTGCACTGTATAAGCCCTCAAAATTCTTCCAGCTCAAATTTAACTCCAATTTATACTTCTAACTCACAAGTAGCACCCTAAACCTCTATCCAATGACCCATAATTCATTTCTTAACTAATTCAACTCCCAACCGAGAGCCAAACTCAGAACCACATCTAATAGCAACACAAAATTTCTTTCCTCTGCGCTGGCGCCTGGCGGCACCGAGTCTGCCACCAGGCAGTGCATCAATTCTAGGAAACCCAAAGTTTTGTCATGCACCTACGAGAACTCCAACCTCCTCATTTCATACTAGTCTCTCAAATTTTCCACCCAATATACTCTTATCATACGCTTATAAGTATTATTAATACATTATGCTTTCAATACACTAAATTATATTACTTGTGCTCACACAATTCCCTCTAAGACCCAAAATCCCCAAATGTTCAACTCTAAAACGAGAACATACCACAATCATCCAATTTCCCCTTATCACCTCATGATTTCACAATTATTCACTTCCATTTAGTCAGTTAATGATCTAAACACCCTTTCCACCGATCAAAAAGCGCCCAGAACACAGAAAACCCGAGAATCGAACCAAAATAGCCCGCGTCGCCTAGCGATAGTTCATCACCGCCAGTCAGTTCAAACAAAACCCAATAAACTGGGTTGTAGGCACGCGTTGCCTGGCGGCCAGGACCATGCCACCAGGCGGTTCCTCTTCAGGAACCCAGAAATAACCCAATAGTGATGTGTTACCTGGTGGCAGTTCATCACCCGCCAGGCGGTTTTTGGAAAAATTCCAGAAACATGAATTTTATACAGTTTGTATAGAGTTTATGCACCAAAAAATCATATATTTCATGCAATTAAACAAAACAAATTAAAGGTACGGTTCCAACTCCCCTAACCTAGATTCCTTGCTTAAAGTTTGATAATTTAGAGCTTCCATTTTTGATCACCAATGGTCTCCTTAGTGCTACCTCAATTCAACTCTTCTTTTCATGCAAGAACCACAGTTTCTCTCTGGAATTTCACTCCTCACAATGCTCTCCAATGGTAGGCACCAAAACTCTTTCTTTCACCCTTAATTCTCACTAAAAATTGTCTTAATTAGCAATGATGAAAAGGAAAACGAGAATTGGCATTAAGCTGGCTTAATTGCCATTCAAAATCCATTAGTGGTTGTTTTTCCAGCCTCCCTTAGCTGCCCATTGTCAGCTAGGGTTTCTATGCCCTTTCACATTCATGCCAATACCAGATCAAGTACAAAGTTGCAAGCCCAGTGTTGTGGCCCAGTTAAGGGTGTAACTTTTCCAACAAGTGCATTAGATCAGTTGTAGTACAATAAGGTTGTATCCACATGAATTTGGTAATTAAATTAGTAATCTACATTCTAACCCAAGTTTGGCAATAAAACAGTAATGAAAAGTTTGGTTTGGTATTGTTAAAAAAATATTAAAACTATTTTAAGAGAGGTGATGTTGATTAAGGTGTTGGGATTGAAATTGGCTTCTTAACTCAATTGTAGTTCCCTTAATTATCTACAAATTGTGTTCTTTGGTGTTTCTGGAAGTACGCTTTACTTTTATATCTAACCTCATGTTTGAGAGTTAGAACCTAAAGTTGTCAAACGCACGATGTCCCCATCGAAGTGGAGGATGTTAGTTTTGAAATGGTTGAAATGCCAAGAAGTGGGGGGTTGAATTGGCTAGTTAAAAATTTAGGCTATCTTTGAAAGCTAAAAATCACCTTTAATTGAATCATTTAGATCACCAAGTTAGGATGCAAACAGTATTGAATTGTACACTTTCTATCGGTCAAAAACAGAGTTAATCGATTGATTTTACTAAACAAACTTTGTTCTGTATAATCAACCGATTGAAACAGGAAAACAATAGACTAAAATACTAGGAAATATGCAAAAGTGCAGATTTGAGTTTTAAACCAGAAACAATGCACAAGAATGATCAAGACAGGTTCTAAATGATTATGCAAACATGCTCAATACTGCAGATGTCATGAAAACATGCAAGAACATGAAAAAGATGATTAAAACACAAGTTCTTGAAACTTTAAAATGAAAATGCAAGAGAGAAAGGTTAGAGGAGAGAGGAGACCACGAGATTTTTATACTGGTTCACTCAAACCTGAGCTACATCTAGTTTGTCAAGGCAAAAGGAACTTAACTTTGCACTATTTCAAAAGATTTACAAAGTATCCACCCTTACACTTTCAAAATATGAAAAAACACCACAAAAGACTCTTGAATCACACAAGAATCACACAAGCACAGCAAGAATCCTCTTGCAGACTTGGAAAACCACCAGGCACACACAAAGCTTGAGAAAGATCAAACCTCAGTGGTAGCACAAGCCAACCTACCACAAACCACTTTCTCCAAGCTTCAAACCAAGCCAAAAGCTCCAAGAATTGATCCAAGATCAATGTTCAAGTGCTGCAAACTGTATGATCACGAAGGAGAGAGTTTCCGCAAGTTTCCAGAAGAAATCTGCACTAAAAAATGGTCAACAGACCTCTCTTTCGAAAATCACAGCCTTTATAGTCAAACTGTTACGAAATTCAACAGGTTGATTTCCAAATCAATCGGTTGATTTCACTTGACTTAAGTGAAATCAGTCGATTAAAAAATAAATCAACTAATTGAATTTGTTGCAGTTTAAGACTACTGCAGCCAACCTTTTAACCTGTTAAAAAACAATTCAACAGATTAAAAGAGGCATTTTAACCTATTGAAAAACCATTCAACAAATTAAAAGACACACCTAAGACCAAATACATCTAATTAATGCTACAAGGTCTACAATATGAATTACAAACTTCAAATACACTTTCTTAATGATGTAACTATGTGGAGAGCACACGTTCCAGCCTTGATCAACATGAATAACATCAAATCTCCTTTCTTTCATCAATGTAGACTTCATTCCAATGGTAATGACTTCAAGATAGTTCAAAAGAGTTTTATTAAATCTTCATCAAATCTTCAAGAAGCAAACCACCTTGGCTTCTCATTTTAACAGAGGAACCCTTGCACTGAGCACAAGACTCTTTAAACGAACTAAAGCCGCATATCCATGTCTGATACATGCCAAGCATTAGGAGACTTGATTGGATCTAAACACTAGACCATATGTCTCTACATATAGTGTTGATGAGGTATGATGATTGGCCAAGTCACCAAAGTAATAAATACAAATCAAGTAACCAAATGTAAAACAAGAACACAATAATTATGCTATCAAGTGCAGTTAAAGAGAGAGTTTAGAAGTTACATTCAATCACAAATAGGAAGAAATTAGATTATCATGATGATAAATACAATAAGAACATGGAGTAGCTTCCCTCCTTCCATAACTTTACAAAGATATACAATAAGATCTATAGCTAACTAGGGAGTTTCTTTCTCTAAAATTGGTTTACAAAATCAACATAGGAATCCCATGGACATGTATATTTATAGAAAATCAAGTGCTGCTCTCGCTTCCATTCTTGAAGATTAGCTATGGAGGTTTCCTTCATGAGTGAGTTTTCTTCCGAGCTTAGGCAACACGTTGGTGATCTACAATGGAGGTTTCCTATACCACAAATATTTTCCTTTTATACTCACCTTCCAATTTGAAGCTTAATGTTTCCTGATAGCAATGATTTCTTTTTTTATTGAATAATTAATTTTTTTCTTTCAAAATTTCACATTCTCATTCTTTACTTCATTTATTAAAAAAATGTAGTAATAGACAAACAAACTATTACTAATATCTCACACGTTTATATGTGATTACATTCTAGTAAAAAGTATTACTAGGAAGAAAATTTGAAACTATTAAAGGTAAAATAATGCGAAAACGTAAATTAAAAGAATTTTTTCATTTATATTTAGCAAAGCATGTCTTTTTCTTATTTATCTTATTTTTTAAATTTTCAAACAAATATATATATATATATATATATATATATATATATATATAATATTATATAAAATAAGAGTTTAATTTTCATCATTTTTTATATTCTTTTTATTATTCATTATTTATTTTAATAAACAAAAAATAATTATAATTTTAAGAGAAAAATCATAAGAAAATGTGTATAAAAATACATTTATAAAAGTGTATATTCTTTATTAATACCCGTGAAACACATATGTGTTTACTTTTTTTTTATGAGAATAAAAAATAAAAAAATTATTTTTATTATTATTATAATGAAAAAAATAAATATTTTTATAATTTTATTGTAAATAAATTTTATTCATTTTATATGTATTTTATAATTAAAAAATATTAAGTTTTAAAAAACGGTTAAATCAAAAAAAAAATTTAAAGAAACGGTTACTTAAAGAATAAAATTGAAAAAATAATCATTTTAATTTAAAACACTTTTATTTAAAGTATAAAATTATAAAATATTATAAACACAAATAATAGGAATCCTTTAAATATAAATATATATATATATATATATAACACTAGTGAAAATACATCAAGTTGTTCTCACTTTTTTACATTTTAAAAGTAAATATAAATAATTTTTAAATTTTATTATAAGTTTTTAAATTTTTTTAGAAAACTATTTTCATTAAAGATATTTATTTTAGTTTCAAAATTATTAATTTAAAAGAAAAAATAAATGAACAAACATTAAATTTAACAAAGAGGTTATTAAAAAAGGTAAAAGTTATAACGTCCCAATTAAATAGATAAATCCAATTTAATAAAACGCCACATACATAAATATCCAGAGAGTACGAAGATTTGGGATATGAAGTACACAGTACCCCTAACGTATTCATAACAAAAGAAAGAGGCTCCACATGGCCTAAAAAAAGATATAGAGTCTCGTCAAGAGCGAGAGAAACTTAAACTACTAAACTCCAAAAGCTGTGGGCCCAAAGTGAGCCCAATACCCGTCCAAGATTCATCAAGTTGCAGCATCTCTACCATCATTACCACTGCCAGGAATTCTCACATCTGCTCACATCAATGAAATTGATGATCATCACAATAGAGAAAACCACACACAACATACAAGCAAGGAAAAGGGTAAGCTAGTGTAAATGAATCTTATATCATAACAGTCAACATGCAGTTTCAAAGTCAGACACAAATAACAGACATTCACCCATAGATTTCCAAATCATTTGAGACCCTAAGACTTGACTATCCGGATACGTAAAATGAGGCACCTCCACAAGACAGTGGAATTACATCCTAGCAATGAGGTGTCACCACGAGGCCTTCGCGGAATTACACCCTTACAAGAGGCACCACCACGTGGCCTTCATGGAATTATGTCCTGGCCTTGAGGCACCACCACGATACTCGCGTGGAATTACATCCTTTTGTTAAGGCACCACCATGAACTCTCACCACGAGGTTCATGGAATTATGTCCAATAGGTGAGACACCACCAAGGACTCCCATTAGGAAGGTCCATGGGATTACGTCCAACAGATGAGGCGCCACCAAGAGCTCTCACAACAAGAGTCATGAAATTATGCCCTACTCATACTTCGTACATGTTTCACCAACCCAACAGAAAGTTCTCATAATACCAATATCATGTATAACAACCAATCGTACAATTCATGCTTTCCAATTCATACACAATGAAATAACATATCATTTATATCTCAACCTCATATGTTAATCAAGACATCATCCCTCAAACTTTTCTAGTAAAGCATTCAAGTCAGGTAAACAATCAACCACAACATTGGCCATTCACGTTATAGGACAAAATCTAACCTAGTCTCGCTCAGGCTAGAAGACCTCGCTTAGGCGAGAGATCCTCTCGCTCAGGCGAGCCCCTTCTCGCCTAGGCGAGAGCTCGAGCAGTGAAATAGTTGCTCCTGCGGATTCTCGCTCAAGTGAGTCCCCTCTCGCCTAAGCGAGATTACACTTCGCTCAAAAATGCAAATGAGTCGCCTGAGCGACTATTCGCGCAGAAAAGCTTGGGTGAGCCTCTGTTAGTCTCGCCTAGGCGAGGCTGCTCGCTTGGGCGAGAAAACCAGTGCCCGCCATTGTTCCTTCACACAACAGTCACGCAAACACAAAACCCAAAAGCTAAACGACATTTTCATCAAATCATAGTAGCATATAATCCACAGAATCATACAATAGCATTAGTGCAAGCAGAAAACGAACTAGACACATGGACCCTAGCTTCCCTTACCTGGAAATAGCTAGAGGAAGGGTTCGACTCCAACAGTGGGGACGCAACAGTTCCAGGGACAGACGAACGAGCTGGAATAAAAGAATGGAGCGAGTTTTTAAAATGGTTCACAACGAAACCCTAGCTAGGAACACGAGCATACGAACGGAAAAGGAATGTGGAAGTCCTAGAATACTTACACGAATCAAGAAGACGAAGCTGGGCTCACTGGATCGAGATTGGGGTTAAACCCTAGCAAAGCTCTGGAGAGAATAGGGAGCGTGACGACTGTGTTTTCTGTAGAGTGAAGGAAATGGGTGAGACTAGGGCAGATTAGGTCTGAATCCTCTTTTTGGGCCAGTCCTTAGGTCCAAATCGATTGGGGCAGTCCTTAAAATAAAAGGCAGAAAATAAATGGGCCTTACAAAAGTGGTAAAATAAATGTCTTAATTAAAAATATTATTTATTAAAGAATAAAATTGGGAATAAAAATTTGGAAACTAAAATGTAGTATCCATTATATATAGTTATTATTCATAACTATCATTGCTATTTGTTATTTATTTTAGTAAATAAAAATATTTATAACTATTTTTGAGATAAGATCCTAAGAAGATGTATAATGAAAGTGTATCTCTTCGTTAATTGTTATAAATGAGGTATAATGATTGATAAAGATATATGTTATTGAGTTAAAATAAGTATAATCACATAAAATTATATATATATATATATATATATATATATATATATATAATATATATATTTAATTTTTGGCCTGTTAAAATAATTGTTACATAGATAGTTATATGAAACATCGTTTTTCACTGGTTTTAATAATTTAAATTTGATAGAAGTTGGTACAACAACTTAACAAATCATAATAGCTTGTGGTAGGGGTGGGCATGGATTGGATATTTAATGATCCAATCCACATCTATTTTATATCTAAATAAATAATTGGATTAGATTTTTGACCAAAATCAATTTTTTTAGCAAAAGTAGTGTGGATTTTTTTAGAATCCAGATCCAAATATTTGGATCAAGATTTAAATCCAATCCAAATATTTGGATCAAGTTTAAAATCTAGAATCCATTTTTAATAAAAGAAATTTAAATTGAATTTCTTAAAACCTGTGTCATTAAGGCCCGAATGACTCGGATGAGATCGACGATCCGGACGGACTAGACGGAAAAGTCCAAATAGTCGGGCCCAATCGGGTAGTCGGGCACGTTCAAATCGTGGGGCCCGTCTGGGTCGTCAGGTACGTCAAGGTCATCAGGCCCGTCTGAGTCGTCGGGCCCATCCGGGTCGTAGGGCTCGTCCGGGACGACGAGCCCGTCTAGGTCGTAGGGCCTGTCCGGGTCGTAGGGCTCGTTCGTGTCATCGTGCCATCCGGGTCGTAAGGCCCGTGTAGGTCGTCAGGCTCATCCGGGTCGCCAGGCCCGTTAGGGTCGTCCAAGTTGTCATGTCCGTCCGGATCGTCGAGCCTATTCGGGTCGTCCGGCCCGTTCTTGTCGTCGTGCCCATCCGGGTCGTAAGGCCCGTGTAGGTCATCAGACCCATCCGGGTCGTCGGGCCCGTACGGGTCTTCGGGCCCGTCCGGGTCGTCGGGCTCTTTTGGGTAGTCAGGCCCATCCAGGTTGTCAGGCCCATCTGGGTCATCGGGCCCGTCCGGGTCGTTGGGCCCGTTTGGGTTGTCGGGCCCGTTTGGGTTGTCGGGCCCGTTCGGGTCGTCAGGCCCATCCGGGTCGTCAGACCCATCCGGGTCGTCGGGCCCGTTCGGGTTGCCAGGTCATCCGGCCCATTCGGGTCTTCGGGCCCGTTCGGGTTGTCAGGCCTGTTCAGGTTTTTGGGCCTGCCCGACTCGTTCGGGTCTTTGGGCTGCCTAACCTGTTTTCGTCATTGGTTCTGCCTGATCCGTTCGGGTTTTCGGGTCCGCGTGACTCATCAGGTCATTGGGCCTGATCGACTCGTTCGGTTTGTCGGGCCCGCCTATCTCGTTCATATCTTTAGGCCCGCCCAACCTCTTATGGTTGTCGGGCCTGTTTGATCCGTATAGGTCGTCGAGCAAGGCCCATCCAAATCTGAATTTAGCACAGTTCATCTCAACCTTTAGTCTAACCCAACTAAAAATTTAAATTGAAAATTTGGATTGGATTTTTTGGATTATCCATATTTAAAAATCTTGATTTATAAAATGGATATCCAAT
>Ga0214542_1008668_pt1 | contig 16524 bp, 12 predicted proteins | sample CNSS1metaG_FD_160096 | JGI IMG/M metagenome (GOLD analysis project Ga0214542, IMG submission 160096) | Root nodule microbial communities from cowpea collected in UCLA plant growth center, Los Angeles, California, USA - CNSS1 | ecosystem: Host-associated > Plants > Roots > Nodule | place: USA... | reverse complement strand
TAACTATGGTGTGTGCAAGGCTAATTTCGTTCTAGCACAAAAGGAGGCAAAGAATGTGTCTCATATGTCTCCAAAAAGTGGCCAAAGTGTGTTAAAAACAAAGGAGACCAAAGATACATAGGTACACTTGCTTCATGCCTTTTACTTTATGCTTTATGCCTTTGCTTTACTCTCTCCTACACATCATTTATGCTCCCCAATCACCATGCGCCACCTAGCATTGCTTTCTTACTCCTAATTAACCTACAAAGCAAATAAGCATAGATTAGCATGTTGGCTTAATTCAAGTCAATTATAGTCAACAAGTCAAACCTAGTCAAAGGTCAACAAGTCAACTAAAGTTGAATCAACTAAGTCAACTTTGGGAATCAAAAATAACAAACACAAATGAAAGGGATGAAGGATTAGTGAATTTCCTTTCTAAACATGCTTAGTCTTCTTAAGCATGTGCCTCCATCCTTGGTTGGGGTCAATCCTTCATCAAGGCAACACATAAATTATCAAATCTCAGATCATGTTCATCATCCCCCAATTCCAAAATGAACCCTAACCCCAAATCCATACACGATTCATACCATCATCGTAAAATTTACTTGCAGTTATCCAATCACATCAAAATACACTCGAGTATACCTCAAGGGTTCATCCAAGCAACATCAACAACACAGAAGGATCAAGAAGGCAATGAACTGGAGAAACCAGTTCACGTCGCCTGGCGGATAACGTCACATCACCATGCGATTCATCGACAAACCCAAAAATTGGGTTCTGCAGCATGTGTCGCCTGGCGGCAGTTCATGTGCCGCCAGGCGGTTTCTAGAAAAATCCAGAAATGCGAAAAGAATTCAAGCATGGCCAAGACATACACTTCAAGCATTCCATACATTACATATTCATACGATTAAAATCAAAACATGAAGTGGAACTTCCCTACCTGCATTTTTTTCTCGCACCAATCCTCTTCTAGAGTCTCTTTTTGATTCCAAGTCTTGTCTCCACCCAAGCACGCTCACTCACTCTCTTTAGGTTCAAGTTTATGCTCAGAAACTCTCCCTTAGGCAGCCCACATGAAAATGCACATTTCAACACTCTCTTCCCACCTACTTGTCCAATTAATCAAGTCTTAATGGTGGTTAATGGTTCAGAAACGAAAAATGGCATTAAGGTGGATTTAATTGACATTCAAGGCTCATTAGGAGTTGTTTTTCTAGCCTTTATTGGCTATCTCTTTTTAGCTAGGGTTTCGGTGTCCTTTCACATTCATGCCAAAACTGATTTTTTCAAAAAGAAAGTTATTTTGTTTAAGCCAAAGTTCAAACCCATAACCCTTCAATATCAAAGCAAGTGCACTACTTACCAATAAGCCAATTCGTGTTTCTTGGTCTTTGTAATTTTTATAAATCTAGAAATTTATACTCTCTTATCACGCTCAAACATCATAAAATTAATACAATTAAATAACACACAATTTGGCATACACAAGACTCAAACCCAAGTCCTTTTAAAATGACTAAATACTCTCAACCACTTAAGCTAGTACTTTTCCACATCATGAAAGTTAACATTTAATGCCATAAGGGCTCCCACTACCCGCATTTATTAAATAATTATTTATTTAATTATTTAAATTCCTTGGGTCTTACATTCCCCCCACCTTATAAAATTTTCATCCTCGAAAATTAAAGCTTACCAGGAAATAGATCCGGATAGGACTGCCTCATCAGATCCTCCATCTCCTGAGTCGCTTCATCCCAAAGGACCTTCACTGTCTTGATTTCCTTTCCCCTTAACTATTTAACCTGTAAGTCCAAAATCCTCACCGATCTAACATCTATTGTCAAATCCTCTCTAACCTGGATATCATCCGCTTCTGGCACATGTGAGGGACTTGCAATGTATTTCCTCAACTATGACACATGGAAGACATTATGCAAGTTCGCCAAGTGTGGTGGCAATGCAATCTCATACGCTACTAGGTCGATCCTCCGAGTAATCTGATACGACATGATGAATCTTGGAGTCAACTTCCTCGACTTGAGAACCCTCCCAACACCAATGGTTGGAGTCACCATGAGAAACACATGGTCTCTAGCTTCAAACTCCAATGGTCGCCTCCTCTTGTCAGCGTAAGATTTATGTTTGCTCTATGTAGCTCACATCCATTCTTGGATCAATTTCACTTTATCAATGGTCATCTGTAAAAACTCAGGACCAAGCACTACATATTCACCATCCTGATTCCAGCACAATGGATTCCTACATCTCCTCCCATATAGTGCCTCATAAGGTGTCATTATGATGCTGGAGTGATAATTATTATTGTAAGTAAACTCCACCAAAGGAAGTATCTCACTCCAACTGCCCAGGTGATCTAGTACGCAAGCTCTCAACAAGTCCTCCAAGGACTGGATAATCCTTTTGGACTACCCGTCAGTCTGAGGATGATATGTTGAACTCATCTTTAACTACGTTCCTAATGCCGCTTACAATGACTGCTAGAATCTCGACGTAAACCTTAGGTAACCTGACCACATCTTTGACACTATGCTCGTTGTCACCCCATGTAATCTAACCACATCTTTAACATATAGCTCCGCCAATCTATCCATCGACAATTTCTGATTGATCAGTAAGATATGAGCGCACTTCATTGGTCGATCCACAATGACCCATATCGCATCGTAACCCCTTGTAAACTTTGGCAGGTGAGTCACGAAGTCCATCGCTATGTTGTCCCACTTCCACTGAGGAATTTCTAATGGTTCCAACGTACCTCCTGACCTCTGGTGTTCTATCTTTACCTTTTGACACACTAGGCAAGATGCTACAAAATTTGCCACATTTGTGTTCATGCCAGTGTACTAGAAAGAGTCTTTCAAGTCCTTATACATCTTAGTCATACCAAGATGTATGCTAAGACGAATCTTGTGGCCCTCTTCTAGAATTCTCTTTCTCAACCTTGGTCCCCATGGAAATACACCCTGTTCCTAAAATCAAAATAATAATAATAATAATAATAATAATAAATAATAATAATATAAATAATATAAATAATAATAATAATAATTAAAATCTATAACAATATATAAAAAGGATTCCCTCTTTTGTGTCTACATTTCAAAATACCAATTTTATCCTTTAAAGTATAATTATTTATTAAATTTTTGAAAATTTGTAACATCCCATTTAATTAATAACCCTAATTAAAGGAAGTGTCACACAAAATAATATAGTAAGCACGGTCCTGGAGTATAAACGTTACTCCTTACAGTTGTCCAGAAGAAAACAAGAAAGAAACTAAGGCACACCACGATGCCAGTAACAAAATAGAATAAGGAATATAAAGTATTCCAAATAAAGTTCTAGGATAAGGCAATACATGGGCCACAACCCTAAAAGAAGGCATAAACGAGCAGAATCCAAATCCAGATGACTATGCAGCGGAATCACCATTTCCCTGTTGACCACGCAGAGTTTTCGCATATGCTCACATCAATAAATTGATGATCATCGCAAAAAGAGAAAACCACACACTCAGAACATACAACAAGCAGAAAGGGTAAGCTAGAGTAGAAAATTATTTATCATGCAGTTACATACACTTTCATAATTCAAAATACATATATCAACCAATCATGTTATGACTTTCAAACAATACACTAAGACTCACGACTGATCTAGATACATATATTTAGTCAGATTCAGCGGATGCTTGCACTTGTGGTGGCCTTTACTGCTCTACTAAGCTGCTCTACCGGGCTATTTGTTATAGTGTTTCATCCCCCACACCCAAGGTTAGCCCTTAAAGTGTTCAAGGCCTCTTGCTACTCTCACCACTTGAGTCAGTACGCTCTGCAAGTGAGACTAACTAACTCTTTAAAGCGTCAGGATGCAATCCTTACCTTGAATCCTTACTAAATTATACAAATGAGGCACCACTATGAACTCCCACTAACAGGGGTCATGGAATTACGTCCTGACCAAATGAGGCACCACCACGAGATCTCACCTAGAGATTGATGGAATTACGCCCTGACCAATGCGGCACCACCACGAAACTATCGTGGAATTACGCCCTAACCAAACCAACATCATGTTTCAATCAATCAATATAGAATCATTTCTCATGCCAAAACCATGCCACTTTTATAACCAACCATCTCATTCGTTTTACATGCTAAGATCATACCAACACATCAATCGAGTTCATACCCTTAGATATTCCATGCATATTCGGATACCTCATATTTTAAATAGGGCAAACCAGCCAACCATACAATCAATAACAACCATGTGAGAAAATAACAATTCTCCCTCACTGTTCTACACCTGTAAAATCCGAGATTTATCCAAAACAATATATCAATCATATCCATTTCAAAGCAGGCACCATACAATCACCAAAGATACCTAACAAAACCCAAATATAGGCAAAATACGCTTGAAATAAGAAACCCTAACTTCCCTTACCTGGAAAGAGCTAGTATAAGACCTTGACAACGAACAACGGAGCACAACAATTCTAGGAACAAAATAAAGAGCAGGAAAAATAGCGGAACAAAAAATGCGAAAATCAAACTGAAGGAGAAGAGTATGAATTGAGAGCAACTTACGTGAGCGAGGAAATGAGTTGAACTCACTTGAAGACGAAGGGGTCTCGAAACCCTATCAGAGAAACGACTACAGCTCTAAGGAAAGGGGAGACTATTTTCTGAAAGTGGAGCGAAATGAATGAGGTTAGGGCAGTTTAGGATCCTTGGCTCCCAATGTGCCAGCCCTAGGCCCAACTGATTTAGGGCAGCCCCTATAAAATAAGGACAAAAAATAATTGGGCCTTACAAAATTGACCATTATTTTTACAAACTTTTTTTTCTCTATTTATCAACAATTATTCTCTCATCTTTTCTTATATATTTCACTTTATTTTTAATAAATATGATTTTATTTTATATATTAACTTAATAACATTATATTATCATCACTTATTAATGTAATATTACACATATTTAAAAAATGCATACAGAGAGGCGTGACAGTGCCTATGTGTACATTAGTAATAATAATCATAATAATAATAAAACAAAACTACAAAAATAAATAAAAATAAAAATAATGAAAATAATAACAAAATAAAATAAAAAATAATAATAAAATAGTAATACTAATAAGAGAAAACAATAATAATAAAATAAATAAATAATAGTAAAACAATAATAATGATAATAAAATCAGTATTAAAATAAAACTCTCATTTTTCCAGCTGTCTAACACTCTCTTCACTCATTCTAGCGAAGGTTTGAACAACCATTCAGTCAATTTATGTTTCATGATAATTCCTACACATCTAGGATTATATTATCATGCATCATGGTCAAACATATTACTAAAATAATAAAACAATTAAATTAATATGCTAATGGCATACACAAAGCTTGAACCTAAGTCCTCTCATAATAGCCAAGTACTCTTAACCACTTAAGCTACCATTGCTCCTTATCTTCTCTCTCCATATTAATTAATTTAGGGATTCTTGCCTTCGCATTTATTAAATAAATAAATATTTATTTATTTAATTTTCCCGGGTCTTACATCGTTCAAGACCCGGAATGGTAGCCATAAATCCCCTCATGAATCTCTTTTATCACATACTTTGCTTGTTCTTTTGTAATACACTTTAGTAGGGGTTGGTTGTGCCCTCATTTGTATACATCTTCTCCTATCAGTGTGTATCATGTTGCTTTTCTTAACCACCCCTTATCCATTGGGTTTGTAACATTCTAGCCGGATATTACTTATTTAAATTTAAAAATAAGAAATATAATGGTATGTCGCATTTAATTATCAAAATACCTTCCTAGAGCGGGGGAAAATTTTTCTTTATTGTAAAAGTCGAGTTTCAAAGCCATATAAATCCATATAGTGTTTACAAAATTCTAAAAATACTAACTAGTCTGTTATTACAAGAAAATAAAAACCATAAAATGAATCCATGAAAATTTCCACCGCTGGCCCCTCTTCGGCCTAAGTATCCCCATATTCACCTGCATCAACCTCTGCTCCCATGTAACGAGTTACATGATCATTGCCAAACACACACAAATAGGGTGAGCTCAAATAAAAATGAAAATAAAAGCAATAAATAATAAGTAATAATTCTAAACTCAGAATCTCTAATCAAAGACCCATTCGTAAAACCGGACATTCATATCTTGCTCTGGACGCCTCTTGATTCTACACCCTTTGATGATTACATTGATCGACTTTGCTGCCACGAGTATCTACATGTCTCTCCGAAAACAGGCCACCACCCAATAATCCACACGCGGGAATAAAAATGTTACGACCACAATTCGCAACACCAAGTGGAGTTCCCCAATACGAATCGCAGTCCGTATTTGTCCCAAGACTACCAAACTCTTCAACTAACACTGAGGAAAGCAATCTTTCGAAACCCATCCGTATGAGCCACGATGTCGCACACTCCACTAGACTTCCAAAACCACCAGGCTACAACCTCGAGTAGCCGCGTGTTCCCCAATAAAAGTTTCACTCGTAACTAGGCCTCCAACAAAGCATCACATCAAGACCTCCATCTAAAGCTGTGTAGAATCCTCTTCGTGATCCAACTCTGCACCCAAAACTGCCTGGCACATCACTCGCGTCGCTATGTGGAAATTGGTCCTAGACTGTCTGGCGATCTCCTCCTGTTACCAGGTTACAAGCCTTCCTAGTCCCTCTGTCAATGAACTCTGCCTGGTAGAGCCTCCCCTATCGCTAGGCGCCACGTGAATCTAGTGGCCACTGCTAGTATTTTGTGTCTCTATTGCCTAGCGGCTTGTCCTGCGTCACCATGTGCTTTACCAGTAGCGCAATGCTACTGGTTTTTGGCACTCTTGAATAGGTTCCAATGAACCCCAATCATACAACACACAATTCATATCACACTACAATTATCCAATCATAATCCCTATGACTGAATCATAATGCACACATCCATTTACTAGCTTTTCATAATTAAAACATACATTTATACAATTATCTATAAAATTTACCATACACTTATTCTTTTACCCAATGCAACATGCCACACTACACTTCTACAAACATAATAGATTGCACATAATAACAGTAACCGAAACAAGCACTTTATCAAATCACAATCATAGAAACCTTTACTTTTACATGCATTTGGTCCCCATCATCACACACTTATATATGTATAATTAGTTGTCTTATATACATTTACTTTATACATCATCTGCCAATTAACCCACTTTATGCACAAAATTACTAAATAAACCCCTCAAAACGCAAATCATATAATCAACTCAAAATGTTTTGATATACCGATGTGTCTCCTGGTGGAAGTTCATGTGTTACCAGGCGGTGCATACAAATTCTGGGTTATGCCTATAATTTCATGCACCTGAACGAACCTTAAAACCCCCACCCTATAGTTTCAATATGAGTTTTGATGAAAATTTAATGTGTTATCATCAAATAGAGTTCATGCTTATTCAATTTAAGATTACTTTCATGCAATATATCATAAATCATTATCAAAGGTCACATTTATTCATCTGTAATCCCAACATGAACCATAATTCCCCCAATCATGCCAAATTCATGTAATTTACATCAGTCATACGATCCAAACATTTAATCATTCTGCCAATCATAGAGATTAATTCAAGTATTCACAAACGTCACAAAAACTCAAGAAAACTGGGCAAGCCAGTTCATGTTGCTTGGCGGCAACACACTGCCGCCAGGCAGTTCATAGAGAAACCCAGAAAATGGATTCTGGATGGGTCACACCCAACCGCTAGGCGGTTTCTAGAAAATTCTAGAAACATAAATATTTTAGTTTTGAAATGGTTGAAATGCCAAGAAGGGGGGGTTGAATTGGCTAGTTAAAAACTTAGGCTATCTTTGAAAGCTAAAAACCACCTTTAATTGAATCAAATAGATCACCAAGTTAGGATGCAAAAGGTGCTGGACAGTATACTTTCAGTCGATCAAAAACAGAGTTAACATATTGATTTTACTAAACAGATTCTATTCTGGTATAATCAATCGATTCAAACAGGAAAACAGTCGACTGAAATACTGGGAAAAATGCAGAAATCTAGATTTGAGTTTTAAACCAGAAACAATGCACAAGAATGATCAAGATAGGCTCTAAATGATTATACAAACATGCTCAATGCTGCAGATGTCATGAACACATGCAAGATCATGAAAAAGATTATTAAAGCACAAGTTCTTTAAACTTTAAAATGAAAATGCAAGAGAGAAAGGTTAGAGAAGAGAGGAGACCATGAGATTTTTATACTGGTTCAGTCAAATCTGAGCTACATCCAATTTGTCAAGACAACATGTGCTTGACTTTGCCCTATTTCCAAAGATTTACAAAGTATTCACCTTTACACTTTCAAAATATGCAAAAAAGACTCTTGAATCATACAAGAATCACACTAGCACAACAAGAACCCTTTTGTAGACCTGGAAAACCACCAGGCACAAACATAAAGCTTCAGAAAGATCAAACCTCAGTGGTAGCATAACCCAACCTACAACAAACCACTTTCTCCAAGCTACAAACCAAGCCAAAAGCTCCAAGAATTGATCCAAGATCAATATTCAACTGCTGCAAACTATATGATCACGAAGGAGAGAGTTTCCACACGTTTCTAGAACAAATTTGCGCTCTAAAATGATCAACATACCTCTCTTTCGAAAATCACAACTTTTATAGTCAAATTATTATGAAATTCAACAGGTTGATTTTCAAATCAATTGGTTGATTTCACTTGACTTAAGTGAAATCAGTTGATTAAAAACTAAATCAACTGATTGAATTTGTTGTAGTTTAAGACTACTGCAACCAACCTTTTAACCTGTTAAAAAACCATTCAAGAAATTAAAAGAGACATTTTAACCTATTGAAAAACCATTTAATAGATTAAAAGACACACCTAAGACCAAAAACATCTTATTAATGCTATAAGGTCTACAACATGGATTACAAACTTAAAATACACTTTCTAAATGATGTAACTATGTGGAGAGCACACGTTCTAGCCTTGATCAATATGAGTATCATCAAATATCCTTTTCTCCATCAATGTAGCCTTCATTCCAATGGTAATGGCTTGAAGATAGTTCAAAAGTGCTTTATTTAATATTCATCAAATCTTTAGGAAGCAAACCACCTTGGCTTCTCATGTGAACAATCTCACCCTGATTTGATGAAGCAAACCTCTATCTTCTTTCATCTATCTTCTTCTATCTTCCATTGCAAAATGCTTCCATTTGTTGGATACCAATTGATGAAGTGACACCTTAGCTTGAAGCTTGTGAACCTGAAAAACATTTTACAGTAGCAATGCACACAAGCTAGCAAGCACACACATATGCACATGCTCCCCCTATCAATAATATGGTTCAAATTCAGATTTGATTTTAATTCCAACTTTAATGCTTCTATGCTTTCAATTTGATCAATTTTCCATTTTCCAATTTTTCTCCGCCTTTGGATTCATCAAACAGAACAAATGCATAAAGAGAACAAGCATTGCATATCCTTTCATTAATAATGGAACATAATATAGCAACTAAAATTGAAATAAAGAAGAAAAATCATAAAGCTGATATAATCAGCCGACTGAAATGAAAAACAACCAACTGAAACTGATAGAGCTGAAACTGACAGAGCTGAAACTGAAAAAGCACAAACACATGGATGCAATGCATGATCCTAAACAACCAACACACTCAGTCATCCTGAGTATCATTTCTTATTTGGAATGAGTTCAGCATGTCATGCATATCATGAATTTGGCCATCCAATGCATTGAACCTCTCACTGCAATAGTTGTGATGTGCATGTTGGGACACATTGAGCTCATGCAGCTGGTTCAGCACCATCCTCTCAAAATGTGAGTACATAGGGCCTCTATCCTTTGGAGGGTTGTAGGAAATTAAGTCCATGGGTCCAACAGTTGGTTCTTCCTCTTGATTTGCACCACTTGGGCTAGCTTCATGGTCATGTGCACCACCAACTACAACACCAGCAGCTGTCCATGCATTTCCACCTTGAGAAAGCCCATTTTGTGCAGATTTTGATTGGAGGTATGGTTCAACACTCCAGTTGACTCTTCTAGCTCATCTTCTACATCAATTCCAAAGTATTCTATGAATTTGGACACCAAAACCACAAATGGCAACCTAAAATCCGTGAGTCTCTTGGCCTTAAGCATGTGATCACGAAACACATAGATCCAATCCACTTGAATGTTATGTTGTATGCAGTACATGAGAATCAAATCTCCCTCATTCAATGTTGAATGGTTACTACCACGTGGAACAAGGATTTTGTGACAATCATACCAAGCAACCTTTGATCCACCTTGAGACCACCAACATGAAAGTGCTTGATTTCAACAATAGGATTTCTCAAGCATTGGCCATAGTATTGCACCTTGTTGAATTCTGGAACAACCCCAGTTTCACATTTCCTCACTTGCACACCCATTGGTTTGAGTCCAACCACATCTTTCTAAGCTCTCTTGTTGATCTCCATTTGAACACCCTTGATGCTGGACAACATCACATCATTTTTGAACTCCAAGTTGGTGAAAAACACCTTCACCAAGTCCGGATAGATTTTCCCTGAAAGTTCAAGGAAAGACTTCAACTTTTGATGCTTGAGTTGTTGAACTAGGCTCTCAAAGCCTTCAACCCTCAACCATGAGAATATTAGAACCTTAGGAATGCTGATCTGTTTCCTATTCATCTCAATGAGGAACACTTGAATGTTGTCATCATGATCCTCAAATCATGCTTCAATTCTCCCATGGCTTTCGTGATTTGGAGACCTTGGGGAAGGAGGAGTAGAGTGTTCATCATCAGATTGGATAACTCTTTGTTGACGATGAGGCATTATGAGTATGGGTATGGCTGTTTCTAAGAGAAGTATGATGCAAATGCAGCAATACAAGTGCAGTATTTATAATTAAACAAGTTGATTTTCAGAAATAGTTGATTAAATGGTGCAGATTTTCCTAATTAATTCATTTTAGGTTATCCAAACCAGTTTAATGCAATCCAAAATAGGATCTCACGCATTCATGTGTTTTTAATGTGTTTTTATGAGTGAATCAATCAGTTCTGATCATGTGAGCTGCATGCACATTGGAATTGTACACTAAACATGCTTTTTGGTCAAACAATTAGTAAAAGTAGCACATGGCTGATGAAATAGGCAGTTAAGAGCATATAGTACTTGACAAAAAGATGCTTTCTTTGACTGGGTCAGCTTAACAATTCAATTCGTGAGTAAATGCACAATTTAAGTAAAATAAACACGTTGAAAAACAGAATCAGTCGATTAAAACAACATCAGAGCATTAGAGATTAAAACCAGAATCTAGTTAAGTGACAAAAAGATGACAAAAAGATTAGAGATTAAACACGTTGACAAAAAGATGCTTTCCTTGACTGGGTCAGCTTAACAATTCAATTCGTGAGTAAATGCACAGTTTAAGTAAAATAAACACGTTGAAAAACAGAATCAATCGATTAAAACAACATCAGAGCATTAGAGATTAAAACCAGAATCTAGTTAAGTGAAATCAGCTGACTAATTTTGAAAATCAATCGATTGAAAATCATAAAATTGAACTTCATTTTTCCAGATTTAGTTTTAATGAAATCAACATACTGAATTGTGAAAACAATAGATTAAAAATTATAGCAGATCAATTTTTCATCATTCAATGGCAATTTAAGTGAAATAAACATGTTGAAAAACATAATCAACAAGTTGATAGATCATGTTTTTTACGAACAGAGGCAAATTTAAGTGAAATCAACACGTTTAAATGAAAAATCAATAGGTTGAATACGACAATTTTCAATTTTTGCATACAACATTAGATTTTTAGAAAATCGATGCATGAGTACATAAGATTAACATGCTAAAAACACATCAGACCATATTCTTGATGTCTAATATGCCTAGTTCAGTTCTTAACTTGTTAAACCTATCTATAACCAATGATTTTGTAAACAAATCCGCCAATTGATTTTCAGTTTTAACAATTTTGATTTCACAATCTCCCTTTTGAACATGATCATGAATGAAATGATGCCTAATCTCTATATGCTTGGTTGTAGAATGTTGTATTGGATTCTTGGTTAAGTTGATGGCACTAGTATTATCACAATACAAAGGTACCTTGCTTAGCCTTACACCATAGTCCAAAAGTTTATGCTTCAACCATATGATTTGTGCACAACCATGTCCAACAGCAATATACTCAGCTTCAACAGTGCCACACATGGTTGCTTTTTGCTATTCCATTTGATTAGACTTGATCCAAGCAAATGGAAAGTACCACTTGTGCTTTTCCTATCCAGTTTGCACCCTACATAATCCGAATCTGAAAAACCAGTAAGAGTTATGTTAGAATCACATGGATACCATAGACCAACATTGGTTGTTCCTTTAAGGTACTTTAGAATCCTTTTTGCAGCCTTAAAGTGTGATTTCTTTGGATTTGCTTGAAATCTAGCACATAAGCATACTCCAAACTGAATTTATGGCCTACTTGTTATAAGATAGAGCAAAGACCCAATCAACCCTCTATATTGGGTTGAATCTACTGGTTGGCTAGCCTCATCTGCATCCATAAGGTAGTTTGTTGCAATTGGAGTGGCATCTTCCTTGCAATCCTCCATTTTGAACTTTTTCAACAAGTTAAAACAGTATTTTGATTGATTTAAAAATGTTTCATGCTTGAGTTGCTTGACTTGCAACCCTAGAAAGTAGGTAAGCTCACCCATCATGGACATCTCAAATTCTCTCTGTATAGCTACAACAAACTCTTCACACAATGTGTTGTTATTTGAAACAAAGATGATATCATCAACATACACTTGAACAAGTATAACATCATTTTCATGTTTTCTAATGAAGAGTGTTTTATCCATTGTACCTCTAGCATAACCTTTTGATAAGACAAAATTGCTTAGCCTTTCATACCATTGTATTAGTGCTTGTTTCAAACCATATAAGGTCTTTTTCAATTTGAAAACATGGTTAGGATAGAGATGATCGTCAAATCCAGGAGGTTGTGATACATACACTTCTTCATTTAGGAAACCATTCAAGAATGCACTTTTCACATCCATTTGATGTAATTTAAAGTTACACATGCAAGCACATGCTAAGAGTAATCTCACAGCTTCTAGCCTAGCTACAGGTGCATAAGTTTCATCAAAATCAATGCCTTCTTCTTGATTATAACCTTTAGCAACTAGTCTAGCTTTGTTTCTTACTATATTACCATCTTCATCCATTTTGTTTCTAAAAACCCATTTGGTTCCAATTATATTTATATCATCAATTTTAGGCACTAGAAACCACACATCATTTCTTGTGAATTGATTGAGTTCATCTTGCATAGCAACAATCCAATTACTATCATTCAAAGCATCATTCACATTTTTAGGTTCAATTTGAGATACAAAAGCAATATGTTCACAAAATACAATCCTACGTCTAGTAGATAACTCCCTGTTTGATATCATTTATGATGTTGTCTTTTGATAAACCTCTAGGCTGGATCCAATCCTTGGGCAAGTTGTTGTCTGCAACTTTTTCAATCGACTGTTTTTCCTTTTCAGCCGATTGATTTCCTACAACAGAGGGCTTTTCTGCACCAGAAATCTGTTTCTGCAGTAAATCTTCTTCATCTGCATTTTTTGGCACTTGATCTTGCAACTTTGGGTTAGTTTCATCAAATACAACATCCGTAAACTCTTCAACAGTCATTAATCTCTTATTATAGACTCTATATGCATGACTTTGTGTAGCATAGCCTAGAAAAACACCTTCATCCACTTTTGCATCAAATTTGCCAAGACTTTCTTTACCATTATTTAAGATGAAACACTTACATCCAAATATTTTTAGGTGACTTAAAACATGCCTCCTCCCTTTGAAAAACTCATAGGGGGTTTTCTTCAAAATTGGCCTAATCAACACTTTATTTAAGACATAACAAGTAGTGTTGACTACATCAGCCCAAAAATACTTAGGTAGTGAGTTTGCATTCAACATAGTTCTAGCTAGTTCCTCAAGTGACCTGTTTTTCCTTTCAACAACACCATTTTGTTGTGGGGTTCTTGGTGCAGAAAAATTATGCTTAATGCCATGCTTTTCACAAAAGTGTTCAAATCTTTCATTTTGAAATTCCCCACCATGATCACTTTGAATAGACACTATCTTGGAACTCTTTTCATTTTCAAGCATCTTGGCAAGTCTTTTGAAAGCATGAAAAATGTCATTTTTGGCAGCTAAGAACAAAGTCTATGTGTACCTAGAGAAATCATCAACAATGACTAATGCATAAAGATTGCCACCAAGGCTCATGGTTCGAGATGGACCAAATAGATCCATGTGAAGTATCTCTAAAGGTCTTTCAGTTGAAACAACATTTTTGGGTTTAAAAGAGACCTTGGTCTGTTTTCCTTTTTGACATGCTTCATACACTCTATCCTTCTCAAACTTGAGTTTTGGTGGTCCTTCAACCAGTTGTTTTCTATTCAGCCGATTGAAATGATGCATGTGTATGTGACAAGTCTTCTATGTCATAACCAAGTGTCATCCTCTTTTGTAAGCAAACAATAGATGCTAAATGATGCATGATGCAGGTCAAGTAGATATATATATATTATTGACTCTTTTGCCTATGAAAATAATACTACCATGTGCATCATATATCAAGCAATTATTTAGTTCAAACATGACTTTAAAGCCTTTATCACATAGTTGATTTATACTTATCAAATTGTGTTTGAGTCCTTCAACCAGCAACACATTCTTGATGTTGAAAGAGGATCCATTGCCTATGACTCCATTTCCAAGGATTCTTCCTTTGTTGTTGTCTCTATAGGTTACAAATCCTTCCTCCTTCAACTTCAACTTTGCAAATTTGGTCTTATCTCCTGCATGTGTCTCGAACAACCACTATCAAGGTACCACAAATCTTTCTTATCACCTTTTATGACCTGCAAAACAAATTTGGATTACTTGGTACCCTTTGATATGTTGGGTCCATCATGGTTATGTCTTTCTAGATCCTTTTGGGATCCATTTCATAATCCCTTTAGGAACATCATATTTTCTTGCATGACAGTTCTTAAAAACATGACCTTTTTGCATACAGTAGTTGCATGAAATGAATGGCATATCACTTGGCATACTTTTTGAAAAGAAACTAGATAACTTCTTGGTTTTCTTTTGAAAAGATGGATTGTAACCAAGTCCAGCTTTGCCAAACACACAGTTGAGAACCAAGAAGAACCTCTAAGTTTGCTTTCCCTCTTGTGAACCTTGCACAAGTCTTTATAAGGTATTTCACTTGATTTTTCAAAACTGTGCAGTTTTCACAAGGTTTTTCAGTCGATTGATTTCTAAAGCAGTCGGTTGAATTACTGTAAATCATTTCTAAATGTTCAAAATCAGTTTTTAAATCAACTATTTTTTTTCTTCAGTTGACTAACTCTGTTTTCCAGCCAGTTGTTTAAGCCTTTCAACCGATTGTTTAATGCAGAAATCTTATTTGCTTCATTATGCAACTCTTCAAAATCATGCAACAATTGATTATAGTCATTTATGTCTAGAGAACTTACTTGGCTTAAGGAGGATGACTCATAACCAGCCATGAGGCACAAGTTGGCTTCTTCACTCTCATCTTGTAAGGAGCTACTTGTTGAATCATCATTGTCCTCCCATGCAATGTATGCACATTTCTCCTTTGGCTTCTTCTCCTTTTTTCTATCAACACTCTTCTCCTTTTCTTTGTTAGCATTTGGACATTCAATTTTGATATGTCCTTGTTTTCCACAGTTATAACATGTAAAATTAGAAGAGTTTGATTCATTATGTTTGGAAGTATACCTCTTGGGATTACCTTTGCTACCTTTCCTTTTGAGATACTTACCAAACCTTTTGACAAGGAGATTCAAGTTCTCACTTTCACTTGATTCAGCCCCCCTTTCCTCGAGTTCCTTATTCTTCTTAGTGCTAGTCTTCAAGGATATATTCCTTACCTTTTTCTCACTTGACTCAAGCTCATTAAGCCTTTGCATCTCAATCTCATGCTCCTAAGCTTGCCAAACAATGCAGTTGTAGTCAAAGTGGATAGATCTCTTGTTTCTGAGATAGTTGTGACCTTTGGTTGCCAAGATCTATCAAGACATTTCAGCACCTTGATGTTTAACTCTTCTTTGTCAAATTCCTTACCCAAACCCATGAGATGGTTGACTATGTGAGTGAATCTTTTTTGCACATCCGCTATAGATTCTCTTTGTTTCATCTTGAATAGCTCATACTCTTGAATCAAGGCATGCTTCCTTGCTCTCTTAACATCATTGGTTCCTTCATGAGTCACTTCAAGAACCTCCCACATTTCCTTGGCACTCTTGCATTGTGAAACACGAAAAAACTCATCC
>Ga0214542_1008665_pt1 | contig 16529 bp, 11 predicted proteins | sample CNSS1metaG_FD_160096 | JGI IMG/M metagenome (GOLD analysis project Ga0214542, IMG submission 160096) | Root nodule microbial communities from cowpea collected in UCLA plant growth center, Los Angeles, California, USA - CNSS1 | ecosystem: Host-associated > Plants > Roots > Nodule | place: USA... | reverse complement strand
TTTTCTATTTGATCCTCCATTATTACTAACTGCACCTTAACTATCACCTTTTTGCACCTCCCTCCTCCACTAGATAGGAAGAAGAAGAAGAAGAGAGAAAGCTTGTTTCGGAAAAAAAAAAAAAAAAAAGCCATTAAAGAAAGGTCATTCCAGAATGTATTATGAATTTTGAAAAATTTATTATAGAAAACTCATTCTTCGATGTATCACATATGTTCTAAAAGGCTTGTTCCAAAAATTTTATTTTGGAATGGATTTTATATGTTCCGGAAAACTTATTCTAGAAATTATGTTTCGAAAACACTTTTCCAATTTTTTTTGTGACGGAAAACCTGTTCTAGACGTATTTCAAAAAATTGGAAAGCTTATTGTTATAGAATATTTCAAGAACATGTAATCCTAAAATCATTTTTATGAAAGATAAAAAGCTCATTTTACAAATTATGGGAATGCATGAAGAAAAAACCCTCTTTCAATCAAGTTCATTTTGTCAACCTTAATCTTTGTAAGGAATTACTTTTATGTACCCCATGGTTTCTTCCTACACCTACATAAAGGTTTTGAAAATGTCTAAATTTATCCTCTTCGAATGTTTGGAAAGTCAATAACTAATCCCTAAATACTTATATTCATTCAAGATCATAACTAATCAAATAAATTACTGTATTATATATACACTGTAAAATATATTTTAATCTAAAAGTTTTATGTTTCTTTTATTTCACAATTTGACTATGCATAACGAACGTGAATATTGATAATGTTTTGCATGGTATTCACTTGTATCGTAAGATCGAAGTTAATCCATGCATTTCATATACACCATGTTCTTCACTTCCCCAGCGCTGAGACACGATAATGAAGAAGTAAATAGCATATTACAAATTTCTGTGAGAAGAAGAAACAATGCTAGCAGAGTCCAAAGGGTTCTGGCAGAGACTCAAATCCATTCCCAAAGATATCACATTTTTCATCAACACTATGCAGCCAATTTGTGTTGTTCAAATCTTCTTTAAGCAACAGTGAATCATAAGGATAACTCTCGTACAGATCAGCCAGTTTGTGATTTTGCCTTTCACCTTTCTCTCTGCCATTTTTTCTGTTAGTGTTGTTTCCATGGTTTCTGCTTTGGAGGCTTCCATTAATGTTCATTGAAGATGGAACACTCAAACCTCGAGTGTGGTGTGTCTTGTTGGGAGTTGAAGAAGTTCGAATGCTCTGAGGGTAGAGTGATGCACTTGAAAGTGAACGAAGAGTTCCTGAACCGTTCCCGTTCCTCACAACATCCTGAACGAAAAGGGTTCATTGCATCATTGCACACCATTATGATACAACATGGTTAAGTTAAGGAGTGAATTGTGATTGCAGAAATGGACTTACCATGTGTCTGATAGCCATATCCAGTGATTTCTTTGAGATGGTTCTTCCCAAGCCATTGTTGTCTGTGGCAGATTTCCTTGCAGGAACCTCAGAGGCATCACCAGAATTTGCATGGCCGCGGCTTTTCGATGAGTACTCAGAGAGCCTCCCCCTGTTGGAAATAGGAGATGGCTGTCTCCTTGACATGGTGGTAACAACTGGGGTTTGCATTTCAGAGTTTGGTTTCAGAGTAACAGCAGAACCAGGACGAGACCTTCCTGCAGAAACAGGTCTATCAGAAGGAAGTGTTGTTCTGAGGTTTGGTGGTGTTTCAAGAGGAAAATCAGGTGGAACTATTGGCTTGCGTGCAACACGTGTGGCTGAAGGTAATTGAGATGGCAGAGAATGGCGGCGAGAGGGAGTGGAGGGCCGTGAAGGAGACCTTGAAATGGCAGATGGTGAATGGAAGTTTGCAGTAATGGATGATGATGATGACGACCTTGGAGTGGATGGCCTTGAACCTTGTGATGTTCTGGTTTTGTTGGTGTCATTTGATGGTGATGAGTTTGTAGAACTGGGAAGTGAGCGTGGTAAAAGTGTTCTTGGTGTTGCAGTTTGGCGTGAGGTTGGAGTGGAAGGTCTTGCTGCAGATGGAGAACGAGTTATGGGAGAAGATGGTCTTGTGTTAAGGATGGAGGAGGATCTGCTTGGACTGCGAGTCACTGAACCAGTTCTTGCTGGTTTTGAGTGAGAGTGAGTGTTCTCTGGTTTTTGTGAGACTGAAAGCTGAAAGATATGAACTGTTAGAAGAATTATGTTGTGTTCATATAATGTTAGAATACCAGTTTGTCTTTCAAAGATGCAGAAAGAAACAGGAAGAGGATATAGAATTCAGAAGGAGCCAACTCTACTTTCTTATCTTCTATAAATGTTTGTTGGAATGGTTATCCAAACAAGTCTGAGTAATCATCACAAGTGATGCATTGTCTGGTTCTTCTGAGAGATTGAGTGTGCTTGAATTTAATTTTTATGAGTTGAAAGCAAACATAAATTCAATGATATCAAATTGGAGTGCAGTTGAAGTTACTCAAAGGCATGAACAGAAGCTGCAGTAAATAATGAGCATGACACTAACAAAAAGGCCAATGCTTAAGCTTGGGATCTAGTATCTTGCTGCAATTACAATTATTTCATCTTATTGATAAAGCACTAACAAGTTTGTAAGCAAAAAAAAAAAAAGCAATGAAATAACTGTGAGCATCAGTGTGTTTATGCCTATGGAACGTTTGGAAATGAGAATTTATTACAGGAGCATACCCTTGAGGTATGAGTGTTTGACATTGGTCTACCCAAACTGCTTCTTGGAGGCACCAAAGTTGGTTGGTGTAAACCTTCTGATGATGGTAAATGAGGTGTCTCCGGGGGAGTAAGGAGCCTACAACACACAAAAACAATAGTTACAAATCGAGTAGAAAAGATTACAAATGCATGTGCCAACATTGGGAACTATTTGAAGTTGCAGTTTTTCTATGACATTGAATTGCAACTTAGAGTAATCTGAGTCTAACATGAGACTACATGAGAATGTGATTTTGTTGATCTATCACAATAATTAATCTTATGGTATTGGTAACAATCTTATACAATGAACCAAAAGCCTAATTAACTGATTACACACATCTAAATGAACATTATCCAGTGTCTGGTATGATAAAAAGTGACAGAGAATGTTACCAATCATAGTCATGCTTTCCTCCTTCTGTGGATGACAATAGATCATCAATCTCACTTGTGGCCAGTTTTGCTGATTCAAATGAAATTTTCCCCGGTTTCCCTATCAAGAAACAACTAAAGCAGTGATTAGTGACGCTGAATTACAAAGTTACACTCAGCAAAGTTGAGTTTATCAGTGCATGATAAATGGAAGAGAAAGTGTTGAGTAGTGAATGAAGAGAACAAGGAATTGGTTAGGACCTTGGGAAGAATTTGTGTTGGAGAAGGGATGAATGTTGGGAAAACCATTGAAGCTGTGACCTCTTCTGTGATGATGGTGATTCACATTCTTGGTGTTGTTCATGATTCCAACAAAACAGTTCAAGTTTGCATTTCATTCATCCCTCAAAACCAAACTCAGATGTGTTGATATAATAATATGGTATGAGAATATGATGAGTGGTGCTGGTTGGAATTGATTGAGAGAGTGCATTGCAGTGTTGTAGATGGCAAGCAAAAGCATTCACTTGTTTGTACGTCAACACACAAAAACTCAAACACAAACAGAGAGTGAAGGAAGAACTTTGTGATTGAGTTTCTTAACTTTGTTTCATCACACTTCATTCAGTGCTTCTCCCTCAAGTTTAGTTGGCTTCTGTTGTCCATTGGGGTGTGTCAGAAAATGTTCAATGACAAATCATGATCTATTCCTGGACAGACATTGTCACGTGGCCACTTCCTACTGGCCCACGTGTCCACTTCTTTGTTTCATCCTTCTCACTTCATTCACTCATGGCAGTTTTGAAATTGAGTTTGAGACAAACAAATTGGGGTTTATATGTGCCCCCATTGCACATGGTATCATCATATCATTAAAGTTCTTTTTTTTGGAGTTTGTTTTGGACCTTCTCCTTATGCTCATTCATTGCTCATGAATCACTCTTCAAGTACTTCCACACACCTTTCATTTTTAGGTTAAATAAACTTTTTTTATGTTGAAGGTATTAGTAGAAATGGTTAGGTAGTGTTTAATTTTGTTAAATAATCTTTAAATTATGAAATTGTTTTTATTTTTAACAAAGTGATAGGATAATTTATATTTGGTCTAATAAATTTAAGTTAGTTATTATTTTAGTTAATTATAATATTTAAAATTTAGTTTGGTGTATTAATATTTAAAATCTCACTTACTATACAAATATTTATATATATATATATATATATATATATATATATATATATATATATAATCGTAAATTTTACCTTATAAAGTTTAATTAGATAAGTTCATATGGATAATATAACATTTTTCATATCAATATATCTATTCATTATTTACGTTAAAAAAAGTTATAAAAGTAGAAGAAAAATAATTACTAGCTCTAAATTTTAACCATAATATGTAATAGACATGAGTTAAAAGTTTTGTATTACTCATTGCACATGATTCATGTCATCACAAACATTACCTTTTTCCAACCATAGTTTCTTTAAGTGTAATATTTGGTTATGTAAAGTGAAGGAGACTTTTAACCCACTTCCAAGGCATTGTATTATCATTGTTTGGGGTTGTCTTTTCCTTAAGATTGGGTATTAATTGATGAAGCAACCATGAAAGCTTTCAAACTCAGTTAAGCTCCTTAAGTTACACTCTCTCTCTACCATTCAAACATTATTACATGATCATGCACATAAAATTGGTTTTAGTTCCACACACAAAATTTAACTTTAACTTTAAATTTTCATGATAGTTTTTTTTGTCTATGATAATCTTAAAATTTAATGTATAAAAAAATGTATTTAATTTCATAAATCAATAACAACCGGAAATTTAAATCAAATTATAGTGTTTATTAGAATGAAAAATACGTACAAGATCAAATTATGATCACTATAAAAAAATCATGCGAAAAAATAGAATAAAACTAAAAAATCATCTTATTTTTAAGCGGAAAATATAAATCTATAGTATAAAATTGAATTAGACCCAAATTCGAATGCAACAAAAAGCTTATGGGTCGGGTAAGACCAAAATATAAAGTTCAAAACTGTGCGCGCGAAGTGCAGGGGTCGTGAGATTCAAAACGCAAACACTGCGAAACACGCAAAGCACTGTGACGGACGAGAGCGATGGAGACCCACGGCGTGCGATGGCGAGTGACAGCAACGAGCGGTGGTGAGACGGCGACAGATTGTGAGCAATGGTGACACGAGACGAAGCACGTGACAGTGAGATGTATTCGCAACATAGTAAGGAAGCAAAAGCCAAGAAACAAGAAACCATGTTTGAAACCCAATCTGGTGAGTGAGCTCTAAAACGATTTCCTTTGCGAAAAATAAAATTTTTCTTGGAATTCGCCAAATCGGAACCAGTGAGTTTGATAATCATGGTCATAACACTCTTCTTTTTGGCCCTCAATACTAAAATGTATCCATGAACTGAAGTACACTATTTATGAAATTTGTCTTAATACTTATTTACAAACCACTAATGGTTCTTGGCTTTCAAGAACTCTGTCTAGTATTTTTTTTCATTTATTTCTGATCATGTCCTCTTGGAAAAGAATGTCACTTACATTTATATACTAAATTTTTAACTACAGGCTTTGAGATCCATTATGTATATGACATAGTTGTTCCACACCAGTTTTAGAAGGGTAGTGGGGGTGGGATGTTAGGTGGGTTTTGGAGCATCAGATAAATCCTTAAATCTTGTCTTGTTTTTCTTGGTAGTACATACTTCTTGTTAGAAAAATAATGTAGAGATACATGTTCTCTGTGTGTGAGATGTGAATTCTATTGGCAGTTTAATGGTGGTGCTGTGTAGGACACTTTTTATGTATTTAAAGCCCTGGTTTCTTCTATTATGTGTGTGTTAGATATTAAAACTCAGGGGCACAAAATGAAAGGCCAAGGCTGTCTGTGTGTTGAGATACATAGAAGGATAATTGTTATAGATGCATGTCTACAAGTTTGTCCAAAATTTATAGGCTAAAATACTCTCTTGCTTCATGTTTTTATTGAAAAATCTCAAATAGGTCCTAAGATTTTTTTAGTCTCCATATTTTCTAAAATGTGTAACAAAAGAACCAGGACGAGACCTTCCTGCAGAAACATGTCTATCAGAAGGCAGTGTTGTTCTGAGGTTTGGTGGTGTTTCAAGAGGAAAATCAGGTGGAACTATTGGCTTGCATGCAACACGTCTGGCTGAAGGTAATTCAGGCGGCAGAGAATGGCGGCAAGAGGGAGTAGAGGGCCATGAAGGAGACCTTGAAGTGGCAGATGGTGAATGGAAGTTTGCAGCAATGGATGATGATGACCTTGAAGTGGATGGCCTTGAACCTTGTGATGTTCGGGTTTTGTTGGTTTCATTTGATGGTGATGAGTTTGTAGAACTGGGAAGTGAGCGTGGTAAAAGTGTTCTTGGTGTTGCAGTTTGGCGTGAGGTTGGAGTGGAAGGTCCTGCTGCAGATGGAGAACGAGTTATGGGAGAAGATGGTCTTGTGGTAAGGATAGAGGAGGATCTGCTTGGACTGCGAGTCACTGAACCAGTTCTTGCTGGTTTTGAGTGAGAGTGAGTGTTCTCTGGTTTTTGTGAGACTGAAAGCTGAAAGATATGAACTGTTAGAAGAATTATGTTGTGTTCATATAATGTTAGAATACCGGTTTGTCTTTCAAAGATGTTGAAAGAAACAGGAAGTGGATATAGAATTCGGAAGGAGCCAACTTTACTTTCTTATCTTCTCCTATAAACGTTTGCTGGAATGGTTATCAAGTAATTATCACAAGTGATGCATTGTCCGGTTCTTTTGAGAGATCGAGTGTGCTTGAATTTAATTTTTATAGTTGAAAGCAAACATAAATTGAATGATATCAAATTGGAATGCAGTCGAAGTTACTCAAAGGCATGTACAAGCTGCAGTAAGTAATGAGCATGACACTAACAAAAAGTTTGAGATCACTTGTGAGAACAAGATTGCCAAAATTTACTGCAGAGTAAGCTAGACTCCTTACTGGTTCATTTAGTTTTATTGGCTTAAACTATTACTCTTCGACATATGCCTATGATGCACCTCAACTACGCAATGCCAACCTTAGCTACTTAACTGATTCTCGTCATTGAGCTCAACTTATGTGCTTTCTTTTCAAAGATATCACCTTCAATTTCACTAATTATTTTCAGTTATATATGACCTTCAATTTTACTAATTATAGTTGGAAATAATTGGTTAATTATTTATTACTTTTGTGAAATTCTTAATCAATTAATTAACCTCCTCAATTGTTTATGTATGTATGATGATGGTTCATGACAGTGGTGACCACTTACTGGAAGTGAGGCTTGGATTCGATCTCTGGGATATAAGATTGTGGATGAATGGAGACCATGGAACTCAAACGACCAAGCTGCTGGGTATGCATTTATTAACCTAATTAACAAAGTTCCTCAATTAACTATGATCCAGAATAATAAATATGAACGTATAATTAACATAAACTATGTTCAATTATTTGAAATGGCATTACATAGGTACTTGCAAGAGTACGAGAACAACCACACATTCCCAACCATCAATGTAAGTCAACATAATTACCACTTATTAAGAATCAATTTTCAAAAGGCTATTATTAACTATTTTGTTTTATTTCTTTAGATGTAATTCTGAAATGAAATTACTTTTGATAAGTTTAAACTCATTTAACTATTAATTAACTCAAGAAACAGATAAATCAACTCTCTTAGACATGGGTTTGGGGCAGGGAGCTGGGCAGACTGTGTTAATTCCAGTTTTACTTAAGTTTGTGATTAATCATACGTGCAGGGAGAGGGAAGTGTAAATGAAGCACATAAACCTGTTTTTCTTGATGAATTTTCGATAGTGGATGAGAACTCCAAAAGGGATGATGAAGATTTGGAAGACTGCGGCATTCCTCCAAACAATTGTTTGTCATGTCTTTCATCTATTGATCAGAGATCATTATGTTTATAGTCCTAATACAAGGAAGAGAGATCCTACAAAACATTCTTCTAAATGGAATGGGAATGCTACTCTATGAGTTCAAGTTCTCGAAACAGAATTCTTATCATTAATGATCCTTGTCACTGAAATGGATTGAAAGCATTGGGATATATATGTTTACGCCAATGCCTTAATAGTTTTTAATTACACGGTTAAAATTTAGACTTGTACATACATATCCACAGGCAGAATTATATTTTGGCTTGGCCTTTATTTTATTGATAAACATTTTTATGGCAGGGAGTAGAAGAAAGAATTTTCTTCGAACCGTGTTGTATATCACCCATTTTGGGTTCATCTATTAGTTCTGATTTAGCTCTGCATTTTGTCATATCTTTAACCTCTGTTATGGAAGAGTAGTTTTTAAATTACAAAAGAAAATATCTTAAATTTCTTGATATCTGGATAGATTTTACAAAAGTAGGCAGAATCCATTAAAAAAGGATTGAAAAAAAAGATTTTGAGTACACTTATCACCAATGGTATTCTCCATCATACTTGTACTAACACTCTTCAGAAAGAATAAGTTGTTGAAAGAAAACATTGTCACATTCTTGAAACTTGGACAATAAATCATACAAAATAAATTTTTTACTTTATATAAGATTGTTGTTTGAGATTTATTTATTTTTTATTAGTAAAAATTAAACATGTCTAAAAATTATAGAATAGTTGATTCGTGCTCAATTAACTAAATCAGATTTATTGATTAACTTGTTAATTAATATACAATCTACCTTTAAATATATTAATTAGTAGTTCATTTAAATATATATTAAATAGTATTTTCATTATTGCTTGAATTTTGATTATGGAGGGTGTGGTTGCTTTTGACCACCTTGTAGTGTGATATGCTTACATAAACCTCTCTTATTATTAACAATAAGAAAGAATTGGTCGAATCCAAGATGATGGTGCCACACAACATGTTAAAATGTCAAACACTTTCTTTCTTAGGAACTTTTTAGGTGTCGTGTCCCTCTATATTCTCCACCCTCATTGGCATAGAGTGAATCCGTTACCCACTAGGAATATAAATCTCCACCATTTTTATTCTAAACCAATGTCAAAGCTTCCAAATAGAGCACTAATATTCCAATACCAACTTTAGTTGGTTGTTGAAGATCATACGAAAAAGAAGACAAGGACTTTTCTCATTAATTACAACCGATTTGGGATATACGCATGATCTATATAATTTGGTCATCATCATTCACAATAATCTTCGTCACATGAAAATTCATTTCTATTGGTTCTTTCTTTTCATTTCTTTCTTATGTTAGTCAACTATAACCACCCATCTTTTTTACCATAAGTGTTGGTTCAAAGAGGTTTATTATTTACCTTAAACTTGGTCAAATTCATCAAAACAAATACACAAATACGTGTTAACCATATTATTAATAACATGGGACGAGTAAGAGGTGTCGGAAATCCTATATTAATCATAGATATAGATATCAGAAATCCTAAACTCTAAACTTTATTTTTACAAGTATCCAATTAAGTTTAAAGTTTACTTTTCTAACACAAGTAACAAAAGAGAGTTGAGTTGGCGTGAAACATTGCACATGTGGCTTCTGACGCTATATCCACTGTCTAAACCAATGGTTGATGTTGTGGATGAAAAAACAATCACAAAATATGTTAACCTTGGAGATATGGAATACGATGAAGACATTACTATGGTGGGTCCGAGGAACCCAAACCCACCATGCTCCACAAAAAGTTTTGCTCTCTGACGCCAACCCCACCCAATCAAATGGAAACATATGTTAGTGTGAACTTGCATATGCATATGCATGCATAATACTTTTCTACACTTCTCTTCCCATGCTCTTTGTCCTTTCTATATAAACACCTATGATAGGTTTATCTTTGCTATCAAATGGGGAGTTGCAATTGCAAGAATCTTTAGCTTTCTTTCTCTTTTTCTTTTCAACTCAGTGCCTTGCTTTTGACTCAGGTGTGGCTAATATTTGGCCAGACATTCTATTTTCAGCTCATGTTAATTCTCCAATCTCTATGCTAACTTTGTATTTAATCATGTTCATTTCTTACTCTAATTACGTTTACATAAGAACTTTTATTATTCCAAAATTATAAAAACGAAGAAGTTAAATTTGAAGATTTTATCAATCCCTTTGATATAATATGGCAAGCGTAGTAAAACACTAGATTCCATTTAGAACACTAAACCCTAAACTCCAATAAAAAATATGAACTCTTCCAAACTTTATATTTTTATAACCTTACCCTGTCTCATTAATAAACACTAAATATCACCATATTATTATTATTATTTATTGTGAAGTAAAATATGATGTTCCTTGCACTTGTCCTACAACCTCAAATTCGTGGTCACATTGCATCTATGTGCATGTATTCATGTGTGTATCACCTTGCACTTCTCCCCTTCACCTAATGTTGGAATCCTGACACACCTGTTCTATACCTAGTGAAATTCCCCTCCCAACACCAAACAATCTAATTTTATTTCTTCTGAATTGACATGGCATATATTCTCTTCTCCAAAATAATCTCATTACATAAACAAGTAATTAATTATTTTGAAGTGCTTTAAAAAAAAAGGAACTTCTTTCTCTCTCTCTCTCTATATATATATATGGTACTGGTGGTGCTTCTGCTGCAAGCCATTATCATGAATAATATTATCTTGTGCGTGCACAAGTGATGTTTGTGGAAAAGCTGAGGAGAATGTGTTGAATGTTGCAGGTATAGTGTGAAAGAGGAAAAAGCACAGTGAGGTGGGTGAATGGCAGAGAGAGCAGTGAGAGAGTTGTTGAGGGTGGTGATGGTGATGATGTTACTGATGTTGGGAGCAGAGACAGAGGCAATGAGCAGCAGAAGGGGCCATAAAAGGGGCAAAGAAGAGTCATCTGGGTCTGGTGAAGAGGATGCAATGAGCTTTTGCTTGAGTTGGAGATTGGCAGTGGAAGCAAACAATGTGGTTGCATGGCCAACAGTGCCACCACAGTGTTCCCAATATGTGGAGACTTACATGTTGAATGGACAGTACGAAAGGGACCTGGATTTGATAGTGGAGGAAATATTGGGATATGTCAACCAAACATTGCTCCCTCCAGACGCCATCGATGCTTGGATTTTGGATGTTGATGACACTTGCCTCTCCAACATCTTCTATTACAAAAGCAAAAACTATGGGTATGTGAAGTGATTCTTTAATCATCTTGAATGAGCTTGAATTAGTTTCATTCAAATTTGTGTTTCTATCAGAACTTTTTTGTTTTCTTGCAAACCAGATATTGGTCTGTCTGAGAAACCAGGTTAATTATTTGCTTCTGTCTTAACTTAACTTTGTAAGCAACCACCCATGAGTGAAAGCATGGATTTTTATTGATTCAAGGGTGGTAAAACAAGAAGTTGGTGTGTGTGCAGGTGTGATCCTTATGACCCATATGCCTTTAGGAAGTGGGCCATGACAGGAAGGTGCCCTGCAATTTCTTCTGTGCTGAGGTTGTTTAGCATTTTAGTGGACAGAGGCTTCAAAGTGTTTTTGCTCACTGGAAGAGATGAAGAGACTCTCGGTGAAGTTACCAAGAACAACTTGCAGAATCAAGGGTTTATTGGCTATGAACGGCTTATTTTGAGGTAAGAGAAATGGAATTTGCATGCATTTGAGAATGTTGAGGTTAACTGAGAAGGTTGTGAAACAAATTGCAGGAGTGCAGCATACAGAGGGAAAAGTGCAGTGAAATATAAATCTGATGTGAGAAAGCAGTTAGAAGAGGAAGGTTACAGAATATGGGGGAATGTGGGAGACCAGTGGAGTGATATTAAGGGAGACTATTTGGGGAACCGTACTTTCAAGCTTCCTAATCCAATGTACTTTGTTCCCTAATCTTACCATAATTATTTTTATATGTTTGAAGATGTGTAATGTAAGATCACCCTCTTTGATCATGTTTGTGACTGCATCAAGTCTTTTGTATAAGTTAGTAATTAATATCTATGGAACCAAGTGTTTATTATGATTTTTTTTTTTCTACTTTTTCGCACTTATCTTTGATATCTTTCTTTTATGATTTTGATTCAAGTTTTATTATTGTTGAATGATTATGGGGAATTACTTTCGAAAGAAAAGAACAATTTGACGGTAGAGGTGCACAAAAAAATTATTTTTTCCTAATTTGATTCATTTTTGTGTCAATTCGATTCATTTCAGATTTATTTTATAAAAAAATTAAATCTATTTAAAATTTATTTTATTTGATATGAATTTCGGTATGATATATATTTTATATATTTTTTGAATTAAATATTCATTCTTTGAATCACATTTTTAAATACGGAAAATCTTAAATATTCAATACAAATTTAGAATGTAATTGTTTAGTTGGATTCAGTTGAAGTTCAAGATGGACTAACCCAGATTGAAGGTCGAGATGAACTAGTTCAGATTAAAAGTCGAAATGAGTCGATCCAAATCAAAGATCGAGACGGGTTAGTCCTGACTGGAATTCAAGAATCGGCCTTGGTCAAAATTCAACTGAGTCAGTCTCGACCGTAGATCGGTTGAGTTCGGTCGAGACCAAAATTTGGTCGTATTCGACTGAGTAGGCCCTAACAGAAATTTGGAAGAATTTGGTTGAGTCAATCCCAGTCGAAATTCGGCCAAGTCGGCGCATCCAAAATTCGGTCGAGTCGGCCTAAGCGAAATTCTGGAAAATTCAATCAGGTCGGCCCCGACAACACAATTTTTAGAAAATTTAATTTAAATTTCTTTCATAAAAAATGGATTATGGATTTTGAACTTGATCCAAATATTTGGATTTGGATTAAAATCTCGATCCAAATATTTTGATATGGATTTAAAAAAAATCAAACTAGTTATACTAAAAAAAATGAATTTGGATCCAAAATTTGATCCAATTATTTCGATTTAAAATGGATCTAGGTTGGATCTTTAAAAGTCCAATCCATGATCACCCCTATTGGACAGGAAACCAATTGAGGTGCACTACCTTTTCTCCCTTACATGACGATCTTCTGATGAGGCACGTACTTATCAGACTTTCTATTTTCTGTTTACTGAGGAATTGTAACACTAAACCAAAAGAACAAATCTAATGCAGTACATCCTTTCATACGTGTTGGGTCTTTAGAGAGGGGCAAAATTCACCGAAAAGACAAAAACCAATAAAACCTAATCCCAATTTAACAATCTTTCTCTCAAGATTGTGTCCTTTCCATATTGAGAAAAACACTTTCAACTACAAATAAGTACTCGTATGAATTGATCACTATTCTAGCCAACTAGTATATTAGGACTGATCCGCTAGAAACATCCAATGTGTCTTTTGTCTCTTGCCCATACCTCGTCTCCCTTATATATATATATATATATATATATATATATATATATATATATATATATATATATATATATATATATATAAGTCTATAATTTAAATTAAGTTAAATATGTTTATGTCTCTTAACTTTCAATGAAAAATAGAATTAGTTTCTCCTGGAAATTTTGGTACAATTTAGTCCATCAATCTTAGAAATGCATAAATTTAGTTTTTTTAACCAAATTTTGTTAAGTTTATTTAACATTTCAAATATGATATTTTATGATAATATTTGAGTTGTTTACATAGTTGTATTTGAAACATCATATAAACTTAATAAAATATGTTTGATTAAAAGAATTAAATTCACGTAATTCTAAGATCGATGATAAACTAATTTAGTCAAAATTTTGAATATAAATTAATTTTAATCTTTACTGAGAGTTAATGGATAAATATCATATTTAACCCCAATTATAACTATAATCCATATAACATAATACTAAATAAAAAATTATGATATATGCTGTCATGTAAATTAATATTAACAAAATTATATTAAATTTTATTTTATTCATATAGTTACTTTGTTGAAATTATATAACTTTTGTGAAATGAATATTTTAAATAATAATACAAAATATATAATTCAATTACCATTATACTATAGATTTATATGTGACTATTTTATTTTATATACAAAGGATAAAGGGTTTAAATTTTAAATAAATATATACTTCTTACATGTTAACCTTTAGCAATTTAATGGTTTAAATTCCTAACATTAACTTAACAATAATGTACATGTATTAGTGATAAATTAAATATTTTGTGAAATTACTTGTATTTAAAAAAAAAAAGGTTTCATAAGTTAAGTTGAAGTTACTAACTAAACTTGAAAGCATTACATACTATAAGAATTTAAAATTTTATTACATTATTTTACTTTTATCCAACTATCAAATGAAGCTTTAATATCTACTCAATTTAAATATTTCAAACTAAATTTTTAATTAATTTAAATACCTTTTTAAATATAATCTTATATTACATTTTAAATTGTTCTATAGAAAATTGAAATATAATTATATGATAATTTGGGATTATATTTTAAAAATATTTATTAACTATAAATTTATCATTTGGACCAATTTCGAAAATATTTTTCTCAAAGAAATTGAAGTGAATAGATTCTGCAGTTCTAAGTTAAACAGAACAATAAAAATAAAAAAAGGAAGGCGAAACAAAGGGTCCTTTTACCTAGACACAACAACTTGTATTCAATTCTCTTGTTCTTCCATCTTCTTCGCATTAGCATTCACAGTTATAATTTCTCTGTTACTCATTTTCTTCTTCAATATCACTCTGTTTTTTTTTTTCCTTTTTTGCTTTAACCATTTCGTCAAATTGATTATTGCATTGCAGCTGCCTGATTCGCCACCCTAAACACCAGGTAAATTCCTTTCATCAGCGATTTTGATTTCACTTTACTATTGTAGGATGACTTCTCCCATTCGGTACCGATTCCACCTTCCGTTGCTTTCACTACCTCTTTTAACACTTTTTGTTTGCTCTCCAGATGATTATTTGGTTGCTCATAAACTGTTTGATTAAATGCCGGATTGATGGACTGCTTCAATGTAGTTGTTTTCTGCTCACGGTTTCCGGGTCTCTAGATTTTTTAGATATTTTCCAGTTGTTTGGTGCTATAATGTCAGTGCACTGTTGTTAATTGTTCACTTGTTCCTCTGGTCATTATTACTCGTTAACTGTGTTCTGTTTTCTGATAAGTCCTTTTAACGCATATGCAACTTATTTTTTATTTTGTTGTTATTCTTTCTCCATTTTTTTACATCAGCATGTGTGTTTTTATTTATAAGTAGTACCCAGTTATTGTGAAAGCTGAAAATCTAACTTTTTGGTTCTTTTATTAACTCAAGCAAATGGGAAAAATCATCTCACAGAGCTATTCGTTTATGCACTATCCCAGTTTTATCTGAAGCTGTGTGTACCTGAATCTCTGTTTTGCACCCATGAAAGTTGAAGACATTTTCCATATTATTTGACTTTTGTTGAACAATTCTAAGAGTTAAACAAATTTGATCCATGCACATATTTTCGAGAGAGGAAATGTTTCTGTTATTTGGTATTGTTGTCTGCGATAGATAAAATGTAAAGGAAATTTTTGAAATTATGATTATGTGGTGTGAAATTGTTTCATGGTCATCGACTCATGCAGATGTTCTGAGCAGCATTTTCATGGACACTCTCAATTGCGCTGAATTTTTAATGATATTTATTGATCCATATAGCTTTTTTTCCTTTCTATTTAACTTGAATATTGATGAATTTGGGAGAAAACTGTCAGAGTTCTCTTTAGAGATGTCAAAATGAGTTTCAACCCGTGAGCCAACCCGGTTCACCACGGGTTCGAGCCGGGTTGGGTTGAGAAAAATTCAACTTTTTCAAAAGTGGGTTGAACTCAACCCGGCTCACTTAACCCACGGGTTAAACAGGCTCGAGCCGGGTTGAAGGTGAGTTGGTCCACTTAACCCACCAATTTTTTTTTACAATTTTTTTTTTAATTTTTTTTAATTTTTTTTAAATTTTTTTAAATTTTTTTAATAATTATTTACTACTCCTATTATATTTGTTCACAATTTTATATTTTTAAATGCTAGAATGTTGGTTAATTATTTTTGGATAGTTTGAATGTTTAATTAATTTGATTGTCAAGTTATATATATGTTGATACTTTAATTTTTAACTATAATCTTTATAGTAAATTACTCAAGTAACCGTCTTACAAACAATTTTTTTCTAAATTAGCATGAAAAAAATGTATAGTTTTTTTATTTATATTTTGTTGAATAGTATGACAGAAAATTTGTAATATTAGCCATGCTTTCTTAGACTAATGAATACTTTTTTGGAAATAATTTTTCATATATTGGTGGTGAGCATGATCAAAACATTGGTTCTTGATTTTACTATGATTGTCATCTCATGGGTTACTTAAAAATTTATTTAAATATTTGAATACTAAAAAAAAAAATTAGGTGGGTTGGTGAGCCAACCCACTTAACCCACCAACCCGTGG
>Ga0214542_1008662_pt1 | contig 16533 bp, 9 predicted proteins | sample CNSS1metaG_FD_160096 | JGI IMG/M metagenome (GOLD analysis project Ga0214542, IMG submission 160096) | Root nodule microbial communities from cowpea collected in UCLA plant growth center, Los Angeles, California, USA - CNSS1 | ecosystem: Host-associated > Plants > Roots > Nodule | place: USA... | reverse complement strand
TTCATCTCAATCCTTAAATAGTACAAAACTACTAGGGATATAACTTACATAGAACTAATTTAATAATGTATAAAATACCTTACAATGAAACAAATAGTTTCTAGTTTTATGAACATTTTTATTGAAAAAATTCATCCAAAAACTGCTTTCTAATCAACCAAGAATGACAACATGTTGTGTTGACATATCATGTCACTTAACTGTGATGTTCGAACTACTACTTACTTTCTCAATTATTGAATTCCATTTTACCTTTAAAATATATCTAAACGAAATTATGTGGGTGACTTTAGACAATTTTAGAGTAACTTTAACAATTTTAAATTTTAGTTATATATGTTACTTTTTATGTTTAATTGTTATTTTTTCGACTTTTAGTAATCACTTTAAATATTCTGTTGGACGGGTAAGATACGGGTAGTAGTTCCTTTGTACTCTATCGTGAATAAATATTTATCAATACCTATACTCAACCCGCATATTGTTTTAATATCCACGGGCATCTGCATATATTTACAAAAGAAAATTTTAATATTTAAAAATATATTTTAATTATAAATTTAAATAAAAATACAAAGCATAATATTTATAAATTTCAAACAAAGTGAAAATAACTCATTTAAATAGTGTTGAATGACAGTTTACAAATAAATAGAGATTTTTTAAAACCAATTGATAAAAAATTAACCCATTCAAGGTAACGCGCTCACCTCCGTCGAAGGTAACGCGCTGGCCGTGGCGTGCGACATGGCCGTGCATTTGCCTCTCCAGAGAGAGCTCTGTCCGTTCAACCTTGCGCCGGTCACATCCACCGCTATTCAGATGGTTTTCGGGGACACCGTGGCCATCGTGCTCATGGAGGCCAGGAATCTCACCAAGGAGGAGTACGCCGCGAACCATCCAGTCGGCAAGATCGGGAAGAGTCTCATCTTCAAGGTCATCTTTCCGTTCCCTTGCATGTACATTTGTTTTCCCCTAATTTGTTGTTGTCTGATTGGAATTTGAATTGCGAATTTGAATTGCAGGTGAAGGATGTGATGAGGAATCAGGACGACCTTCCGATTTGCAGAGAATCGGATTTGATTATGGACCAGCTTGTGGAACTGATGAGTAAAGGATGCAAATGCCTCCTTGTGATCGATGACCGGTACCGTCTGATTGGAACGTTCACCGACAGTGATCTTCGTCGCACTCTCTGAGCCAGTGGGGAAGCCATTTTCAAACTCACTATGGGGAAGATGTGCAACAGGTAACAATCATCATCACATCAATACATGCGTACATACTACCTAGAAAGCTCATAATCAGAACAGAATTTCACAGTAAATGTCATTCACTAGAAACAAATAGGTAAAGAGCAATACTCAGATGTTGTGTTTTCTTCCATTCTAAGAGGAAACTCCAATTTTGATCAGAGAATGGTATCAGTAATACATATCATTCTGCATTCGAGTTATGTTTGATGCTTGGTTGAGGAGAAGAGTATATAACAGTGAGGTTTTTTTATTGATGTTAGGAATCCAAGAATTATTGGCCCGGAGGCTATGGCGGTGGAGGCGATGAAGAAGATGGAGGCACCTTCGTCGCCTGTTCAGTTTTTACCTGTGATAAACGATGAGAATATTTTAATTGGGATTGTGCCTCGGTTCTCACCAAGACCGAGGCAAAAAACTCACATATGGCCTCGGTTTTAACCATAATCGAGGCATAAAATTGGTTCTATGGCTTCGGGTGATAACCGAGGCCAAAAGGTGACATCGCCCCAATATGCCTCGGTTTCAGACCCGAGGCAAAATGTGAAAAATAACTGGGGCAGAAAGCCCTTTCTGCACTGGTGCATATTTCCTACTTGTTCCGAATTTTATCCGCGTATACTAGTGGGTACAGATTTTTTTGACATCTCTACTTATAACCACTTGCTTGGATACTTACATTTTAATCCAAATACAAATGCTTTGTAAGTTCCACCTTCACTATAAAAAATATTATATTAAATTATATATTTTAACAATTAAATATCATCATAAATAAAATATTTGATAATTAAAATAATTATTAAAGTTATATATATATATATATATATATATATATATATATATATATCAAAAACTCACGAAAAACAAGTGATTTTAACGGAGGTTTGTTTTTACACTATCCAACGTTAAAACCTCTGCTAAATTATTTACTCGGGGTTTCGATTTCTATCGCTAACCACCCATGGAGAATGTGTTTGTTTGAGTTTTTACGAATCTCAGGAAATATCAATCATTAACTAGACTTTTTATCCTTTTGTATTTAGTGGAGGTTTTTAAACCTTTGTTGAGTTTTATGGATTTAAAACCTTAGTTAACAACTTTAAGTTTTGAAATCTCCGTAAAAAAATTATGGATTTTAAAACCTTCATAAAATACCATAAATTTAAGAACCTTCGTAAAATATTATGGGTTTAGAAACCTCCATAAAATATCATAGATTTGAGAATCTCGGTAAAACACTATAGATTTGAAAACCTATGTGAAGTATCAGATTTTAAAAATATTAATATTAATTAGCTATATTCATTTACCGTGTTTATGCATTCTAATGTACTTTTTCAACTGTAATTATTTATATAGTATTTGTTTATGTTTGATGATGTTATACTTAAATAAATATAACACTCATCAAATTAACAAGTTATATATAGATAACTAATTTTAAATTTATACCAAAATATAAAAAATACAAACATTAAAATTCAAATTTTATAGGAAAATCTATCAAAAACTATCATGAAATACTAAAAATGAAAAGGGAACTTGATTCAAGTGAGAAGCTCGTTTAGTTTCTCACGCCTTCTTCTTTTTGATATCATATGATGCATCGGTGGTAACACTCTTGCTCCTCCAAGTGTTTCAGGAAAGTGGGATTAAGAAATGTCTGGAATTCTGATAAGAAGAGATGATTCAGAGCTACCTGTGGATATTGATCTCAAAGAAGATGAAGATGATGTAGGAGGGTTTTGATTAATTTGTTGGGACTGTCCAGTGGAAAATTCTCCATGAAACAAACTCCTAAGTGTTGTTTGAATGTTAACCTGCACATAAAGAAATCAAAATTCAGATCATTATACACCATTGATGGTTAATGGAATATGGCATTACATGTAGTTTCTTACTTTTGATCATGGTATTGAGCAAGTAAATATTTAAATCAGGTTATAATCATACAAAGCAGTAGGCACCCAAATCATACGATGGCAAACAAATGCAAGACCTTTCTGACTCGATTATCCAGATCATACTCTTGATATAGAATTCTAAAGGAAGTATGCGCATGTGCTAGTTTCTAAACTCTGCAGAGTCTAGACACAAGGGGTTATTACCCAATCACACACAAGGTTAATCCTCTAATATTTTAGGCCCAATACGTCCTAAGACTAGGACCTCCTGCCACTCTCACCTAAATCATTATGTTCTATGTGAGCGTGAACGATTATTAGAGTTCAAGATACATTCATTTATCTAGACATCTCCTATATCAAGGTATACACTAACCACACCATCTCCAAGAGTTTCCCTTGAAACTCTTTTACCAACAAAATTCACATGACATCTCAAGCATTCAATTTTCATGCCAATCCACTACCAACCAAACAATTCATGTTTTTCATTTCATACTCAATATAACAAAATCTCATTCTCATTTAATCTCATTCAACATACATGGCATCATACTTCATGCGGTTACAGTAACATACTCTATTATGCAGGCAAACAACCACATCAGAGAATAAAACGGAACTAGAGCACAACCCTTCACCAGTCTCGCTCAGGCGTGAGAGGTTCTCTCGCTCAAGTGAGCCCTTCTCGCCTAGGCGAGAGCTCGAATAGTGGAACAGTGGGTTTCTGTGATTTCTCGCTTAGGCGAGATACCCTCACTTGAGCAAGATTACTCATGAGCGAAGGTGTGTCGCTTGAGCAACAGTTCGAGTAGAAACCAGGGAGAGTTTTTTATGCTCTCGCTTGTGCGAGACTCGCTCGCCTAGGCAAAAACACCAGGTTTTCTCCATTGTTCACGCGTGCAACAATCATAAATTCGTAACCAACAACACTTTAACATTTTCCAGGTAACCACAATTGCACACAAGCATCATAAACACGAAACAAAGCAAAGAAATATGCAGATGTTAGAATTCGTGCACCAATATTTCACAACCAAGAGGGGGTGAATTGGTATTAACAAATTTTGCCCAGTTTTAGCACTTTTGAAATTGTTTTGATAAAAACCTTTGCTTGTTGAATCAATTGAAATAGTGTGGTTTAATGCTTAATGTTTGGAGCATTTATACTATGACAAAATATAGAGAGAAAGAGATAAAGCACACAAAATTTTTATACTGGTTTGATTCTTAAGAATCTACATCCAGTTTCATCTAGCAAACCACAACTAGAGATATTCACTATATCACAATAATTTCAAGATTTACAAATACACTTGATAAATCTAAATTCTAAGATAAAGGAACACACATGCAAAACTTCCACACACTTGCTCCAACAAACAAAAATAGCAAGGCTATCACACACACTTGCTTTAACAACCAAAAACAGCAAGGCTATCACACACACTTGCTTTAACCAGAAAATAGATGATTATCCCAAGATTTCATACAAGAAGAACTTGAAGATGAACGTTTGAGTTTTCTTTTAGAAATTAGTTATGTTCAATGTTTTTGGGCTTTGGGCTTTCTTTTATAAATTAGTTTATGTTTTTATGTTTTTAGGCTTGGGCCTTCTTGTAGGGTTCTTAGATTTTCTTAAACTTGTGTGTCTATATATAGAGGTATCAAAAATTAATGTAGACACTTTTAGTCATATATTAAATTTGATTTCTAAAGAGAGAATTCTCTTTGTTCTTGGCTTAGGCCTTTGGTTCTTATCAAAGATTAACATCTTTATGGCGAATCTTCACTTGACTTATCAATCTGCTAGATTGTGGCATCCTTCATCTATGTCTTATTTTATATTCTTCTCTGATTTATTCGTGTCATGCCTCTTGAGGATTCAAATTCAGAAACGATCGTACTCTTTCCTAGATAGGAGCGTATCAGACCCTCTTTAAAACTTTGAACCAATTTAGCTTCTAGTCTTTAGAAATACGTGAATTTAGATATTTTAACCAGATTTTGTTAAGATCATTTGACATCTCAAACTTATTTTTTAACTAACATTGAAATAGAAATGTGTCAAATAGAATAAATAATTAAAATGCTATAATATGTTAATTATAAACTTACGCTACTTACGCTATAATAAAATCATATATATATATATATATATATATATGAAGCAATAGTGCTATGCACGAGCCAAGTAAAAATGTTGAACACTCTCACCGTGTCACATCGAATGAACTTGCAAGCAAATAAACACCCTCACCACATCACTTTAAATGAACATCAAAACAATAAATAAAAAAAAAAAAGAGGAAGAGGAAAACGAACCTTATGGGGTGTTAAAAAGCGAAGAAGAATGGATGAAAATGGAGAAGTGTTCATAGTGTTCGAGAAAACAAATACAGTGATGTGAGATTGAAAAAGGAGTGGCAGACAATTAAAATTTCACAAATTTTACCATAAAAGCCAGGGTATGTGCTACGGTTCTCTTAAATAATCGTAGCATGTACCATGGTAGCTAAAGAATAGGCTATGGTTGCTAGTAAAATCGTAATTATTTTTTGGTTACAAAAGTATGAGCTACGGTTATTTAAGATAATTGTAGCATTTATACTGGTTTATGGAGTATAGGCAATGATTATTACTGAACTATAGACTATTCTTTGCCAAAAATGTCACCATGTTTTCATAGTCTACGTTTTCCGTAATACTAAAGTATATTACGTGTAGCAAAATGCAATAATTGCACTAATAAATCTTGAATCGTCTAGTTTGACTGTTTCTAAAGATTATAATTACTTTTTAATATTGATTAATGCGTGTCAGAATGTAAATTTAATATATTTTACGAAATTTTTGTTCTTTGCATTTTGTGTTAATTTTCAGGTACATATTTTATTGTGTACATTTCATGTCACTTGCACATCAATGAAAATTTATGTCCAAATATTTTGTGAAATATATGATAAGTTGATTAAAATTTATGTACTAATGAGCCTTTCTGAATGGATTATGGTCGTACCTATGATAAAAGAAATGATATTTACATGCATCATACAAGATATAATTCTAATGAACCATGAATAAAGCATAAATATGAATCAGAGTTTGATTAATTCAACACATAAATAATTATGTGAGATAAAGGTAGAAGAATTTATATGATTTATGTAACTAATGTCAGCAGAAGTGAGAACAGGATAAAGATGAGGTGTCATTTGCATGCATTCTTTGAATGGGAAAACATCACATATTTTTTTAAATTGGAGAACTTCTTTTATGGAATGAATTTCTTAACATAGATACGAATGGAATACTTACAATTGTCAATTGAGTTTGATGTTATAGATATATAAGGAAAATGACACTTGCGGATGACTCTGATCGAATGGAAAAATAATGACAAAGTTGTTGATATGTCATTGTAAGATTGTGTACGGACAATATTCTGATTATAAAACTATCACTGTTGGCATCACTAATTTTATGAAAATGCAACTGCAAGTTGATAATAGAAGCCCCTTCAAACCACGTGCTTGGCTGAATTCCAATCTAAATACAAATGAAAATCCACTTTATATAATCACATATAACCCTACATTCTTTTTTTATCTCTAACTTGTTACTTTTTATATCTTCTATCACCTCAAGTAGCTATTATCTTTATTATAATAAAAAACAAAGTTTTTTTTTTCCTACTATATATACACCTTCCAATGACGTAGATTACAGATAGTTTACAATTCTTCGATGTTGAGAATTTGTATCAAAAGTATTTAATTCTATCAAAGTCATCCGCAACTTGTACGTATTTTATATAATTTTATTATATAAAATTATTATTTTCTATTTTATTATTATAGATTAATATTAATTATAAATTATATTATTTGTTAATATAATCACATGTAAAATCATTTAAATAGACCCTAGGCTCGGACCAAACCATTCATCTTTCAGAAAGAAAGCTCTGAAAGAAAAATAGCATGTCTCTTGCATCTTCCTCTCTTCCTCTTTTGGCTCAAGATGCACCACCTCACATCACGCGACCTTCTGCAAATTTTCCTCCAAGCTTTTGGGGAGATACTTTCCTTCACTATCATTCAGATTCACTGGTACTATCTTTTTTGCATTTGCAGTTTTTTACTTTTATCCACTCACATACGTATTATTTATTATATACTTTGATCAATTTTAATGATATTGGCAAATATTGGATGAGTGTGAATGCAGAGTTTGAAACTCTTTTTACAAACAAACTGCAAGATTTTTTTCTTCAAAGCTGGACTTACAAAATATACTTTCAGATAAATGAGAGAGAAAGAGAAACTATAGACAACATTTTTCAATTGTTCTTTTATTGTGTAACCTTACATGTGCATTCTTCAGTTCCTCTAAACTTCAAATCTTCATTACAAATTTTTTTCCCTCCAACTGAATGCAGGAAATCGATGACAATACGAAGCAACAATTTCAAACGCAAAAGGAAGAAGTGAAGAAGATGTTTTTATCTTCAAACAATAGTATCTTACAAAAACTAAATTTCATTGATTCGTTGCAACGTTTGGGTATATCTTATCATTTTCAACATGAAATTGATGAAGCATTAGAAGAAATCTACAACTCATCTACAAATGATAATGTGATAATAGAGGAAGGTTGTCTTCACTATCTGGCGTTACTATTTCGTTTGCTCAGGCAAAGAGGGTATCATATTTCGTCAGGTATGTAACATCTTTGTCCCCAAGAAATCTAACATTCATGAACCTTATTATATACATAGATTATTGATTAAAATCCCATATAGCTCATATGTGTGGGTGAATTCTAATAGATATATTCAACAAATTCAAGAACAACAAAGGAGACTTTGATCAAAACATTGCCAAAGATGTACAAGGATTGTGGAGTTTGTTCGAAGCTTCACAGCTAAGGATTCACGGGGAAGATATATTAGATGAAGCACTTGATTTCACACACATTCATCTCAAATCCTTGATTGATCAAATGAGTGCATCCTTTGCTGCACAAATAAGTCATTGCTTAAGGAAACCACTTCACAAGGGAATTCCTAGGTTGGAGGCCAGACGTTACATTTCCTTCTATGAACAAAATCCTTCACATTGCAAAGTTCTTCTTACATTTTCAAAACTAGATTTCAATATGCTACAAGAATTGCACAAAATGGAAGTCGGGAGTATCACCAGGTAAGTTCCGATGTACTTTTAGAATAAAAAGTTTTATTAGAAGAGATGAAGGTAAAGAGTGTTTTGCAGATGTTTTTCTCTTAGAAACTAATACTACAAAAAAATACCTCATTTATAACTACTTTTAATTAGTAACCACCAAAAGTAGTTATTTACTCTAATAACCAGTTTAAATATTAATTTACAAAATAAAAAATTACTAATTATTAAATTAGTCACTATTATCAATAAAAAATTATAATTGGTTATTAAATTGATCACTAGTTAATTAAATACTAATTTAGAAATCAATCCCTTTGATAGTAAAAACATTGGTAACTAATGTTTAATAACTCATTTCCTTTGTTAGCTAAAACATTTGTAACTAAATTTTAGAAACTAATTTAGAGATCAATTATAGTTTTTTATTCATAAGGATGATTGTTTCAGTAATCAATAATTTTTTATTTTATAAATTGGTATCTAAATTTATCACTATAATAACTAACATTTTTTTGTTACTAAAATTGCTTATTAATAAGACATTTTCTTGTAGTGTAAAAAAGGATTTCTAGACAGAAATATAGGATTCTTTACAATAATGAAACATCCATTACTTACTATATGCGTAACTATATGCTTACACAACAAAACTTTAAAATCATAAAAGTTGTAATAGTTAAGTTTCTATTAAATAATAACTATTAATATGGTATTAGTTGTGTTTCTCGTATATTGCAGATGGTGGAAAATGTCAGAATTTGCGACAAAGGTGCCTTACGCAAGAGATAGGGTAGTTGAGTTTTATTTGTGGACAGTGACCATGACTCACGAAGCTGAATATAGTATTGCAAGAAAGATAGAGAGCAAATTGATTGGTTGTATCTCTCTTCTAGATGATACTTATGATTCCTACGGCACAGTAGAAGAACTTGAACTCTTCACACAGGCAATTCAAAGGTTTATCTCAATCCAAATTATATGATCGATCAATTTTATATCATGCTATACCACAATGGAAAAATTTATGATTTGAAAATCCTTCACACTCATGAATTTGTAGTTCTTAAGTATTCCTTCATAATCCTCCTTTTATTTGTATGAATTTCAGATGGGATAGTAATTCAATTCAATCTCTCCCAGATAGCATGAAAGTAGTGTTTAATGCAATTGTAGAAGTGTGTGATGAAGTAAGGTTGAGTACCTTAGAGAGTGAAAAATCAAGCATAGTGGTGCAATGTGTTCAAGAAGATGTAGGTTTTTCATTCATATACTTTCAAACTAGCCCACTAATGTTGTTTTACATCATTTGTTTTATTAAGTAATTGATTAATAATCAGATGTGTTACTTCCAGTTTTATAACTTGGCCCGAGCCTACTTGAATGAAGAAAAATGGAGGCATGAGGTTTATGTTCCAACATATGAAGAGTATAAGGATAATGGAGTTATATCTTCTGCATGTCTTATTATAATGAAGTCATTTCTTCTCCTGGCAAAATCTTCAGTCCAAGACATGTTTGATTGGATTTTGAGTAAGCCAACAATCATTGCAGCTGTTTCACTTATTGGCAGACTAATCAATGACATATCCTCACATAAGGTACAATATATTTTATTGTAACTCAAATCTATTGGCTTATTTCCATAGACACGGAAATTGTATGGCATATTTGATGGTGATTGATGTTTTGTAGTTTGAACAGCAAAGAACGAACGTGGTTTCAGCAGTTGAATGTTGTATGAAGCAATATGAGATTTCAGAGGAAGATGCGTACAAATTGATTAAAGAAGAGATTGAAGATTTGTGGAAGGTTATAAATGAAGAGTATCTCAAGTCAGACCTTGTCCTCAAGCCCGTGCTTGATTGTATTCTTAATATGGCCCGCATACTGGAAATTGTGTATGAAAACTTTGAGGACAGATACACAAATGGGAAACTATTGAAAGATTGCATTGTTGCGTTACTTGTGGATCCCATAAGCATGGAGGAGGACAAGTAACAGAAGTGATATTCATCATACATAACTATTTACATATTTATTTTGCATCTATTTTGTTTGAATGCATTCCATATTTTAGTTGGAAGTGATTAATGTATATTTTCATTGTTATTCATATGAGGTCTTACTATCAGTTCTTGTTGTACAACTTATTTTGGCTCCGGACATGTTATTATCCTACTTAACCTATATGTTGATGATATGTTTGTGATCGAAAGACTTGACGAATAAATAAGGAGATTCACAGCTGTGATTATGGCAACTTTAATACGACAGATTTGGCTTATTTCCGAGGCATGAAGTTTGTGGGAATAATTGAGGAAATTGCTGTACATGAAAGAATATGTACCTAATGCGTTGAAAAGAGATTTTGCATGATTGAATGTAATTCAATTACTACAGCAGCAAAATTTAATTTGAGATTAGAAGTTGCATGTGATAGTGACAAAGGGGTTAATGTTTGGTTGTTTAAGGTACTTGTGTTGGCAGATGTTGGGTATTGGGTTCCCTTCCTATGTGGAGAAAAGGCCCAAAACTTGAGAAGTCCATGTCTCACTTAACTTAGTGGGGAGGGAAAATTTTGTTCACGTTTTTTCACAAAGTTGTCACCGTAAATTCGGCACTGTTGATTCTTTCCCCGTTGGATCGGACTGAAATTTTTACAACAGGTTCGGAACTCATTGCTCTTCATTCTGACCGGTCGGATCGTTGATACGAGATCTAAGTTGAGAGATATTAATTTCGCACTGCAGCAGTGATTTTATAGGTTTTCCTCCCTTTTTCTTCTCTATTTTGAAAGTTTTTTTGCTTTGTTATTTGGTTGGGTGTTGGCACTAATTTGTATTGTTGATGGAGACTCTTTTGTACTCTTGTTGATCATAGTAGAGCTTTTTTTTTGTCTGGACGACTCGTGGTTTTTACCATTGATTTGAAGGGTTTTCCACATTAAAAATCTTGGTGTCTTTATTTGTGCCTTTCGTGATTTATTATTCCTGCTCTTTGATTCTTGCAAGTTAGAGGAAATTATATCTGTTGCATTCTCTGGTATGTTGTTTGTGTTGTTGTTTTTCCCATCAGCAGATCTGATATTGCTTTCTTTGTTGGATTAATTTGTAGATATATGTTCAATATGAAAAAATGTTCAATATGAAAAAGAATCAGTTGTTGAATAAGAAAGAGAATTTTGAGATGCATCTAAGATACACTAGAGTATATATAGTGTATTGTTTCCTAACAAAATGAAGTAGAAAAAGGGTTAATTGGTTGATTATTGAAATTTGATTGGTTTGGTGATCAATCAATAAAAAATAACATTATTGGTTATATGGTTAAGTTCTTACAAAGATCAATTTCATCATGTTAAAAGAAGTAGCCGGTTGTTCTGTTTGACCTATTATTGCACTAATAAATCTTGAATTGTCTAGTTGGACAATTTCAAAAGATTATGATCACCTTTTAATATTGATTATTACATATATGTCATAATGTAAATTTCATATATTTTATGAATTTTTGTTCTTTGCTTTTTGCGTTAATCTTGAGGTACATGCTTATGTATATTTTATGTCACTTGGACATCAATAAAAAATTATGTCCAGATTTTTTGTGAAAAATATGATAAGTTGATTAAAATTTGTGTACTATTGAGTCTTGGAGTATGGTCATAGCTTTGATAAAAGAAATGAGATTTACATGCATCATACAAGGTATAATTTTAATGAAACACAAACAAAGCATAAATATGAATCAGAGTTTGATTAATTCAACCCATAATGTGAGATGAAGGTAGAAAAATTTATATAATTTATGCAACTAATGTCAGCAGAAGTGAGAACAGGATAATGATGAGGTGTCATTACATGCATGGTTTGAATGGGAGAACATCACGTATTTTTTAAATTAGAGAACTTCTTCTATGTAATGAATTTATTAACATAGATATGAATGCTTACATTTGTTAACTGAGTTTGGTGTTATAGATATATAAGAATAATGATAATTGCGGATGACTCTGATCCAACTGAAGAATAATGAGAAAGTTGTTGGTATGTCATTGTAAGATTGTGTAAGGACAATATTCTGATTATAATACTATCATTTTTCGTATCACTAATTTTATCAAAATGCAAATGCTTCATAAGCTCCACTTTATATAATCACATATAACCCTACATTCTTTTTATCTGTAACTTGTTACTTTTTATATCTTCTATTACCTCAAGTAGCTATTATCTTTATTATAATAAAAAATAAAGTCTTTGTTTTTCTACTATATACCTTCCAATGATGTAGATTACAAATAGTTTACAATTCTTCAATGTTGAGAATTTGTATCAAAAGTATTTAAATTACGTGCTTAATTGTGTGGATCGTCTCATTCAAATTCGATGGCTTGATAAATATTCAAATGTCAGTATTTTTTCTTCTAAAAAATGAAAAAATAGATTAATCATTTTTTAATAAAAATGAATTGTAGTTTTATCATCAAATGGTCGAAAAATAAATAAGAAAAATCCTAACCGAAGAAAATAATATTATTTATTCAGCATTGACTTGGGTTTTCCGAAACAGAAATAAATTTTCTGAAATGTACTTTCTGTATTGTTTTCTAATTTCTTCGTATCAATTCTTTTAAAGTGTGAAAAAATTATTTTAGTATCCTTTGACTAACTCAGTGAAGTGTTTTGAGAAATTCCACGCCCCACCTCCACCAGAAAAGGTTAGGCGCAGCAATTGAAGAATTTGACCTTTTAATATAAATTTATAAAGGTAAAATGGGGATATGTTAATTTAGGGTGTGTACGAAGAATAAAGGATTCGAAAACCATTATTTGACAAACTTTTAATAAAGTTGACGGTCACATTTAAGTAATTTTAATTCTTTTTATTTTAATAAATTTTCCATGCTAGGAAAGGAAGAAATCCCTTGCCAAATTGTCTTTTCTCAATTTTTCTTTTCAACTGTCACGCTCCACTCTCTCTGTCGCGTTTCTCCCAAGTTTTTTTTTGTTCTTTTTATGTTTCTCTTCCATGTAAAGTTGCTTTATGTCTCTCTCGCATTGGTTCTCTATAGAGTTTGATGTGTTGTTTTATGGATCGCACTTTTGTCTTATATTTGGAAGATATCATAGATAAGTTTTCCTTTTTCTTTGTACTTTTTTTTTAGGTTTTTTTACGAAGTGTTGTTTTTGGATCTGTCTTTTGTCTTCTATGAATACTTTGTTAAACTCCTTGAAGAGACAAAAACAAACCAGTTAAATGAGAATCTTCTTGTTGTTAGTCATCTAAATATGGTAGGTCTGGGGTGTGGGTTTCCTTGTGATATGCAATTAAAATGATGTGAAGAAAAAAAGAACACTCCAAAATATTTTCAATAACTATGTACTAAACATATTGTAATTAAGTGGCAAATGTAATTAGAGTTTTTGCATAACAGATTAAACAGATTCATATTGACAATATATTTTACATTATATTTGAGGTGGGTGACAAGTCCATGTGGAATCTAACAAAGGTTGTGGGGTGTGGAATTCCCCTGTGATCTGAAATTAACATCATGTGCAAGAAAAACTCTAAAATATTTTCAATAACTATGTTCCACAAATGTTATAATTAAGTGGCAAACGTAATTATAGTTTTTGCACAAGTTAAACATATTCATATTGACAATATATTTCATAATGTATTTGAGGTAGGTGACAAATCCATGTGGAATCCAACAAAAGTTGTGGGTTTCTCCATTATTTAAAATTAAAATCATGTGCAAGAAAAATACCAAAATATTTCCAATAACTATGTACCAAAAACGTTATAATTAAGTGGCAAACAAAATTATAGTTTTTGGACAACACGTTAAACATATTCATATTGAAAATATAGTTAACACTCTATGTTTGATACCTAATACTTGGAAAAATAAATATATATTTTAAATTATTTTTTTCCCAATTGGAAGAGTTCAAACCTACACTTTTTCTAAATATCATTCAAGTGTGACCTTGTAAAAGTTGTTTATAACGTATACAAGATAGTTAACCACCTATTTATTATAATTATGAAAAAAGTAATATTGCATTTGCCACATAATTACTTATGTTTGGTACCTAATACTTTGGAAAAAATATTTAATTTATATTTTTTAAATTAATTTTTTTCCAATTGCAAAAGTTCAAGTCTACATATTTTGTATATATCATTCAATTATGAATGCGAAAAAGTTCTTCATAATGTATACAAAGTAGTTTACCACTAATTTATTATAATTATGAAAAAAGTAACACTGCATTTGTTACATAATTACTCTATGTTTGATACTTAATACTTTAGAGAAATAGTTAATATAGGTTTTAAATTATTTTTTTCTCAATTGCAAGAGTCCACGCCTACACATTTTCTTAATATCATTCAATTATGACCGTGTAAATGTTGTTCATAACGTACACAACATACTTAACCACTTATTTATTATAATTATGAAAAAGTAATATTGTGTTTGCCACATAATTATTCTATGTTTGGTACCTAATACTTTGAAAATATATTTGGAACTTTGTTCTTGGAACACATTTGATTGCTTCTTTTTTAATTAACTCATGTCAACTTCAAAAAACTACCACATAATTATTTGTCATTGTTCATCTTGATCTGGTTAACCCTATGTGCCAAAACATGTATTGTGTTTGCCACTTAATGACAAAGTGTATAGTACTTCAAAAGAGGAAATATTTTCTAGTGTTTTTTCCACATCATTTCTATTTCATAGCATGGGAAAAAACAGAAACCCACTAAATTTTTATAAACCCCCAAGGACATGTGGTCCAAGTCAAATACACTTTGAAATGGTTAACCTTTTGTGCAAACATTTGTATTATGTTTGTCATTTAATGAGAATGTGTATGGTACTTAAAAATTGGAAATATTTTCTAGTGTTTTTTCCACGTCATTTGTATTTCACTACATGGGGAAACACAAAAACCCACTAAATTTTTATAAACCCCCATGGACATGTGACCCAAGTCAAATACACTTTTGAAATAAATTTTTTCTCTTGATTTGGTTAACCTTATGCGCCAAAATGTGTGTTGCGTTTGCCACTTAATGTCAATGTGTATGTTATTTGAATATTCGAAATATTTTCAAGTATTTTTTCTACATCATTTTTGTATTTCACAGCATGGGGAATCCACAACCCATTAAATTTATATAAACCCACTTGAACATGTGACACAGCTAAAGTACACTTTGGAGTAAATTATGCATCTTCATTTGGGAAACCTTGTGTGCAAAATATTGTACTGTGTTTGCCAATTAATGACAAAGTGTATGGTACTTAAAAATTGGAAATATTTTCAAGTGTTTCCCATATCATTTGTATTTCACCGTTCGAAATATTTTCAAGTGTTTTCTACATCATTTGTATTTCACAGCATGAGGAAACACATAATCCACTAATTTTTTATAAACCCCTATGGCACGCTATTGGGTTGACATGTACAGATTTAAAAAAAATTTAAAAAAATTTAAAATAATAAAAATCAAAAAAACCACGAAGTGACACGTGGCAGTCACTGTTGATGGCCATTAATGATTTAAACTGTGTTAGCAAAAAATGAATTAATTGAACAAAATTGATGAAAATTGTAACCTATTTGAACACAAAACCAAAATTAGAACTTATTTAAAAAAATTTAACGAAAATTGAAATAAAAAAGGTATTTTAACCTTTTATTTTCTTCATTTATAAATTTTGGATTAATATATATTTAAAAATTTTCATATACTAGATGACGACATCCAGTTAATATCTATTTAAAAAATTTTATATTTATATATATATATATATATATATATATATATATATATATATATATATATATATATATATATATATACTTTACTTTTTAATTACTTTTATTTTTGTTATAAAATATATAAATATTTTATTTGATTTTTAATATATTTTTTAAATAAGTTAAAAAATTAAAAACATTAACAGTAAAAAAATAAATTAAAGAAAATAATTAAAAAATAATAATATATATTGAATTTGACGTCCAATAAAAACATAACAACGGATTTCAAAATCAGTTTATATATATATATATATATATATATATATATATATATATATATATATATATATATATATATATATATATATATATATATATATATATTATAAATATAGTA
>Ga0214542_1008660_pt1 | contig 16539 bp, 10 predicted proteins | sample CNSS1metaG_FD_160096 | JGI IMG/M metagenome (GOLD analysis project Ga0214542, IMG submission 160096) | Root nodule microbial communities from cowpea collected in UCLA plant growth center, Los Angeles, California, USA - CNSS1 | ecosystem: Host-associated > Plants > Roots > Nodule | place: USA... | reverse complement strand
AGTTTATCCTTAACAATATAAAAAATTAAAACTCATCTACTGTTGCATTGCTAAATTTTGAGTCAAAATATAAACTATTGATCTAGTTATCACTTCCTCCCTACGGATACAACCTTGTTGCACTACAACTGACCCAGTATTCTTGCTGGAAAAGTTTGTCCCTTCATCTAGACCACTAACAGTGTCCCACGCTAAGAAATTAAAAAGATTTGGAGCATGCCATGAGGTTGTTGAACCATATGTCCAAAATTCAGGTTTGATGCCTCTATGTGATCTTTGTTATGAATACCCCGATAAAGGCCTTGTATTGGCTTTTGTTGAGAGGTGGCACAAAGAGACCAACACCTTTCATCTTCCTTTTGGAGAGATGACCGTGACACTAGATAATGTGTTCGTCCTCCTCCATTTGCCTATAGTGGGACAATTTTGTCCAAATGAAGTACTAAACTTCGATGCCGCTTTGAAGAGTGTGAAGTATCTTTTAGGTGTTGAACGAACGAGGGCGTCATCTAAGCTCAAGCAATGTCGTGGACTCCATGTAAGACTGAGTTGGTTGAGAGACATGTACACTAAGTGTTGTGAGAACCAACAACGAGAGTTTGTGACACAGGTGTATCTACTGCATCTTGTTGGATGCATTACTTTTGTGCATAAGAGTGCTACCTACATCAATATCTCATAATTGCAGATGCTTGCAAATAGACAATCATATGGGAGATTTTCGTGGGGAGTTGCATATGTCTCATTCTTGCATATGTTTTGATCAAGTCGGATTAAGGGCCATAAGTCTTCACTCATCCCTAACAAAGCAGCAATGCATATGTACCCACAATAGCCATCCACAACGACGTCAACTACATTGACAATGTAAGGGTGACAGATAGGATGAAACTGATCTAACATGGGAAATCCATTTTGTTGTGTAGATCCAAAAATTGCATTAGATTTTGTAAGACCCGGGAAAATTAATTAATTAATTAATTAATAAATGCGGGAGGAAGGCGTCTTTGTGACATTAATTGCTGTATAATGTGGCGTGGAAAAGTACTAGCTCAAGTGGTTGAGAATACTTTGATTGTGTGAGAGGACTTGGGTTCGAGTCCTATGTTTGCCTATTATGTGTCGTTGTTTTATGATTTGTTTTTAATAATATGTAAGAGTGTGGAATTTGAAATGTAAACTTGTGATGATTATTTATGTCACCAAATGTGAATTGGCATAGTGGTTGTGCTTTGGCCTTATGAGTGGAAGGTCATGGGTTCAAACCTTGGTGGGCAAAGAATAAGCTTTATTTTTGCTAACTAATAGTTGTGGTATGAATGTGAAGGGGGTAAAGAAAAGCCTAGCAGAACGTTTTATTTTTAAAGCAAGAGGGAGGTTGGAAATCAAGGTGGTTGTTTAAAGCAAGAGGGAGGTTGGAAATCAAGGTGGTTGTCTTCTCAATTTTGAGCACCAATTCCAGGTTAGGGGAGCTTTCCTTATGCGATTAAGTTGCTTCACATGTGTTATGGTTTTTGGGTCTGTGTTGTTCAATATATTACTGGTTGGCACGAGATTCCTGTATGATATTGGGAATTGGATGTGTAATTGATTGATGTTGTGCCAATAATTTTGTAAAGCATGATATGGTCGGTAATGAGGGTTTTGGTAATGAATGGAGGTGAATAATTAGGTTTTGTATTTTGTGTGGATTGAATGAGTATAAAACATGTTTCTGGAGTTGTTGTGCCATTTGATTGTATCGATCGTGTATTTGAAGTGTTTTGGTATTGGTTTTGGTGAATTGAGAGCGTGTACAGAGGCAAAACCCTGCAAGTCTCGCCCAAGCGAGTCCATCTAAGCCTTAGATGTCATGAATAATCCTCTAAGCCTTTTTAAAGCCCAAGTGAAACTAGATTGTCGTTCATTAGATAAGATTGCAAACCCAGCAGAGAAAGTTAACCTTGTAGATGTCACCCCAACTATCTCAAGTAATGACAATTGATATTTTGTTGGTTTTGTATGTGGTATCCATAAAAAAAAAACAATATTAAATGCATTCAACAATTTAACAGAATCGGGATGTGTCCAAAACAGGTCACTAACCACCTCAGATTTGTCTTGACATCTACTCTCGTGGATGTAATTATCACATTCTAACAACATCATCAAGTGTTGTATTTCAGTTCTCGAATCTCTCAACGATCGTTTATAAGTGTATCTTGTATTATATACTTGCTTTATCGTTGTGAAATTACATTCACTATTTTCTTCGAGAGTGAAGAAAATATTTACAAGCATGACTTGACTCTTAGTCATACCAACAAGCCATGAATGTTTAGAAGAGTTTTACCTCCTAGCAAATGGGTGTCCAACTAAAGTCTGTGACAAATTATGGTTATGATATCTGCACATTACCTTCAACACCCAACCATCTCCATTAGAAATGGGTTTGCCTATCAATTTAAATGGACAATCGCATTTTCTTGTGCCGCTAACATTAGGTTGAACATTTTAAACTTTCACTAAGAGGTAAAGAGAGGTAAATAGGCAAAGTCATTTGGGTGTGCACGATGACTAATATAACCACCAACCAACAGTAGTAAATATGTTTGCTCAGCCACCAACGCTCATAACTCTTATAATTACTTATTTACCCAAATTCAATTTTTAATTCTAATTTACTTTCTTAAGGGCATAATTGGAGGAACTGAAACATTTGAGGGTGCAGAAGAAATCTTAGGGTGTAGGAAGAAACCTCCCCAGCACAATTACTTTAAAAAAATAAATAAAAAAGGCCTTTCTGGAAAAGCCAATCTGGGATATATTACTAGACTCGGGATTGGATTCCAAAATGGCTAATCAGGTATCTTTAACTCCACTTTCTTACCACTCGTTCCTCCAACACTCCATTTTCTTCTCATTCACTAATTCCAATATGAACCACCTTCTTCTTTAAACTTCCTCAATTTTCTTCTTCGCTCCCAGACCTAAAAGGCTTTTTTCTTCATTGACACAAACTCATCAATTTCTCCTTCATCTTTACCAACTCAATTCACTATCACGCTTCAACCTCCTACACAAACACATAGAAAAAGGGAGCGAACAACATTGTCGACATCGATGCAATGGCGATGCTCCCGAAAAGATAGTTGGTGACGACTTTGTCGATGACTAAACAAATGTCAATAGCAAGACCCAATCGGAAAATATTATCTCCCTCTTTGTGGTGGCGATCGTGTTCTTTGTGGTGGGGATTGTTAGTGGGTTATATGGTTCCTTATTTTTAGGTGCAATTATAAATTGAATAAGTCTATCATATTATTAGGAAGTGGTGGGCCACAGACAATTTTTATTTTTTAGTTTATTTATCTTGTGTAAGGTTATATATTTGTCACGTTTGTTCGTTCCATATAAAAAAATATAGAATTCTTTCTTTCATATTTTATCTTTTAAGAATAGTCTGAGGGAGTCCAACATTGTGTTGCCAAAGCTCCATCACAGGGCCTGATCCAAAGTAGAAACAACAGTCTTCTAAATGTGTCACATTATGGCATCAGAAAATTTGATTGTGTAGTCCGCTATACTGAAGTTTGATGGATATTATAATCATTAGGCGATGCTCATAGAAAATATCTTGCATTCAAAGGAGTACTGGAATCTAGTTGAAAATGGCTCTCGTAAACCCATAGAAGAAATAACTCTTATTGAAGCAAAGAGAAATCATATTGATGATCAGAAATTAAAAGATTTGAAGGCAAAGAACTACCTATTCCAAGCATTACATCATTCAGTTTTGGAATAGGGATACATCAAAGGATATATGAGATTCCTTAAAGAAAAAAGTATTAAGGTACTTCATGAGTCAAGCATGTATAGTTGTAAGCTCTAAGAAAAAAGTTTGAAATTCTTCACATGAAGGAGGGAGAATTTGTAAATGATTATTTTTCTCAAACTATTACCATAGCCAACAAGATGAAAGTTAATGGTGAAAACAAAGGAGATGTTGCACTAGTTGAGAAAATTCTAAGATCCATGACTCCTAAGTTTGATTATGTGGTGTGCTCCATTGAGAAGTGTAAAGATACAAACACGTTAGCCATTGATGAAATGCAAAGTATCCTACTTGTCCATGAACTATGCATGACTTCTCATGTTGAATAAAGCCCTGTAGATAAATTTCCACAATAGGGACGAGGTCGTGGAGGCTTTGGACGACGAGAAAGAGGACAATATTGTGGACACGATAGATAAGGATTTGACAAATCCACTATCAAGCTCTATTCTTGTAATTAACTTGGACATTTTAGTTAGAAATGGTCAAACCAGAGAAAAAAAGCCAACTATGTGGAACCCGACGATGGAATGTTATTGATAGCCCACACATATATGAATAAGCCAAATGAAGGAACTGCATGGTTTCTTGACTCTAAATGTACCAATCATACATGTGGGAAGAAGGAATATTTTTCAGATCTTGATGAAAGTTATTAGGATTCCATCAAATTGGGCAATAATTCTAGCATGGTTGTAACTAGCAAAGGTAACATTCGATTAAATATGAATGACAAAACTTATATTGTTACTAGAGTCTTTTTTGTGCTAGATTATGAGGAATAACTTACTAAGTATTGGCCAATTACAAGAAAAAATGATTTATTATCTTGTTACAACATGTAAAGTTTAAAGTGTTTCATCCTGAAAGCATTTTAATCATGGAAATTAGAATATCTTCCAATCGAATGTTTATGTTGCATGCCACATCTCAACCTATTAAATCCACTTGCTTTCACATGGTGACAGAGGAAGAATGCATCTTTGGCATTAATGATATCAACATTTGAGTTTTGGGGTTTAAATACGCTTTCCCAACATAGTATAGTACATGGTTTGCCCACAATAAAGTCACTAACAAAATTGTACAAGGATTGCTTGGTAAGGAAGAAATCACGAGATTCATTCTCAAAGAAGAGTACTCGAAGGGCCACACATGTTCTACAACTAACGCATGTGGATATTTGTAGACCAATCACACCTATCTCCAAAAGAAAAAAAAAGTATTTACTCACCTTTACAAATGATTTTAGTAGAAAAAATTGGATTTATTTCTTGACAAAAAAATAAGAAGCCTTTTTTGCATTTAAGAATTTTAAGATTCATGTTGAGAAAGAAGCTAACTCATTAATCACAGGCTTCCACATTGATTATGTGGGAGAGTTTATTTCACAAGCATTCACTGATTTTTGCCTTTGAAAATTGCATATACACCACAACATAGTGGGATTCCATAACGAAAGAATAGAACCATTATGAACATCGTTCGAAGCATGCTTTAAGAAAAGAAAAGGCCAAAAAGACTTCTGAGTTGAAGCTGCCACTTGGTTCGTGCATATTTTGAATTAGAGTTCCACGCTACTAGTGAAAAATAAGATGTCAGAAGTAGCTTGGAGTGGGGTCAAGCCTTCGGTTAAGTATTTTAGATTTTTTTAGATGTATTTCTCATGTTCATGTGCCTGATGCTAAGAGAACCAAACTCAATGGTAAAAACCTATGTTGTGCCTTGTTGGGAGTTAGTGAAGTATCGAAAGGATGCCAACTTTATCATCTAATCGCACAAAGGATCATAATAAGTAGGGATGTTGTGTTTGATGAAGATAAAAGTTGGGATTAGGATAAGAGGTATGAAGAAGACATCTTATGTGATCTAGATTGAGGTGATAATGATGTGGAAAGTGTAAAACACGTGAAATTTAATTAATGAAATAATTAATTAATTAATAATGCGGGTAGTGGGAACCTTGATGACATTAAATGTTAATTGTTATAACGAGGAAAAGTACTAGCTCAAGTGGTTGAGAGTACTTGATTGTGTGAGAGGACTTGGATTCGAGTCCTAAGTATGATATTTATGTGTTTTTATTTATATTGTTTTAATATTGTGATGGATCATGATGAATGATCACTTAAGCTTAGGATTGAATGAATTAGTAAGAAATATGAATTTGGCATAATGGTGGCACATTGGCTTGATGATTGGATGGTTGTGTGTTCAAACCTTGATAGACATGAATTAAACTTTATTTTTGCCAAAATTAACTTTAGGCATGAATGTTAAAAGGCAAGGAAAAACCTAGATGGTCAAGGGTTGGTTGAGGGTTGCTCTGTACTTTGGAGAGGAAATTCATAAGGAAATTGGAGAGTGTGTGGTGAGATTTGAGTGCAACAAGAGGCTGAATTGGAAGAAAGCTTGAGGCAAGTCATTGGTGATTAAAGGAACACTCAATTTCGCAAACTTTAAGCAAGGATTCTAGGTTAGGGGAAGTTGAATTCGTCTTTGTACTTTTTGTGGGCTGATATATGATTGGTGTAATGATTCTTTGTATGATCATATTCAAAAATGTATAAATACCTTGTGCTCTATTGTATGATTGTGTTCCTAAGCTGTTGGGTGTGTGAACCAATACGGGAAGGCTAGGGATTCTAGTTTTCTATGATTTTTGCGTACTTTTTGAGTTTAAATCGTGCCTAAGAGGTTTGGTTGCCATTATTGACTGCTTGGTAATCATTGAGTTGTGTTTTGGTATGGTTTTGGTTGTTTTCGTGTGTGAACAAGGAAGAAACTCTGCTATTTTTTGCCAAGCAAGTCACTCTCGCCTAAGTGAAAATCGCAGAAACTCGTCCCTGGTTTTAGTTTGAGCATCTCGCTCAGGCGACTAACTTTGGTGTTGAGCGACATGTTATCTCGCCTAGGCGAACCCGTGAGGAAACCTGGCACGTCTTCTGTTTGAATCCTCGTCCAGGTGAGGGATTGGTTGTCTGGGCAAAAGAGGGCCTCGCTTAGGCGAGAAGGTCTTGCGTAAGCGAGAGCTCGCGGAGAACCATTGTAACTCACTCGCTCAGGCGAGGGAACCTAGCTTGAGCGAGATGGACATACTCGGTTGGGCGAAGGCTTCTAACCTAAGCGAGAACAATGAAGATCCGTGCTCACAATGCCTGATTAAGCTGTGGCTTGCTATGTTATCCAGAAATTTCATGAATAATGTGCATATGATTGTGATGTTGGGCTTGAAGGACTAAGTCCATATGATCTGGGATGTGCTTGGTTTGAGTTGTGAACGAGGAGTTCGTGATGGGTTGACCGCATGCGAAACGTGAACGATTTAGTTCACCGAAGGTACTCTTGTTTAAGATGAGTGAGCGAAGGAGTTCATTTCATGCTCAAACTTGAGAATGCTATGAGCGATGGAGTTCATAGTAGGAAAGGCGGGTATGCGTGTCCGGGTCTGAGCGAGGAGTTCGGATGATGGGCGAGGGAGTCCGTGAAGCAGGATTACGAGCAGGATAGGCTCGTAGGTTGGACCACGAGCGAAGAGGGTCGTGGAAGCACATGAAAGTCCCATGATCAAGAGTACATTTATAAACTCATAATGGTTATGAGTGCAAAAAAGTGGGTGGTTATTATAAAAAGATAAATAATTATAAATGCTTGGGTGGGTTTATTTCATATTTATTTTATCTGTGTGCATAGCTCACCCTATCTGTTTGTGTGTGGCGATGATCGGGTAACTTGTTATCCGGGAACAAATGATGTTATAGGTGAGCCAGGAGATGCTTAATGGCGGAGAGTGGGAGCAGATTACATAGGGATTTATAAAGACTTATTTTATTAGATTTTCATGTAATCTAATTATTAGTTTTTACTACTTTTGGCTTTTGAATTGTAAAGACTACTTATGCAAGTTTTGACCTTACATCTCGATTCTTATGTTTTAAAGTTTAAAAATTTCCCGCGTTTTTGGGAAATGGTTGGATAATGAATGAGGTATTTATTTCAAATAAACTGTTTATTTTTTTTATTATTTTATTTAAGTAATATCCTACCAGAATGTTATAGAAACCAATGAAGAACATAAGACACGACATAATACTGATTTTCCAAAGGAGGATAATGTGTCCTTTGATTTTATGCTAGAAGAAAGCACTTCCAGTCTCGTTCAATAAAGGAATAGAAGACCACTACTTTGGATGGAAGGTTATGAAACTAGAGAAGGGCTTTCTGAAGGCAATACAAACGCTAATCTAGTTATGTTTGTAATGGGTGAATGTGATCCTACTCATTTTGATATTGCAGTTAAAATTGAGAAATGGCGAAAAGCCATGGACGAGGAGATGGAAGCAATAAAAAAAATAAAACCTGGGAATTGATGGAATTACCTAACGAAGCAAAGAAATTTGGCATGAAGTGGATTTATAAGACTAAATTCACAAAGAATTGAGAGGTAGACAAGTACAAAGCAAGGCTTATATTGAAGGGGTATGCACAAGAGTATAGGGTAGACTACATTGAAGTATATGTACCAGTGGGCCGCATGGAGACAATCCGGTTGGTGGTAGCACTTGTAGCTCAAAAGGGATAGACTATTTATCAACTTGATGTAAAGTCAATGTTCTTACATGGAGAAGAACATAAATTAAATAAGTTGAAGAAGGCTCATTCCAGACTTAAGCAAGCACCACATGCTTGGTATAGTCAGATAGAAGCATATTTTCTGAAGGAAGGTTTTGAGAAGTGTGACTACAGACTTACTTTGTTTGTGAAAAGAGAAAAGGGAGAGTTAATATTAATTGATCTGACAAATCTTAGAAAAATGAGATATTTTTTGGATCTTGTAGTTCTACAAAAACTAGATGACATTTCTTATGTCAAAAGAAATATGGTATATAAAGATGTTACAAAGGTTCAGAATGGATAAAAGCAATTCTATGCAAACTCCAATTGTTCTCGGTGTTTAACTTACAAAGGATGAAACTGGTATAAAGATAGATAAGACTTACTATAAACAAATTGTGGGAAGTCTTATGTTTAAGTATTTTACATATAGTGAAATATAAGTAAAAAAAACACAAAATGAAATTGCAACTATTTTATTAAGATCACACTTTCGTTTATTTCCAATGAAATATTATCAATGGATTATAATCTGACAATAAACTCTATTTTATTGAAGAATGTTACAAATAAGAACACCTTATTAATTTTTTTACCATTTTTTATAAGTTACTATTTTTATTATTATTTACTACTTATAATTATATATGTTCACAATTTGATATTTTTGTATACTAGAATATTGTTCAATAATGTTTCAATAATTTGAATATTTAGTTTATTTGTTTGTCAAATTATATATGTTGATACTTTCATTTTCAACTACTATCTTTATAATAATATTTAGATAATTAGGTTAACACTTTGATTCCTCTACCATAAAAGAGTAAATCTAGTCAATCAATTTTCAATGTACTTCAATAAATATATAAAATAAATTGAAAAAATTAAACACTCGTAAGTGAGTCAACTCACTAACCCACCAACCTATGGTGGGTAAAGTTGGGTTACAAAAATTTTGGCTCATCACGAGGTTGAGTTAACTCTTCTTTAGCTCAACCTCTGGTGAACCAACCCATGTGAACTGGTTTGACTCTCTTTGACCACCCTTTAGTTAGTGGTACTTATTGATAAAAAATAAACGGAACAGAAAAGGAATAAAGGAGGAAGAAGGAGACCTTATCGTGCATTTTACTAATGAATTTGAGATTATCGATAATTATTGACATATGTCTATATTTGTTGATAAACTTTACTGACAACCTCTTTACTGATGAATTTTTGCCTATTAATAGTTCATTAATAAATACGATTTTTTGATGAATAATGATCATCAATAATATACAATTTTCTTGTAGTCAGTGGCATATGATTTTGGGGGCAGGGAAGGGCCCTCGCCCCCCAAATTTTGAATTTTTTTTTAATTTTATATATATATATATATATATATATATATATATATATATATATATATTTTTTTGGAAATTTATTAAAAAATTTAATTGTAAGTATTATATTTTAAGAATTGATCAAAATTAAATTGTGTATTTTTTTTATTTATTTTATAAAGCACAACATTTAATGTTAATAGATAATAAAGAATAAAAATATTTAGGTTTAATTTCTCTTTTAGTCCTTGTTTTTTTCAAAAAAAAAAAATGAGACTAAGATTATATTAATTACATCAACAAAGCAAATCATCCATATTAAAAGTTTCAATTTTAATGAAAGAATCATTAATACGTTTTAAGAAATTTAAAGAAATTGATAAAAGACCAAATTGCATTAGTTTTTTAAAAAATCTAGATAAAATTGAGATTAAAAAAAATTGGAGGATCAACTTAACATTTTTAAACAAAATCATGAATCAAAAGAGTAATTAAACCAAATATTTATTAAGATAATTTTTATTTTCATTCTTATTGTGTTTTTTAATTTTTTCACAAATTGTAATCATCTCTCACTCTCATATGTTTTCTTCTTCTTTTTTTCTTGAAGAAAAAAGAGTTAGACACAAACTTTTTTTTTATGCTTTCATTTCTCATTTATGCTCTTCCTTCCTTGTCTCTTGTCTTGATAATGAAAACATTATTTTTTATCTCATCAGTTTTTTGTTCACTTTTGTATGAATATAGAAAAAAAAAATGTATCACATGTTTTTTCATAACCGATATTTAATTGTGACTTAATTATAATATATTTTTCTTTTAATAATTATGTGTCCCAATTGTTTATTAGATTATGATAAATTATTTTTTAATATTATTTACAAAAAAAAAGTATATTGATAAAAAATAAAAGAATAAATTCATCGTTTAAAAGTGATAAAAAAGAAACTATTAATGAAAACAATATAGATTCTACTTCTTCACATATTTTGAAGCATTATACTAATGATTAAATTGTTTAGTAGAGAAGTCATTTTTTGAAACATTATACTAATGGTCAAATTTAATGATCTTAAAATTATATTATTTTGGCCCTCCAATATTTTTTGTCAAAATCTGCCACTGCTTATAGTGTCAAACAAAATTATGATTATGTATTGTTGCATAAAAGCAGTAAAAATAAGAAGGTAAAAAGGAATTAAAAAATAAATAAAAGAATGAGAAAATAATATAAACATATTGATTACGTGATCCCGTTTTTATTTTTCTTGAGCTTTCAAACAAATATAACACTTTACAACATTAACAACATAATTGGAATAGAATTTTTTTTTTTGGTTAAATATGTTTTTGGTCCTTGAATTTTCAATAAATTTTGGAATTAGTCCATTTCGAAACTTTGGACTAATTTAGTCCTTCATTTTTTAAAATACGGGAATTTAGTCATTTTAATCAAATTTTGTTAAGTTTATTTGATGTTTCGTACACATTTTAAGATTGTATTTGAGTTGTTTATATTGTTTGACACATTTTTGCTTTAATGTTAAGTCAAATATTATTGTGAAACGTGCTTGAAATGTCAAAAAAACTTAACAAAATTTGATTAAAAGAACTAAATTCATGTATTTCGAAAGATAAATGATCAAATTGATCAAAAATTTTGAAATGAACTAATTTTAAAATTCACTACAAGGATAAAAACATATTTAATCCATTTTTTTTTATATGGAAAAGCACGGTTTGACACTTCCAAAACAAGTACATCCACTTGCCCATTAATAACATATATGACATTCAAAATTAAAACATTTAAAAAATAAAAATATTAACATTTTAAGTTATGAAGTGAACGTATTTAACTTTTAACGTCACACTAAATAATTTACGAATATTATTTTTGAGTAGCGTCACGCGTAAATAACAACGTAATGTAATATATAAAAATAAATGTTACAACTATACAATTTTTTTTAGTGATTAAAAAGTTAGACTGCAATATACACCATTTTCTTAAACTCTCATTTCACAATTATACATATTATTATTTTATTTTGAACTTTTGTTTATATTTTATTATATTTATTAAATATAATATTTTATTATTAAAGTGGAAATAAAAGAAAAAATAAGAATAATTTTTTAAAAAAATTTAATGAACAATTATTTTACTCCAAATTCAAAACTTGTCAAAGTATATATCAAGAACTATGGATCCGAGTTAGCATCGAACAAGTGAATGATCATAATATAGCTTTGCGTGGATATTTTATGAGATCACTCATAAACAAAAACACTAACTACATGCACATCTAGTCAAAAATGTGGATGAAACGGTAAATGTTTTCTAGCAGCAGTTGAGCTGGGGTGAAAATGTAGAAATTCTACCAAGATATTAAAAGGATAATTAAAATTAATAAATATCTTAGACATGGACACATGTATAATCTCCAGCTCCAACTAGTATATATATCTATACTCATTGTTCTTGCTTTTCTGGATCATATCCCTTGCATTCATAGCACTGTCTTTCGCTTTTCTTCCACACCAAACTGCAAAAAACACATTCTATTTATCAGTCTCTCTTCACCCATATGTTTGCTTAATCAAACAAGATTTTGCAAATGATAATTGCCACTTTACCTGTTGTTTGAATTTCTTCCTTTCTTCATTCCTTCTCATTAACCTCCCTCACTGGGATTTTTCATTTTCCCAGACTTCCAATACATGTAATATTTCTTATATCTTCATGTGATGAAAACTCATCCTCCAACAAGTATGTGCTGATTTTTTTTATACCGTTTCTCTGTTATAATTTCAAAATATCTTGATGATTATTAATTTTAATGTTTAAAGTACCAATATATGAGTTTGTTTTGAATGTTCAAAGGAATGCAAGTGTAATTTTAATGTTCACCGGAGCACAGCAAGAAAAATATGATGAGTAAAGAATGTGAGGTGGAAGTTTATGATAATTTTCATTCCTCGAAAGCATGAGTATTGGGACGATAGAGATCATAGGGAGCCCAGAGATGATCAACAGAGCAAGGCCTTCCGGAGTCCAACCTCAACCATGGCTTCCCCTTGCCACTCCAATGCAGCAAACTGATAGGCCCAGGATGAAGACTCCTGCACCTGCCTTCAAGGTTATCACCTCCCAACCCATGCTGGTTCCACCTGTGATCCACACTCTTCAAATCCCCAGCCAGAACCAGAAGAAAAGGAGGCAAAGAACCCAAGTGGTAGATCCTCTTCTGCTTCTGCACCGCCATCCATGCCTCCACCTTCGCCCTGTACTTCCCCTCCCTCCATTTCTCCACGTCCATCACCATCACCCCCGTGTTGAAATAGCACGGTTTCCTTCCCTCGAACGTCTTATTCAACTCCTTGTCCTTCCAGAACAAATCCGTGAAATACAGCATGAAATTCGCTTGGCAATACTCCGGCGCCGCCAGCACCTTCCCCTGCAAGTCAACCTCCCACAGCTTCGCAATGTCATCCACAACCACGATATCAGAGTCCAGGTATATCACGCGTTTCACGTGACCTGCATGTAATAAGGCTCCTCATAATATTATATCAACTTTGATTACAATCTGATGAGTTTTCACGTAAAAATCGAAGACGGATCTATTAGGTTATGCGAAGAAGAAGAAGCGTACCTGGGAGAATGTCGGAGAGGTAGATTCGTGCGTAGTTGAGAGGCTGGTCGAGGGCTTGGCGAATGGATTTGGAGATTTTGCCACGAACCCTATCGGATTCGAAGCGATAAATTTTGAACCTGAGGTAAGGAAAGGTGGACTTGATGGTGGTGAAAACCTGGGGCTCGAACCTTGCCCAGAGGAAATGGAACTCGACGTTTTCCGGACACGTGGAGTGCTGGAGAATGGAGAGGACCGCGGCCATGGTTCCTCTGAGGTAGTTTGAGTCCAAGGTCATGGAGATGTGGATTCTGTCATTGTTGCATGTGTTTCCGTTGCGGAATGCAGGGGCTTCTCGGAAGATGGGGAAGTCGGGGACGGGTTTTCGCACGACTCCGTGTTGAATGTTGGCGGCGAGAGAGGTGGTGGCGGCGGCGGTGAGGAGGAGGAGGAGATAAGACAGGAGGCGTAATGGGGAGGGAAAATGTGAAGGGTTCCCTGGGGCCATATCCTCCTGTCTTTTAATGTTGTGGTGTGGAAGTCAAGGTGGCAAAGGAGGTGAAAGTGTTGGAGCCATGATGTTTATGAAACTTTTTTTCCTTCCAAGGAAGGTGGGATTGTAGGGAAGAGAACCATCTTCGGAGGATGAGGCAATATAAAGCCCATGGTTCTGATATTTTGTTGCATTTTGGTGCTGTCCCTATATCTTTTCTACCCAAAATATTCTCTGCTTTACCTTTGTTTTTTTGGGTTTATTTAAGACTTCTCTATGATGCCATAATGGTGTGTAAAATGCTTTTTCTTTAAGATCTTATAATTACATGTTTCACTCTTTATTTTCAAGGAACCATATATATGTTTTTGTTCACTTGCATTTTGATCGATAAGTGCTCATGGTTCCTGATGCAAGCCCCTTTTCTTACTTATCAACAAAGTTGTAAAATGGGTATGCTAATTGATTTTATGATCTTTTTAAATTTAATGTTAATGGATCAATTGTTTTATTAGTTTATGGTAAGAAAGCACTGTATATCCTATTATTAATAAAATTTATGGTACTCATTAAATTATAATTAAAATGAATTTCTTACTAATCATTAACTATAGATGTATGTCACTCTTCAAAATGTGAGAGAAAATTTAAAATTTGTAAGTAAATTACTTTTTATTTCTTCTCGCAGTACAAAACGGGTTGAAAAAAATAGTATTTACCAAAAAAATTGTTGTAGGAGACCAATTTAGTTGATTTGCATGAAATTTTCCTATACGTCAAAGTATAGGTTTTTTTAATAAAAATTAGGTTTAATTATGTTTTTCGTCTACCAACTAATGTTTACTCTAATTTGGTCCCTCATGTTTTGAAAGGATTGAAATTGGTCCTTATTTTTGAATGTCGTTAGTTGTGTTTGACACCTGGCAAACAGACTGTCACGTCTGGATCCCATTTACAGTTGTCTTAAGTTACACTGAACACGTGATTTTATTATTTTGAGTGACTTAAAAGAGGGGTTTGGGTAAATTTTGAAACCCTAAAATTAAAATTTGAGAATTGGGGATTGTTGTGGTGAGGAAGTGGTGCATAACGTCTTGGTGCGGGCAAAGTTTGGCAACAACATTGACGTTTTTACTACGTTGTTCACTAATGAAGAGTGGTAGCAAAGGCTTTTCATGTACGCAGAGGAATAGTGGTTCGAAAATGTCGCAAAGTTGTACGTCATCTTCAGAAATTTCATCCAAAGTTTGTGGCTGTGGGAAAAGATTGTTGCTCCTAAAGGCAACTATTATGAAAAACAAAGGCATATTATTTTGGAGATGTAGAAATTGGGTTGTAAGTGAGAAATTCCGTCACTTTTATTGGATGTCGATTTTGTTTGTGTGGGAATGGTTTCATTTTGTTTTGCAGACCAATTCACATTGTAATTACTTTGAAAGGGTTGATGACAAGGAATTTGATTTTCAAGGGGAAGAATCTGAATTTGAAGTCAGTGGTGGAAAAAGAGTTGAAGGTGGAAAAAGAGGTGAAAAAGATGAAGTTTGTTTGGAAAGGGAAAAAATTACACTAGACTTGATTAAGAAAAATGAGAAGTTGAAGAGGAAATTGCAACAAGAGAAAAAAAATTGGGATATTCCTGCTATTTTTATTTGTTATATCGTGGGCCTCAACAATTGTAATGGTGTTCATGTTGTTGTTCAAAGTTAATTGTAATTAGTTTGAGGTTTAAGGTTTGAGGTTAAGGATGTTTACCAACCCCAACACTCGCAACCAGTCAAACAGAACTCACGACCATACCACATATAAAATAACTGCAACATAATATTTTGACACAACAAAGTCTGGTTTTTTCACATTCATAAAGTACAAAAAGTCATCCAATATCAGCTATCAATAAAGTATAGCAAACAAGTTGTCCATAATTTTCAATACAATAATCCAATTATAGTGCTTCAATAAAATAAAGTGGTCCATTATCATTATGCCCAATATTCCAAAAAAGTGATCCACTATCATTATGCACAATATTCAAAAAAAGTGGTCCACCATAAAAAAGGCAACAAAAAAGCTTGATTCCTTCAATTTTACGAGGGTTGTGTGGAAGTTCCAATACTTGCTTGAGACCCTAAGACTTGTGTTGTCATGCTTCTTATCCTTGTTGTTGGTGCTCTTTCTCCTTGGTTCATTTTGCTGCAACCCGGGGTGTGGATCTGGTTCTACTGGTGGAGCTTTGGTTTAATGTTCCTGCAGCGTTGCTAACTACACTACCAGTTGCAGTTCTTTGCTCTGTCCCTATCAATTGTGTATGAATTAAAGAATCATAATTGTGTATTTAGGAAGGAAAGAAATTGCAAATATTATAGATGTGCATTTACCTTTCTATTCCTGATTCCCCTTCTACAGCTTCTTATGTTATGTTTTAATTGTTTACACCTGCTACACTTGATGATGGTATTCTTCTTTGAAAGTTTGGAATGATTGACATGTTCATCAACTTCCCTTCTTCTTACTTTTTGGGTCTCCCAGATGATGAAGGCGTGACCACCTCCTTAGAAGCTCCCTCAAGAAGGATCACTAGAAGCATGTCTAGAGGGGAGTCTTCTATTCCATCACCTTTATCTTTGTTTTGCATTACTTTAGTTTGAATTCCCT
>Ga0214542_1008659_pt1 | contig 16540 bp, 13 predicted proteins | sample CNSS1metaG_FD_160096 | JGI IMG/M metagenome (GOLD analysis project Ga0214542, IMG submission 160096) | Root nodule microbial communities from cowpea collected in UCLA plant growth center, Los Angeles, California, USA - CNSS1 | ecosystem: Host-associated > Plants > Roots > Nodule | place: USA... | reverse complement strand
GATTTTCATATAAAGATGCATAGGTTGCAAAATCTTCTTTAGAGAACCACAGAGGTAGGCGAGTAGATGGGTCAAACAAGGTAGCAATTGGAATCTCACTTTTGGAGAAGAAAGTGCAAATGACACCGGGGATCGAACCCGGGCCACCCGCGTGACAAGCGGGAATACTCACCACTATACTACAACGACTAACACATTAAAATTAACTAAAGTCTCTCCTTCATTGCTCTTCCAAAACTTCCTGAAAAGTAATATGATAAAGGAACAAAGACAATAAGAAATTTGAATTATGACCGATTGAGAAGATTGATAACAACAATATTTCCCAAGAACATGAATTATAATCCTAACCTGAAACCAAACTATACACAACCTTGTTTCAAAGATTAAACAAAAATCGCGTATCCATAAAGTCGATTCAAATTCACAAAAAGAATAATCTGAATTCATGATTTTTTTGGAATCATCCCAACTTGTGAATGTTCACCAAAGAAAAACCATTAGCACCAAAGTCACAACGAAGTCGCTTTGGCCGAGTGGTTAAGGTGTGTGCCTGCTAAGTACATGGGGTCTCCCCGCGAGAGTTTGAATCTCTCAGGCGACGTCAATTACTAATTTTTTTTATTTGCTGTCAAAAAAATACCTTCGACAATAATTTTCCTATGCTCATCCTCTCCGAACCGAACATATAAAAATTCCAGGTGTGGCCTTAAGGTTAGGGAACATACCATGTAAAATGCCTATCAAGAGGCGATAATAGAAGCTCTAACGTGATGAAGAAACATCGGAACAAAGGCGACAACGAAAATGGCCTCACCACACAATAGGGGGCGATAGAGGAAGTAACAGAGCTGATGACTGAGGCACTACAGAGGCAATAACGAAAGCATGAAAAGAGTTTGGGAGGGAGAAATCTTTACTTATTTTTCGAGGGAATTTCAAAATTGAATTTGCTCTCAAATTCATTAATATTAATTAACCACCTTGTTCCTTGAAAGAGAAATTGATAGTGAAAATATACAAATTATTTTTTGAGTAAACTCATTCTTTTCTTAAAAGTACTTCTTACACATAAATTAAAAACAATTCAATAAATTAATACATATTTTCTCTACAAAACAATTATCTATTATAATATATAAAAAAAATACTAGTAAATTTTCATTTTGTTTGGTTGACAAATGTCACCAAAGTTTGTTTCTTTAGTCATTTAATATTTTTTAATTACTCTTTCATTTTTATTTATATTTTTCACATAAAAGTTTTTTTATTTATTTTTTTATTTTCAGATTTATTTTTTATTTATATTTATTTTATCGTTACGTGTGTATAAAATTTATTTTATTTTTTTATCTATTTATTTTATTTTTAAAACAATTTGCCTATACTATTTATTTCTTAATTTAATCTTTTTATAAATTTTAACTAATTGATCATTTAATAAATTATTAAAAACTAACTTATTTTTAAAGTAGTGTTATGAATTAATGATTGTTTATTGATTTTATACAATTACTCGTATGATTGATATGATTGACACTGATATGATTCGTTTATGTAAATATTTGTATTGACTATTTGATTTGTATAATTTATGGGTTATATGTTGTATCCATAAATTAGGATTTTTCCTATCAATAATAAGATACACAGAAAAGTTGCTCCTCATTTTCTGGATCTCTATTCTTCATTTTCTTCTCTCCTCTATTATTAGCTTTATTTTATATCACGTTATCAGCACGATACTCCAACAAACTGAGCGTTAGTGGAAGCATTTTCTCTCTAAGGACAATGTTCTACGTGTCTCAATCCAAGTTTTTTATAATTCTTTATTCCTTTACAATTTTATCTTATATTTTCATTCTTGTGATAAGAATTGTTTGAATTTATCAAATTTCATATCCGTTTTATTATTATTATTATTTATTTTTATTTTTATTATGATGGTGATTTTTGTTGTTGTTGTTGTTGTTATTATTATTATTATTATTATTATTATTATTATTATTATTATTATATGTGCTAATTCTAAACACGTGCAATGTTGCAAATCTTGAATTTGTGACCCTTGATATTATAAGTAAGAATTACTTGTATTAGATTTTAAATGTTGAAATACATTTAAATGGAATTGGTCTTGGTGATACCATTAAAGAAATAAATAAAGCATATGAGCAACGAATTTGTTGTTGCAACAACAATATTGTGAAAAAAATATTTCACAAATATTATAAATTTATTTCATGCATTTGTATGGCTGAACAAAACAGTGAAGCTTTTGATGAAAAAGCATGAGATCCACTCAATTAGTTTTGCTTCATTCCCAAAAGTGAATGCATAAATAAATATTATAAACTTATTTCATGTCTTTGTGTGGCTGAATAAAGCAATGAGATTTTGATAGAAGATCATGAAACATGTCCAATTAGTTATGCTAAATTCCCAGAAGTGAATGCAACAATATTTGATCTATATTTTCATGATCGTGATATTGATTATGGACATAGTTATAAAGGAAATTTCAAAGACATATTTTTTCACCGAAAGTGGCACAATAATGTGAAAAAGAGGAACATGAAAATTTGAAAATATTGACAAATAAGATGAAAGTATATATTATCATTATGGAGGTCAGTTCAATTGTACTTGTCGTACACCAAAGCATCTTACAAATAATAAGAAGAAGATAGAAACACACTTTACTTATAAAGATGGTGATTCTGATTATGACCATATGGATGCTACTCATCTTGATATTATTATTTTCTCTGCCAAACCAAATGGAAGCATTGATCACCTTAATGTTATGAGAGTGTTGAAAAAAAAAATCTCATTGATATTTATGTTTATATGAAAAATGAATGTTGGCATTAACACTAATGATGAGGATATGTGTCTTACTAATAGTGCAACAACTAATACAATTCTCAAGAGTAATAAATTTTTCTCTTGTTTGGTAATGCGATAAGTTAATGTTAGTACTATTTCTAGTACTACAAATATAATTTAAGGCTCCAAAAGAGCTATTGTACTTCTACTAAGAGGTACAAGATTGCATATTAAAAATGCATTTTATTTTCCTATATTTAATAGAAATTTATTAAGTTTCAATGATATTCATCTAACTGATATCATATTAAGACAAACAATGAATGAGATATTGAATATCTTTATATCACTCGAATTGAGTCGAATAAAAAAATGTGTATTGGAGAAATTATCAGTCTTCCCTTATGGCTTGTACTACACATGTATTAATGCAATTGAGACGCATGTCATTGTAAGCCAGAAGCTTACAAATAGAAATGAATTTCTTGTTTGGCATGATTGGTTGGGTCATCCTAGATATATCATGATACGAAAAATAGTTGAAAACTCATGTGGACATCCATTTAAGAGTTCAAAATATAATTAACAAACTTCTTCAGACCAATGAGTTCTCATGTACTATACGTTCACAAAGGAAAGTTGATATTAAAACCATCACTAGAAAAATTAGAAATGAGTCAATCTCATTTTCAGAACGAATACAAGGTGATATTTGTGGTCCAATACACCCACCATGTTACATTTAGATATTTCATGGTTTTAATTGATGCATCAACTAGATGTTCACATATTTGTTTATTATCAATTCGCAATCAAGTATTTGCAAAGTTAGATATACACATTCATTAGAGAAACTCTATCCCCTGATTCCATAAAGCATGGCTACCACCATGTTTGTCTACATTCTACATCTTTAGATGATAACCTTAAGACATTCTTTGTTGCCATAAGCCACAACTCGTGGTTCTGCCATCTATAAGCCACAACTTTTAGAAACACGTGAAGAAAATCATGCTACGGACCACACTTTGTAGCAACAAGTGGAGTTTTCAATACAAACCTAAGTTTGTAATTTCAACACAAGATTAGGGTCCAATGGTTTGCCTGTGCTCGACTAACTTGGTGCCAAGATTGATGAAAATTTGAAATTCATGATTTTTGAGTTTTATGGATTAGAATGCACTCCAAATATCACCAAATGATTATAGCAAAAGTTTTGATTCATAAAAACCCTTTATTTTCCATAAATATATTAGATATTTATCCAGACCATGTGTCCAATGTATTTTTGTAATTACACCCAAACAATCCTTAAAATTCACTTAACATTACTTTCTTATTTTGTACCTTAATTACATTTTATGTAATTTATATTAAATATCCACCCATATTTCATCTTGTAGTCATCCTCACATTAATTAATTTTTTGTACAATTTTTGAAACTTAAATTTATTCATTAAAACTTCAAATTAACAAAAATATGTAATCCTTGTTATTTAACATGTTCTTCACAAAAATAATAAAAATTAGTTGTCGTTTAGAGACAAGTAAGAAATGATGAAATAAGAAAACCACCACCTTGTCAATGAAAAAAATTAATGATGATAACTCAAATGAAAAATATAAAATTTCTGAATGCTCAATAAAATAAAATATTCAATATAAATTAAATTAAAAATATACAAATTTGTTAAGGCTTGAAATTCAATTAAATTTTAAATAAAATAATTAAGTTAATTTAACATGTCAAGAACATCCATATATTATATAATTAGCTTAACAAATATATTTAAATACTCAAACTATTTAAGAGGTTATAATACATTAACAAATTACAAGGTGACTATAAAATTAAAATCTTTTAGAATGAAAGAACAAAACAAAAATTTAAACCTTGCAAAATGAATATGAAAATGAATCATTTAATAAAAACTAAAGCTAAACACTTTTAAAAGGATGTTAGGATCCCCCACATGAGTTGTCCATTGCACACTGCCTCTCTAACACAGTAATTAGGCAATGTAAACGTGCGAAATGCACGGGATCAAGCAAAATGATGAAGGCTAATTGCACAAGGGCATCATCGTAAACCACCATCGTCGTCATCCCTGTGTTGCTCCATGTGCCTCGTATAAACCCACGATTCCCTCCTCTTCCAGGAACACCCCAACCAAACCATTCTCTCTCTCTGCACCTTCCTACCTCCTTTCCCCTTCCACTCTCTTCCAATAACACTTTTCTTGTTTTTCAATTCCCCATCTTTTGAGAGTCTCAGTGATGGGTGTATGCTGTCGCTGTTCCCACACCTCACACATCACCGCCATCATCATCACCAGCTTCTTCCGCCACAAGCCTTAGATTTTTACAGTTTTACTTCACCCACGTATTTCTACACCGTTGACCACACTCCATGCTCTTCCTCTGAGGATCCAACATGGTGGCTGGGACTGTCTTTTCTGCTGCTTCAAATTTAACCACTTTGCTTCCCAACCAAACACCTCCTTCCGCCTCTCAACCTCTTGATTCTCTTTTCCATTCTTCTTCTTCTTCCCCTTTTCTCGGTACCTTCCTTATCTCTCTTCTCTCTTACAATAAAGGCTTGTAACACCGATAAAAATCAACTCTTTTACAGTCTGAACAAAAATTCATGAATAAAAACTACAACTTGCACTTGCCCAAGTTGTGATTGGGTTGGCTAAGGATCCTACAACAATTTACAAACATGGGTTGATGGAATACGACTCTTAATAGTCTAAATTGTCATTTTTTATACATGGGTAACGGTCTTTTTGTGGTGGTGTTGTTTGTTCAGGTTCAAGATCTATAGTGAGCTTTGGAGATGTTCAAGGGGGGAAGGGGTGCAACGAGTCGTTCTTTCTGCCATATGATGAGAATGGGGATGAGGACACGGACGAGTACTTTCATCAGCCTGAGAAAAAACGCAGGCTTTCCGTTGAGCAAGTGCAGTTTCTTGAGAAGAGCTTTGATGAGGAGAATAAGCTCGAACCCGAGAGGAAGATTCGGCTAGCTAAAGAACTCGGGTTGCAGCCGCGGCAGGTGGCGATTTGGTTTCAGAACCGCCGGGCGCGGTGGAAGACGAAGCGGATGGAGAAGGATTATGATTCCCTGCAGGCATGCTATAATGATCTCAAGGCCAGTTATGATGATCTTCTCAGGGAAAAGGATAAGCTCCAAGCTGAGGTGAGTTCAGTTGATGCCACTTGCTGAATTCTAGAATGCCAAATTCGATGTATAATTTAGCTCTTCACAGTAGTTACTTAATCTAAGTTGATTCCACTTGTTGAATTACAGAATGACAAGCTTTCAGTTAGCATGCAAATTAGCTTTTGAAAGTAGTAACTTGTGTTAAATTGTTGATTTGATAAAGCGTTTGTGTATTCCAATTGGCAATCTGTTAGTAAGTTTACTGGGAAATTGTTTAAACCAGCAATACACGGTGTCTTGGTTAGAATCTCATCGCTGGGTCATTGACTCATTATCCCAAATGCAGAGATTTACCATACCAAGTTGTCAATTTATACATAGTCTTGTCCATCTAAAAGGATTATTTACCACACCATTTTATGATTCATGAAAGTGTTTGTGATTGTGGTGTTTCAAATTAGGTAACAAAGCTCAGTGAGAAGGTGCTTGGAAGAGAAGAACTGGAGGAGGGGAAGTTTTACCGGGTTGAAACCAAGGGATTTGAGGAGCCGCTGCAGAAGTCTATGATTGATTCAACTTCAGAGGGTGAAGGGTCCAAAGTTCACATTAGTTCAGCAAAGAGTGACATGTTTGATTCATCAGAAAGCCCACGTTACACTGATGGAGTGCACTCTGCTCTCCTTGAGACCGGTGACTCTTCTTATGTGTTTGAACCTGATCAGTCTGATGTGTCTCAGGATGAAGGAGATAACTTGAGCAAGACCCTTTTGCCTCATTACATGTTTCCCAAACTTGAAGATGTTGGTTACTCCGACCAATCTCATAATTCATGTCATTTTGGAATTCCCGAGGAAGATCAAGCCATCTGGTCTTGGTCTTACTGAATTTTCTGTTGTAGTAGTAGTAGTACACAGCATGCATCTACCTTGGACTCTCACAGCTTCTTCTGTCAAGAAATGAGATGATGTTGTAGACATGGTTGAGTGAGTGAGAATAATAAGCCAAAGAAAAATGGCACTTTACTTTGCAATGTAACTTTTGGATGAAATGTAATTAAATAATGTCTTCTTGTTGAGTATGTAGCTCTCAGTTTCATTTGAGTTACATAGGTAGTTAGATGAATAATCATGAACACAGAGAGTTTATGTTTTCCATTTGAGGTCAGTTATGATGATTCTATTCTATAGTTTTGTGTTGATTGTGTTGTTGACATTTAATTGGTGGAGGACCTATAGCACTTGCTTGATTCCTCGGTTCACTTGGAACATGGGACCATGTTGTTTGAAATTTGAATAGGTGGCAAAACCTTGCACGAGGAGGTTGACTAGACTGTTTGAAGGATCACTTTCTTAAGTTTGAGGGTATTTTTGTGAGGTATCCTTTCTCCTCTAAGGGTCACTTTCACTGAATTGGCAACAATCATAGTAGTGGCTTCCAACAAATTAAGGAGAACCACCGACTTTTGAGAAAAAAAGTTTTGCAAGTGGTTCTAGATATCAACTTCATTTTTACACTCTATTAACACACATAAACTTAGACATGATGTGTAAAATTTACAGTTACATGTATGAGATTTGTGGTGGAGAGAGGAGAATGATATTTTTGAGTGTGGGGATGGGGTAGGGACCACCACTTTGTTGTTTCCCTTGGAAGTAATCAAAAAATGAATGCTTTTTTTGATAAGTGATTTCAAAGAACTATGCAGGAGACAGATAATAACTTGTCGTCATATGCACTATAGAAATTACATACAAGACGTCATAAGAAACAAAAACAATGTTTTACATATAAATATAAGTAGTAAGCATAGAATATGAATGTGTGTAATCGAATGCAAACAAATTAAACAAAATAGTTCATTTTAGATTAAAAGTAAATCGCATTCTTCCTAACGCTAACATTGTTAATTGTTAATAAAAGGAATAATAATATTTTATTTTATTTTATTGATCTTGCAATTTCCACAACTTGAATATTTTACTTAAGAATGGACGCACATTCACAAGAAAATTGTTTATAAACATTTTCCAAAGCGCTCATGTTGGTTTTAATGTAACTCAATAAATGCATCAAATAATTGATCATAATTTGACTCAAGTTCAAATTCAAACTTACTTACATCGTTAATAGAAGACTAGAAAGAAACCAACGATGAAACATAAGTTTGACTTTTCATTACTCTCACTTTATGTTTTTCTGGAGAACTTGAAGCATTTTCCTCCAAAAAGAAAAAAAATTGTAGACTTTCTTCTTTTTACAATTTATGTCTTCAACTTGTTTTGTATTAAACAAAGGACAATCAAGTTTAACACAATCACACATACTATATTCAAAACATGTATAAGATGATGTTGACCTTTATGATGTTTACGTTATTGTTTCTAAAATTTGTTTCCGCTAAAATATTTATATTCACACAATCTGCACTATGCAATTGCTTCTCTTATCTAAAGTCTACTTTCATTCTTCTTCTTTCAATCTCTCTAGCTTCAACTTATGCTCTCTTAGTTTAACAAATAATGTAGCCATGTGATGATATTTTCTTATTATGAAATTGTTTGTGACTCTAAGTTGTCACCATCCATTCAAACTTTTTATAATGTTTATATTCAACTCTCTTTTATCGAATTTCTTTCCAAGTGATTCACTATGGTAGAGAGTTGTTCCACACATAAAAAATGTTTTCATTGGGTAACCTCAAAAACATCTCATATTTCCTTTGCATTTATAACAGAAAAGGTAGAGAGAGAAAAGAGAAAGGAGACTTGTGATATTATGAAAAGGAAGTACACTATTATAACATATGCAGAGACGTAACATGGTGTATATAAAGGAATTAGGGGTGGGCAAAAAATCTAATTTTCTTGATCCAATCCACTTTTGCTCCAATCGAATCCATTTATAATCCATTTTATTAAAAATCCAACCCATTTAAAATCCATTTAATGGATCTGGATTTCAATCTAATTTACATTTTATATATCTTATGGATTGGATATCCATTTTATAAATCAAGATTTTTAAATGTGGATAATCCAAAAAATCCAATCCAAATTTTCAATTTAAATTTTTAATTGGGTTAGACTAAAGGTTGAGATGGACTATGCTAAATTCAAACTTGGATGGGCCTTGCTCGACGACCTATACGGATCGGGCAGGCCCGACGACCACAAAAGGTTAGGTGAGTCTAAAGATATGAACGGACTAGGCGGGCCCAATGACCCGAATGGGCCTAACGATTCAAAAAATTCAAGTGAGCCCGATGACCCGAACGGGGCAGGCAGACCCAATGACCAGATGAGCCAGGTGGGCTCGAAGACCCGAACGGGCCAGGCAGGTTCAAAGATCTGAACGGGCCAAGCAGGCCCGATGACCTGAACGGGTCAAGCGGGCTTGAAGAACTGAATGGGTCAGGTAGACCCAAAGACCCGAACAGGTCAAGCATGCCCAAAGACTCGAACGGGTCAGGCGGACCCAAAGACCAGAAAGGGTCACGCGGACCCGAAGACCCGAACGGACCAGACGGGACCACTGACGAAAAAAGGTCAGGCAGCCCAAAGACCCGAACGGGTCAGGCAGGCCTAGAGACCCGAACGGACTCGACGACCCGGACGGGCCCAACGAACCGAACGGGCCCAAAGACCCGAATGGGACGGACGACCTAGATGGGCCCTACGACCCGAACGGGCCCGATGTTCCGGACGGGCCTGACGACCCGGACGAGCCTAACAACCTACACGGGCCTTACGACCTGGATGACACGACGAAACGAAGACCCGGACGGGCATTACGACCCAAACGCTCCCTACGACCCGGACGAGCCCGACGACCCAAACGGGCCTGACGACCCGGCATGCCCGACGACCCGGATCAATCCGATGACCCGGACAGGCCTGACGACCTTGACGTACCTAACGACCCAGACGGGCCCCACGACTCGAACGTGCCCGACTACCTGATTAGGCCTGACTGTTTGGACGGGTCTATCTGGGTCGTCTGGCCTGTTTGGCCCATCCGGGTTGTCGGACCCATTCGGGTCGTTTGGCCCGTTCACGTCGTTGAGCCTATTCGTGTTGTCGGGCCCGTCCGGGTTGTTGGGCCCGTCCGGGTCGTTGAGCCCGTTCGGGTCGTCGAGCCCATCTGGGTCGTCCGGGTCGTCGGGTCCAATCGGGCCTTAATGACACAAGTTTTAAAAAATTCAATTTAAATTTATTTTATAAGAAATGGATTCTGGATTTTGAACTTGATCCAAATATTTGGATTGGATTTAAATCTTGATCCAAATATTTGGATCTGGATTTAAAAAAAATCCAAACTACTTTTACTAAAAATATGGATTTGGGTCAAAAATCTAATCCAATTATTTGGATCTAAAATAAATGTGGATTGGATCATTAAAAATCCAATCCATGCCCACCCCTAAAAGGAACCTAGCATGTGCAAGGCACATGTGTGAGCAGATATAGGTTATTTACGTAATATCCCCCCTTAAACTTATGGTAGGATTGTGCACAACCATAAGTTTAGCACGAAACAGATGAAACATGGATGATGCAAGCGACTTTGTGAAGATATCCACGACCTAAAATTTTGAAGGAAGATAAACAAAACTAATTTTTTCTTTTGAACATGGTCTCTAACAAAGTGGAGATCTACTTCAAAATGTTTAGAACGTGAGTGTTGGATTGGATTTGCCGCTAGTAGCACTGCTCCAAGGTTGTCGCTGTATAATGTTGGTGTGGGTATTGAAACCTGCAGTTTGGTAAGCAACGAAGATACCCAAATGATATATGTGAGAGCATAGGCAACATTTCTATACTCAGCCTTTGTGCTGCTTCGAGAAACAACTTTTTGCTTGTTGCAAAGCTAGGAAACCAGAGTGAAGCCAAAGTAGATGAAGTAACCAATATGGAGCGTCTGTCTGTCATCTACATCAGAACCCCAATCTGAGTCACTGAACCCAACCAAACAAAGATCACGAGCAGATCGAATAAGAATGCCATGAGTGGATGTACTAGCCAAGTATCTAAGTATTTGTTTGACAGCTTTCCAATGATGTTCTTGGGGAGCTTGCATGTATTGGCACACTTTGTTAACGAAAGAAGCTATTTCTAGACGTGTCAAAGTGATATATTGAAGGGCTCCAACAATCACGCGATATGTAGTGGGATCAAAGACATGGGACAAACCATCTTTGCTGAGACGTGAAGAAGAGATCATGGGAGTTTGTGGAGGTTTAGCATGCAGCATATCAGCCTTTGAGAGAAGATCATGGATGTAATTTGTCTAAGAAAGGTGTAAAGCTCCTTCTGGTGTCCACGAGGCCTCAATCCTCAAGAAAAAATGTAATGGGCCTAAGTCTTTAAGCGCTTAGTTAGTGTGAAGAATGTGAATAAGGTGTTGAAGACATGAAAATTATTACCAGTAATTATTATATCATTAAAATAAATTAACACAAGTAAGGTAATATCCTTTTGAAAGCGAATGAATAAAGAGGAATCTGACTTAGCAAAATGAAAACCAAGAGAAAAAAGAGTTGCACTAAGCTTTAAAAACCATGACCTGGGGGCTTGCTTTAAGCCCTGTATTGCTTTGTTTATTCTACACACAAGATTAGAGTTATCAAATAAAATCACATTTATTATAAATCCATTTCCCAAAAACGCAGGAAATTTCAAATAATTTATTTCATAATAAAAATAACTCTAAGTTCAAATCTTCTCAAAATTCAATAAAATACCAAAACAGTCTCACAATAGATTACATCTTTATTCCAAAACCATAAATGATAAAACTCTATAAAATTGTTCCCATGAGTTTTCCCCGCTCCGCTGCTAAGCCTCACCAAATCCACCTGCAACATCATTTGCTCCCATGTACCACGTACACGATCATCGCCAAACACAAGCAGATAGGGTGAGCTAACAAAATAAACACACACACATATATATATGGCACAAATATACAAATCACACAATCACCCCAAAGGAATTCCATCCTTTGATATCACATCACATGGCCACCACTATGTTATTCGTGTTCTACATCTTCTAGTGAGTACCTCTAGGTGTCTTGCTGCCATACCTATCGGCCACAACCGATAGAGCATGTGCGGGAAACCATGCTATGGATCACACACCGTAACGCCAGGTGAAGTTCGCAATCCCAATACGAACATAGTTCGTAATGTCCTAAGACTACCAAACTCGTCAGCTAATTACTGAGGAGGGTAATCTATTTGGACCCATTCGTACTGGTCACAACCAGTACACTCACACCGGCAACACTCGTCAACCCGAGCCACAACTCAAGAGTTCCTCGTGTTCATCCGCCATCCCGAGCCACAACTCAAGAGATGTTATTTCGAGCCACAACTCAAGGAATACCATGTGCTTAACCCCTATCTCGAGCCACAACTCAAGGGATACGTTCCGAACCACAACTCAAGGAACACCAGGAACCGACCTTTAAGATATTCTAGAAGTCTTATAGATCACGCACACAGAATCAACAACCCAAGGCTGCTGCAGTAAAATCTCCTGGCGGGGGACACGTACCGCTAGGCATTGCCCGCTTCCAGATCGCCTGGTGGGGGACACGTGCCGCCAGGCGCCAAGCGCCTCTGATGCTATTGTTTCAGCAAGTATCGCCTGGCGGGACAACCCCTTACCGCCAAGTGCCAAACAATACTCTAATGGTTTTGTAGCTATCGCCTAGCGGTCAAACACCACCGCCAGACGCTACACCAGTACTTACGCAGTACTGGTTTTTAAGTACCCAAAACAAGGTAAAAATCAATCCTACTCTTATAAATAAGCATATCCACAATCAAGAATATAGGCTTCCAAAAATCAACATGACTCACATGCATAATCTCAACTTAGATGGCATCATCATACATGTACACAAGTATCACCATATATCATATGCATAAATGCAATTAATATTGACACACATGCCTTGACCAATAACCAATTCTCCACATGTGACTAACCCAAAGGAACATTCAAATTGATATAGACTTACCATATAACCCAATCATGCTTCATTAGAAGTTACTTGAAATTATCAAGAACTTATTCATGTATTTTAAAGACTCCAAAATCAGTAATATTGAGTAATGTATAACTCTAGCTACTGACCTCCAAATCAAATCTCCACCGTTCAAAGTGAAGAACTACATGTTATGGACCACATGTCAAAATTTCACCTAAATCGGACGATTAAAGAACTAGAAAATGCAGTTTTACGAAAACTGCGCAAACCAAAAAAATGGTAGCCCCTAGTGCCCAGAAGTGAGGAAGGTGGCGCCCGACGGGACTAAACTACCGCCCGACGGGTCTTACATTGAAGACATGCAAATTATTACCAGTAATTATTATATCATCAACATAAGTTAACACAAGTAAGGTAATATCCTTTTGAAAGTGAATGAATAATGAGGAATTTGACTTAGCAAAATGAAGACCAAGAGAAAAAAAGAGTTGCACTAAGCTTTAAAAACCATGACATGGGGGCTTGCTTTAAGCCATATATTGCTTTGTTTATTCTACACATAATATTAGAGTTATCAAAGAAACCTGGAGGTTGAGACATGTAGATAGTTTCATGAAGAAAGCCATAAAGAAACACATTATTAATGTCAACTTGGTGGATTGTCATTTGTTAGCAACGACAAGAATTAATACAACTCGAATGGTAGAATGCTTGATGACAAGACTGAAGGTGTCATTATAATGAAGTCCAAAAGTCAAATGAAATCCTTTTGCAACAAGACGAGCCTTTCGTCTTTGTAGAGATCCATTCGCATTGTACTTGTTCCGAAAAACCCATTTGTATCCAATGATTTTATCATCAACGAGAGGAGAGACAAGAGTCCACATGTTGTTTTGAACGAGAGCTTTATATTCAACTTTTATAGCATCAAGCATTGTGGTTGAGACAAGGCTTCTTTCATTGTGACAAGTTCAGTGTGGATGGTAGTAAGATAGGTATTATAAAGTTTTGGTTTAAAAATACATGCCTTTGATCAGGTTACCATTTTATGAGTGTTAGGCGTGACTTGTGGCGAGGAGGATGCTGAATCTGGTGAAATCTCAGTTAGAACATTGTCCACAAGCGCATCTCTAGAGGAAAAAGGTTGTGATGACATGAATGGAGAGGTTGCACCATGAGTTGTTGATGTAGCAGTAGTGGTATTATTAGATGAAGAATTGTTATCATCTTGAAACGTAGTGTTATGCATATGTTTGTGAGAAACCACAATAAGAGGTAAAAGGAGGAAGATGGCATATCTTTAAAACAAATTATTTTGGAAGGGAAGCATTTGAGGCAAGTTAGAAAGGAAATTGATTTTCATTAAAAACAACATGCCTGGATATATATATATATATATATATATATATATATATATATATATATATATATATATATATATATATATATATATATATATTTTACCTAAAGGATTAACACAAACATAATCTTTATACTATTGATTGTAGCCAAGAAAGATGCATAACGTTGAGCGTAAGGTGAGTTTATTGGAGTGATATGGGCGCAACATAGGATAACAAGAGCATCCAAAAGTGCGTAAAAAGGCATAATTTGGTGTTTTGTGAAATAGTAACTTATATGGGGATTTATGTTTTAAACAAGTGTGGGCAACAAATTGATTATGTAAACATCAGTTTGAAAAGCTTCCCCCCAATATTACATGGGTAAAGATGCAGCAAGCAAAGAAAAGCCAACATCAACTATGTGGCGATGCTTTCTTTCAATTGAACTGTTTTGTTCATGTGTATAAGGACATGTAAAACAATGCATTATGCCACAGTCACGTAACAAAGAAGAGAAACATATGAACTTTTTAGCGTTATCGATTGAAGACATTAAATTTTACACCTTCTTTGAGTTTTGACTAACATTTTAAAGTTTTTAAAGACATATAAAGCCTGAGATTATGAGTTAACAAATGTATCTAAGTATAACGAGAATATGCATATAGAAAAGAAATATAGTACCAAGAGCCACATGATGCAGTCATAGATGAAGGATCCCAAATGTCCATAAACACTAGTTGTAAAGGAGTGTGATAAACTGTAGTAGAATCTTTGAAAGGCAATTTATGGGACTTAGCTATAGTGCACGCATCACAAAAATCATTATTATGTTTACAAGATATGTTGCAAGTTCGTAAAACAAGATTTACAATGGGAGAAGACGCATGTCCGAGTCTAGCATACCAGAGTTTGTATACATGAATAGAAAAGGAAAAAGTAGCATTACAAGTAGTGATAGAAGAAGTATTAAGCAGCGAAGGAAAAACATAAACCATTTCTAAGAAAGCCTTGAAAAATAATCTGGTTGGTGTTATTTGATTTTACATAGCATCTGCCAACATGAAATTCAAAGAAGACGTGATTATCTTAAGCAAATTTGGACACACTGAGAAGATTTATCATGATAGAAGGAACATAAAGAAGGTCATGTAAAATAAAAGGTGATTGTGTGTGTGGAGTAGTGAAACAAATAGAACCAATAGAAGAAATAGAGATACCTACACCATTGCCAAGTTTGATTGAGTCTTTACCAATGTAAGAGCACTTTTGAGTGAGGTTTTGAGCGTCGTGAGTGAGGTGGTGCGTTGCACCACTATCCGGATACCATAATGGCTCATGAACAATTGATGGCATTCCAAGGATAGACGAATTTGCATCTTCAAAAGGAGTTAACTGTATAATTGGATAAAACAAAAGAAGAATATGATTAATCAAATCTAAACCAATAATCCATGGAACTGTGGCTTTGTTTTCTACAAATCTGACATTGTTGTCTAGAGGTGGTGGATGATGAAGATTTGTTTGGAGGTTTGTTATTCCATCGAGGTTGTCAAGAGGAGGTGTTTGGCTGGCGAAACTTGTTAGAACGATTCATAGGAAAATTGTTGTAGTTGTTCTTTGACGCATCATTGGAAAAAGATGATGAAAAGTTAGCATGAACTGAGGGTTGATCAGCAAGCCTGTGCCGTTCAAACCGTTCTTTCTAAGATAAGTGGAGAGACTCAATATCCTCAACAATATAAGGATCCATTCTTGAAATGATGGAGGTTACAAAACTATCATAATCTTTGGATAAGCCGTCAAGGATGCATTCAATGTGTTCTTCGGTTGATATGGAGCACCGATTGCAGTGAGAGTATCCACGACCTTCTTGATATTAAGAAGAAATTGATTTATCGTGCGATCTTTCTTTGGTTGATGAAGGCTGAGATGTAGCTTCTTGATGCACGTGCGGGTTTGCATGGCATATTATGTGCGGAGGCGTTGCCAAACTTGAGCAGAGGTGCGTAACCCAACCATTTTTGTTAAGATGGGAGGAGTCATTGACGCTAGTGTAACATCCCTATTTTTTTTCATAAACTGTATTATTTATTTTAAATAAAACACTTAGAAAATCTTCTATGTTTACTAATGTTTCGTATTTTATTATGATGTAGTTTAAACATTAAAAATATATTTTATCATGATGTAATTTTTACTTATT
>Ga0214542_1008656_pt1 | contig 16542 bp, 7 predicted proteins | sample CNSS1metaG_FD_160096 | JGI IMG/M metagenome (GOLD analysis project Ga0214542, IMG submission 160096) | Root nodule microbial communities from cowpea collected in UCLA plant growth center, Los Angeles, California, USA - CNSS1 | ecosystem: Host-associated > Plants > Roots > Nodule | place: USA... | reverse complement strand
TACCCGTTACCCGGTGGGGATGGGGATGGGTCAAAAGTTGTATACCCGTTGGGTTTGGGGATGGGGATGGGGATGAATTTTTATTATGGGGATGGGGATGGGATCATGATACCCGTACCCGCCCCGTCCCGTTGCCATCCCTAATAGGGACCATTGCTTCCTCATGGATTTTTTTTATTTATTATTTTTTAGTGATTTTTTTACAATTATTTAATAAATTCAAAGAATTAAGAGTAAATATATTTAGAGCAAACATAAGTTTATTTTACATTGAATTGTAATCGAATGAAAATACTCACTTAGTTATCTTCTAATGCTAGGATTTCTTCATAGTAGGGGTAAAAAATGGTTTTGAAAGGGAAAAGAATAATTAGGACAGGGAAGATTGAGAAAAAAGATATAAAAGAATCATAATAACAAAGAAAAATAAAATTACCTTTAAACTTTATTCCTAATTAAGTAATATAATCAAGTAGTATAAAACTTTTGACGTTATTTTTCTTTTTATTTTTTTAAATCTTAGAATAGATTGAAACAAAGAGAGAGACATAGATGACTGACGCTATATGTTATTTCAAAATTTCCTTACCTACCACTCTCCACTACCATTCATTAAACATTTTTAGTATATAGTATCTATTTATCCCTTCACACCTCACCAATATTCCCTAAACACTCATTTGGAATTGTTCACCTTATAAAAAATGTAAACAATGCATATTTCAATAATTCTTCTCAAGATAAATATTGACTGATATATATATATATATATATATATATATATATATATATATATATATATATATATATATATATATATATATATAAACTTCAATTACTTCAATTGAAATATCATTATTTTTTTAATTTGAATATCATTCGTAGTAAATGTAAACAAAGATAATTTAGAAATAATAATTTTTCTATTATATAAAAATAATAATGTGAAAATAATAAATTTTCATCTCATCTTTATCTTGATAAAATTTGACTTCGGGAAACTCTATTTGGAACATTATTGGGAATAAGAACCTTTTTATCATTAAGAGAAGCAAATAATCTGTTTGGAAGATTATTACTTTTTCTCACATTTATAAAAACCATTTCTCACATTTGAATGATCATCATGATTATAAAATAGTCGGGACATTCGAGTAGCTTTAGTTATATCAGTTAATAAACTACTTTTATGTATGTCATTTTAAATATTAAGTTTATAATTTTCATTAGTTTATAACTTAGTCATTGAAGAATGAATATATACCCCATTCAGGTCCCTATTATTTCAAATATTAATGAAAGTAATATTTAAAAAAATTAAAAAATCATAGTAAAAATATAAAAAAATAATATTATAAATATTCAATGTAAAAATAAACATGTAATTTTTTTAATATAAATATCAAAAAAGAAATTATAATTATATAAATATTAAATAAGAGTGTCAAATAATAATTAAATAAAGATAATTTTTTTTTTATCAAAAATAATAAAATCATCAAAAAAATATTTTAGAAATAAGTTACAAATAAAAAAGTTAAATTGATGTTAAATTGTTAGATTACTTAATAAACTAAAGATATTTTTAGTAATTTAAAACAAGGGTGAAACAATGATGAATATTCATATAAGTAAGAGGATAAAAATAAGAAGGATATGTACATATTATCCTTGTCTCTATACGGAATTTAAAAAATTCAATTCAATATTAATTATTGTAACAATATATTATAATATCATATTTCATTCACCATCATCCTTTCTAATTTGTTTTCAATTATTTTGAAAACTATTATAATGAGTTTATCAAGTAATTAAGATAATTTAGGATGGTATAGTATCAAACAATGGGCTTGAGTGGATCGATTTGCCATACACAATTTTGTTATTTTGACACCTTATTACTCAAAATCACGTGTTTCAATTAAATAATATTTCAAATTATTTTTAATACATTGTAAAATAAAAAGAAGGCTAAATTTGGTTAATATCTCTAACAGGTTTGTGAAATGATTTAATAAAGCTGTTGTTCTATAATTTGTTGACTTAGTGAGTAGTCTCAACTACTACTTAAGCGATTGAATGCAAGTTAGCTAAATCGAGATAAAATATATTTTTTTTCTCATCCTTTAATTCTTCATTTACCTGCTCATATAACTGTTTATTATATTTGTATGTTCACAACTTTGCAAAACATTTTTAAAAGAACTCAATTGACCCGTCTTTCAAGTAACAGACACCTGGTTACAAAATCAGCAACCAATGTTTAAAGCTAAAGACGAAAACATAAAAAAAAAAATGCAATATAACAATATTTAATGCAATAAAACATTGTTATTCTTTTTAATTTAACATAATGATCATTTGTCCCAAGTTTTACGTTACATTAAAAGAATTACTTGAATAAACTCACGTTACATTAAAAGAAATTACATATGAATAATGAAATAATCTTTTGTGACCTAAATTTTTCATCACCAACCATTTTAAACTTACGCCCGGGGTATATCTAGTAGTTAGTTACATAAATTACTATGTTCGGAGAAAAAAAAATTAACATTTGTACGAGAGGAAAATAAAAACAAAAAAAAACTAAATTTTTTAAAGATAAATTAACTTAGAGATAAATTAAAGACAGATATTGGACAAATTAATAAAAAAAATAGTTTTATATATAAATTTGCTCAAAACACATGATTCGAGTGTTTTTCACAAAAGATAGTTTTAAAGAACTCCTGCTAAATATATTAATACAAAACCATTCTTCCATCCCTAAAAGATAAGTAAGAGCATTAGCTGTTTATGAAATAAAATAATCTAGAGGCATAGAACCCAAAGTTTTGTACCGTAATTCCAAGAAACTACATTGTACATTGTTTAATGCATAGTTGGCAAATAGGTTTAGAATACTATGTTCGAATGTTGAGTCTTCTTTCAAAGCTTAGACTCGACAGAGAAAGAGATGTTGAAGAGTTACGGAAAGTTTTTGTGCGTAATTTATGATTGATATATTCCCTTTCCCACCATCTCCACCACTAACCCCCTAATATAAAGAACCCTTTTCAAAACGTGACTCCCTTATTCTATTATATTCACCCTTTAGCAGTTATCACCCTTCCAATCCAAATTCAAGATTGACCACTATTTTCTAGTTTCAATTTGGTGTACCCAACGTTCTTTACCCTTTCCATCACAATACTTCAAACTAGGTCATAACTCCTTTTCTTAATCTTCTTTTAGATTAACATCATAAGATTTAACATATATATCTGTTTATGTAGTGAGCCAATTTAAAAGTTATCTACTTTTATGTTGGCGGATTTGGGTTCAGATTTTCAGTTCAATCTTAAACTAGATTTAGCTTAATCCTACATGTTAAAAGCAATTTAGATTGAGTTAATATTTTCAATCGCCTCAAGCCAAATATCTACAGAATAAAAACAGATTAAATTAGATTAACTCTTTTTATCCTCTATTTTTATATTATTATTTTTTTGTCAAAACTGCTAAAACATTTTATACATAAGATAATTTTGCTTAAAATCTATGAAACTATGGATTAAACAGAAACAAATCATATTCATTTCACATGTGGGCGTATAACCATGAAACACCTGTTTCTTCTCCATTAAATTAATAATTGACTTACAATGATAGCCCAACAGACCATAATGCTTCATAAATTCGTAATATTCGTAGATATTTGACTTTCTATCTTAATATATAACTGTACTAAAATAAAACTTACAACTATAATAAACTTGTAATTTCTCATCAATTTATGACCATGCAACTACATAATTATATATAAAAAATACACACTTATAAATTTTGCCCAGAAAAAAAAAAACTAAAGTGAAAAATAAAATGACAGCAAATAAAATCTAATTAAAATAGTGAGGTTTCTGGTAAACAAACAATAGAATCTTTCTTTTCTCATTTTTTTCATCTCAATATCTAGAGCATGCAGTAATACTATTGTCACCATGAAAGATGAGATGAGAGTAAAATAGAGTAAATGGAAAATAAATGAAGGCTTAAATAGTCATTTGGTTCTAGTTTTAGTCGACTTTTTTCACTTTGGTCTTACTTTTAAAATTGTTTTCAGTTTGGTCCTACTTTTTGTTATATTTTTTCAATAAAGTTATTTTTGCTAACACCGTTAAAATAATTAACGGATGTGAACAGTAATCGCCACGTGTCATTTTGTGATTTTTGTGATTTTTTATAATTTTTTTATAACTTTTTATAATTTTTTATAATTTTCTTTATAATTTTTTTTTATTTTTTAATTTTAAAAAAAATGTACACGTGTCAAACCCATATCATGCCACGTGTCATTTTTGTGATTTTTTATTTTTTTTAAAATTTTTTTAATTTTTTTTAAATTTAATTTTTTTAATTTAAAAAAAATCCACATGTCAAGCTAAGATCATGCCACGTGTCAGAGTTAGTTTTTTATATTCAATTCGGTCCTAATATTCGTTAATTGTTTTCAATTTGGTTCTAATATTTTTTTAAATTTAACATTTTTGTTCCTCTCCAAATTGAGACAAAATTTAATTTGTATATATTAAAATGCATATTTTTATTAAATATTTTTAATTTAGAATTAGCGATAGTTTAAAATTAAAACGAAAAAAAGCAATAACACCATTAATTTAAAATTTTAAGAGGTTAAAAATATTTAATTTTAAACCAACTCTAATTTTAAATTAAAAATATTTAATAAAAATATGTAGTTTAATAAGAATATTCATATAAATGCAATTAAGCCACATTTATATACAAATTATATTTTGTCTTTGGAGAGGAACAAAAATACTAAACTAAAAAAAAAAACTAGGACCAAATTGAAAACAAATAACGACCAAGTTGAATATAAAAAATATGATTCTGACACGTGGCTTGATATTAGCTTGACATGTGAATTTTTTTTAATTAAAAAATCAAATTAAAAAAATAAAAAAATAAAAAAAAATCAATAATGCCACGTGGCATAATATGAACTTGACACGTGTACATTTTTAAAAAAATTAAAAAATTTAAAAAAATTTAAAAAAATTTAAAAAAATTTAAAAAAACATTAAAAAAAATTAAAAAAAAATCACAAAATGACACGTGACAGTTATTGTTCACATCCTTTAACGATTTAGACGGAATTAACAAAAAAAAGTTGATTAAAAAAATATAACAAAAAATAGAACCAAATTGAAAACAATTTCAAAAATAAGACCAAAATAAAAAAAAATAGACCAAAACTAAGACATGAATATTTAAGCCATAAATGAATTATCCGGTCATCATTCTTCTAGGGAATCTTTGGGTCCTTACCATTTGAAAATGACAGTACAAAATCCAGAAGTTAAAATTATACGAAGCAGCCAAAGACGGTGGTGCCCAATTTCCCCACTCCTGTATTTTTGCCAAGTCTTCCTTCCAGACTTTCTACTAAATCGGCTTGATTGAGAATCCCAATTTTTAATTTTTTAGTACAAAATTAATTTATTTTTTCTATCAGATTTTCACTTTTTTCCCATATATCTCTAGCCACAAAAATTGAGTGTTGGTGGGTTGGTTCATAAATCTTTCCCAATTGCAAAGCCAAGTCACTCTCAAGTTTCAACTTTGTTTTTGGGCTAGGGGTGTAAAAGAGGGATGGGTGTTCCCTGTCTTGGCTCATGATGCCTTTCATGTGCAGTTTTTGTACATTTATTGCAAGGGGAGACTTTTGAAGAACTCTTGCAATCACCCAACCCCTAAAGCTTCCACTTTTACCTTCTCCTTTATAACTGGTTCATGTGACTCATCATTCATAGTGTCCTTCTCTCATTCCATTCCCTCTTGACTCTTTTGCCACCCTATTTCCTCCTCCAAGATCTATTTCACTAACTTTTCTATTCAATAAACAACCTATTATGCTTGTTCTTATCTCAGTTTTCACTATACTTCCACCAACTTTGTCATCTCACACTACCTTCTTGTCTCTCTGATTTTTGTCTAGTATCTTGCTCATCATGGCCACCCTTTTGAAATTGTTGTCTCTTTTGGTGTTTCTTATGATCCCAGTTTCATCCCAGGTTGAGCAGCTTCTCTATGCTGGATTCAAGGATGTGGGTGCTGGTAACCTGACATTGGATGGGGTGGCTGAGATACAGAAAAATGGAATACTCAAGTTGACAAATGAAACCAGCAGGTTAATGGGTCACGCCTTTTACCCGTCTCCTTTTCAGATGAAGAACTCCACCACTGGTAAAGTTGTTTCCTTTTCCTCCTCCTTTGCTCTGGCTATTGTCCCCGAGTACCCCAAGCTTGGTGGCCATGGCATGGCTTTCACAATAGCAACTTCCAAGGATCTCAAGGCTCTACCTAGCCAGTACCTTGGGTTTCTCAATTCCAGTGATAATGGTAACTTCTCCAACCACATCTTTGCGGTTGAGTTTGACACAGTGCAGGACTTTGAGTTTGGGGATATTAATGACAACCATGTCGGAATAGACATCAATAGCATGCAGTCCAATAAATCTGCTAATGTTAGTGAGGTGGGTCTCAATCTCAAAGGTGGGAAACCGATTCTAGCTTGGGTTGATTATGATTCTGAATTAAGTGTTATCAGTGTTGCACTTTCCCCAAATTCATCCAAACCCAACACTCCAATCTTGTCCTTTAATGTGGATCTCGCACCCGTTTTTCATGACACTATGTATGTTGGGTTCTCTGCATCAACGGGTTTGCTTGCTAGCTCCCATTACATCTTGGGTTGGAGCTTCAAAATCAATGGACCAGCACCACCCCTTGATCTCTCTTCTCTCCCGATGCTTCCACAGCCAAAGAAAAAGCAAACATCTTTGATAACTGGGGTTTCCGTCTCAGTTGCTGTTATTCTGTTACTAGCCATCGCCATTGGCATTTACTTTTACAGAAAAATCAAGAACGCCGATGTGATTGAAGCATGGGAGCTTGAAATCGGGCCACATAGGTACTCCTACCAAGAGCTCAAGAAGGCCACAAGAGGCTTCAAGGATAAAGAACTCCTTGGGCAGGGTGGTTTTGGCAGAGTCTACAAGGGAACATTGCCAAACTCCAAGATCCAAGTAGCCGTGAAGCGAGTTTCTCACGAATCTAAGCAGGGCCTGAGGGAATTCGTGTCGGAAATAGCCAGCATAGGCCGGCTTCGCCACCGGAATTTGGTTCAATTACTGGGATGGTGCCGCCGCCGTGGCGACCTTCTGCTTGTGTATGATTTCATGGCCAACGGGAGCTTGGACAAGTACTTGTTTGATGAGCCAAAGATGGTCCTAAGTTGGGAACACAGGTTCAAGATCATAAAGAATGTTGCTTCAGCTCTTCTGTATCTACACGAGGGGTATGAGCAGGTGGTGATACACAGAGATGTGAAGGCCAGCAATGTTCTGCTAGATTTTGAGCTTAATGGAAGACTGGGTGATTTTGGGTTGGCAAGATTGTATGAACATGGTGCTAACCCAAGCACCACAAGAGTGGTGGGTACATTAGGGTATCTGGCTCCTGAGTTGCCTAGAACAGGAAAAGCTACTACAAGCTCTGATGTTTTTGCATTTGGGGCACTTCTGCTTGAGGTGGCTTGTGGGCGCAGGCCAATTGAGCCTAAGGCATTGCCAGAAGAGTTGGTTTTGGTGGATTGGGTGTGGGAGAAGTACAAACAAGGGAGAATTCTTGATGTGGTGGACCCAAAACTCAATGGGAATTTTGATGAGAAAGAGGTGTTGGTGGTGTTGAAATTGGGGTTGTTGTGTTCAAATGATGTGCCTGCTGCTAGGCCTAGCATGAGGCAAGTGGTGAGGCATTTAGATGGGGAAGTTGAAGTGCCAGAGGACTTGAAAAAACCAGGAGATATAAGTCAGCAAGAGGGGTTTGATGAGTTCTTGCACTCACTTGCATCTTCTTCCTTTGACAAGATGAGTTCTGGCTCCAATTTTGGAAACAAAGACATGGATAGTTTTATCTCTTTTTCTAATTCACCTCATTCCCTTCTCCACAGAGGAGAAACAAGGTGATTCTGCTGCATTATTCTGAGCAGGGATATACTTTCTTTACTAATCTTTTCTCACTTGAGAAATTTCGTGTGTTTTTAGTTGCCATTATCAAAGTCTCATTATAGAAAGATTTTGGATATGATGAAATGAAATGGTAAAATCTGTTACTCATTGTTCTTATGATGTCCCTTGTTGGTACTTCATATTGTTGTGACAGTATCTGCCTCCTTCATTTCTTAACGTAGTTGTGCAAATCGTATACCAATTAGATTAGCATTTATTTTTCTTGCTTCTTCATTTTTTGTGGCCTAGTTGAATGGGAAAATGTCTTAAGGTTTTTGTTTTTCAATTGAAGTTGCTAACACCGCACGCCATTTCTTTTGGTTGGTGAGAAATGTCTTTGCCTAAAATGGTTTTCTCTTTTTGGAGTGTTTTAGGAGATCACGGTTACTGGGAAGGTGATTTGATCTTTTGTGTTTACTCGGTTGGTGTATTCCTTTTACTGTGTTCGTTTCCTCTCTCAACCGAGAAAAGTTTAAAATGGCAAATAGTTTGAGAAAAAGAAAGTTTCTAAAAATAACAAAAAACGAAGATATAGAGACAATAATGGTTAAGAAAAAAAATGAGAAATCCTTAAACCCAACTTCAAAAAAAAAAGAAAAAGAAAGAGAGAGATAAAAACATTTGATTTTTATAGTGTTGTGTAAAGAAATTTATTTGGTGTAGCTCGGACAAAGACAAGCCCTTTTAGCAATTTTAACTTATCACGTCTTCTTCACCATCCTTTCAAACTAATGTATAAATTATCTTTCTCTCAATTTATAATCTCCATCTTGATGTATAATTTATATCTCAATTTTTTTAACCACTTAAGAAACATATAAAAAAAATACTTAATTTGATCTTTATATCTGTATCTTAGCTTGAAGTTGATGAAAAAAAATACTTAATCTTATCTTTTTTTTTCTTACGGAAATTTACCATCTGTGACACGTACCCATATCTATAGTACAAAAGCTCCAATTTATAGATCTCTACTATGCCATCCTTTATTGCAAGCGATAAATGCGTAGGAAACTGTGATTATTTTTTGTTAAGGTAGGTAGGTGCTCGATGCAGAATATATTAACAAAAAGTGAATTGTAATTTCAGGATTCATTTACATAAAAGTTGGAATATAAATAAACAGAAGTAGAGTAAAATATCTAGGAACAAAAGATAAATCTTTTCAAATGATTGGCAAGAGAAAAAGGAACAAAGAAAAGAGAAACATGTAGAAGAAGCAGAGTATAATTATATAAACTTTTAAAAAAATTACTTCTACTTCTTCTTCACTTTAAAAATGTATATATTTACTTTACCTTCCAATGAGAAAGATTTTGATAAAAAAATTAAAATTAAATTTTAAGTACTTTTAGTTAAATTTTATTAAAAAATTAATTTTATCAAATATTTAAAATATTTTTATTTTTATTTAAGTATTACGTTATTTGATTTTCGTACTTATGATGACTTGACTGTGACAGATAAAGTAAGTTATTTAAATTTAATTAAACATAAAATTAATTTCTGAATATAGAAAATAGAGAATATTTATAAATATATACTTATGATTTTTTTTATTTATTATATTTCTACCTCATTTTTTCCTATCTTTTTTCATTGGCATATATATATAACTGCCTCCAAAGTCATTAAACCATTCCTATAATAATCAAACTCCTACAAAAATAATTGAGGTGGAGCAGCAACAAAAAGTCTTCCTCATGTTTCCATTATTCCTAGGTCATTATTGTTTCAAGGAAAAACACTAATAATATTTCTGTTAAAAAGAGTTTTTACCAAAAAAGTATCTTTCAATTCAGTTTAAGAAACTTTGTTTACTTAAATTCAATAAAATTAATTATATAATTTTTAAATATCAAAAAGTATATATTTATGAAATTCATATTAAAATACTATTTTTATTGATATAAATGTTGTATTTGAACAGACAGGAATAGAGGTTTTATTTTTGTCAAACTCTTGGTAGATTTCCTGTAATTCAAATTAATCAAGCCAGAGATGAATTCATTATCAATGTAATTAAATTCTGGTAATGTCAGATCAACCACCACTTCTGCCACAATTCTTCCAAAGGAATTTCAGAAGGGAAGAAAGTTGACAAATATCTTAAAACATTAACTAACTTAATATTATAAATTTAAATAAGGAATTAAGAGTTTATTATATAAATTTTAAATTTTAATTGTCCAAACATTATATAAATAAAAATATAGAGCTGGCATATCTTTAATTTAAATATTTGATTTTGAAAATTATATAAGTAATAAACACTATATTTTTTTTTCTTGAAATATGTCATTTCATTATTTATTTGATAATCACTTTTAATATTTGTACTTTCAAATTTGACATAATTCTAAAAATACTCCTGCAAGTTACCTTCTCAAAAGAAATAAGCTATGTTGTCATAATCTGTATGAATCAATTTATTTCTTATTATTTATTACTTATCCATGTGAAATGTTCTTGTTCACTCGTAATTTTGAACATTTTAGAGTGCATATTAGAAATCCATTTGCATAATTATAAATGAGCATTCATGCTTTTTTTGAAATATAAAATAAAGAAATAACATTTTATAAAATGTCCACTTAAACTATCGTTTTCAACCCATAGTCAAACACTCACTCCTTTGGTGAACATTATCCCTTCAACAAAAACATTGAAAAAGAAAAAGTTCTTTGTTATATTATAAAGACTAGTCATTTTTCCACAACTACAGCAATATTGCACTAAAATTTAAAAAATGTGAACCCAAAGAGGGGTTAGTGATCACTTTGATAAGAAGCAGTTAAGGTCTTGGTGAGCATTATTTTGGAATGTAGAATATATAATCATTATCCATATGAACCAACTTGTGACTAAAGTAATGCACGATAAAGAGGATATTTTGCTTAAATAGGAGAAAGACACCAATTCAATTGCTTCTACATGCACTCTCACTTGGAAGATGATGTTTGATTAGAAATTTTACTTTTATTTATGTGTACTCTCTCAGTGGAAAATAGTATTTGATTAGAAATTATATGTTTATTTATAGAAAAACCATTAACTTGTTATACTAAGTTATTTTGATTAGAAAGAATGTATTTCATGCATTTTGGGAAATTTTGTAAAAATTATGTTCCAAAAATTCAACAAACTTATCCAGAAAAAATTTCAAAATAAGTAATCTAGAAATTTGGTAAAAAAAAGTAAAATAGTCATTTAAAATTATGGACATAGAGTTTAAAAGTTATAGAGGTGCGGGAAGAAAAAAGCCTATACATAGTTATGTGACTTGAGGCATGTTGGATTCTCATCATTAGTATGGGCTTCTCCTTCTAGCACCATATCATTTTCTTGCTGCACCAAATCATTTTGTTTCCGCAGCCTATCATTTAATTTAATTCCTGTGTTATCCTTTAGTTTTAATTTAATTTAATTTAAATAATTAATGCCAAATACAAATATTTACGGTTACAGATAATATAATATTTATACTTATTCTATTAATATACGAGTATAATCAATACTTATCTGTATATGTTAATTGTGCATAAATGCATTTTTTATTCATTATGAATTTTATCTTTTGTGATACGAATAATTTTGATCTCCTTAAACATATGTATGTTGACCAGGGATGGCAACGGGCGGGGCGGGGCGGGGACGGGTTTCACTATCCCATACCTATCTCCGTAAAAAAAAGTCATCCCCATCCCCATACCCAAACCCAACTGGTATCAAACTTTTGTCTCATTCTCATCCCCACCGGGTAACGGGTGTAATCTCGTACCCATACTCATACCCATTTTCTTAATACTTTAATATTAATTTTAATTAATTTTTATAAAAAATTATAGTAAAGGAAACATAATATTATTAAATATTCAATATTAGGAGTATGATTGTTTCTTCGATATTAAATACTTTGAAATAAATTATAATTGCTTACATTTTAGATTATAATACCAAATAAAATTTGATGAGAACCAAAACATTTATTAAATTTGCAAACATTAATGAAACCTAGTTGATAAATTTAAAAAATATTTAAATTAAAATATATTTTAAATGTTTGCTTACTTCAATTTTTTAAATTATAATGAATCTATTTTTTATACACTAATCAAAGTTATAATACATCACTTGATCAAAATGACGCAAAGAACAAATAATAAACATAATAATAAAATTTTAACATAGATCTTGTATCTTTTGAACCACAATATATGTTGGATGGTGGTAAAAAAATATTCATGGCAATTACATCAAATTTTTATATTGTAGTAAATAAAAATTATTTATACAACTATAGTGAAAAAATTAAAGTATGATTGTAATGAGTTAGAAAATAAAAAATAATTAGATAAAATTTATCGAAATAGTAAATAGTATTATACATGAAGAAAATAAACAAAAATTAAAAAAATTAAAAAATTAACAAATGTGTGTCTTATAAACAATTTGGAGACTATTGGAAGGAATCACACAAAGAAAAACAAATATATAATTAATGGTATGATAAGATGAAAAATATCTTAGAGATCTAAAAAAAGTTTTCAAATATCAACATATATACTCAATGTTTGATAAAAAAATGACGCAAAAAATAAATAATAAACATAATAAAATTTTATCATAGATCTTGTATATTTTAAACTCCAATATATGTTGGATGCTGATAAAAAAATATTCATGGCAATTACATTAAATTTTTATATTATAGTAAATAAAAATTATTTATACAATTATAGTGAAAAAAAAATTAAAGTATGATTGTAATGAGTTAGAAAATAAAAAATAATTAGATAAAATTTATCGAAATAATATTCTACATGATGAACATAAACATAAACAAAAATATTAAAAAATTAACAAATGTGTGTCTTATAAACAATTTGGAGACTATTGGAAGGAATTGCACAAAGAAAAACAAATGTATAATTAAGGGTATGATAAGACGAAAAATATCTTAGAGATCTAAGAAAACTTTTCAAATATCAACATATATACTCAATGGTTGAGAAATAACAAAAATTATTTTAGCGAAATAAAAGAGTTCTTCAAATGAAACAAAAATTAATAATAATAAGTAAATAATTATTTTTATATTACCTAGTAAATGAAATGTTTATCCTATTAAACACTTAAATTGAGAGTATTAAACATTCTCATGTGAAAAGAAAATATACAATAAATAAAAATATTAAAAAATAATAGAAATATTCAAATGTTAGACATAATTTTTTTTTAATTGACATACATCATTTTAACATAATTACATAAATGTTATGATAAGATAAAAAATATATTAGAGATGCGAATGAGTTTCATGACAAACCAAATATTTAGAAGAAATAAAAAATAGAAATAATATATATATATATATATATATGATTACTTAATTAATTATGAATATTTTAATAATTTAAAGGAAGATGAAGATATGGCAGGGACGGGTATTATGGCGGGGATATATTCATCCCCATCTCCATCCCCAATCGACAAAATCGGGGATTCCTCATACCCATACCCATATCCAGTTAATGCGGGGATTCTCCGTCAAAACGGGGACAGGTTCGGATAATACCCACGGAGACGAATTTATTTGCCATCTCTAATGTTGACCATTACCTTCTTCTCCAATATAGAAAACGCAGCTGGCATTGTGGAAGCAGCTGCCACCGTCAAAGCTTGGAGGAGATGCAGTTGGAGCTGAGGGATGAAGATTAAACTGTTAGGGTTAAAGTAAAATATTTAGAGAAGGTCCTTTTTGATATTTCACATGTTTGATAGGGTGCAGGAAAAACAAGATAGATACAGGAAGCAATACCCATAGGTAGGTGTGTTGGTAGACAAGATTTCGTTTAATGACAATTTCTAAAAATTACTTTTTCGGCTCGGTCATGGTTAGCACATGGGTTAGCCCATGAGTTTGGATTTGTTTTGGCATACAAAAGTTGAGAAAGAATAAAAAATTTTAATCAATTAAAACTGGAATATGTTTAGGGACTAAAAAATTGTAAAAAATACAGGATTAAAAATAAAAATTACTAAAAAATTATGAGATTGTTGTATCATATTCGTAATCAATGTGGAAGGTCACATGACATTTCATGTCACCACTTAGCGAAGATTACTAGTGGCAGAAAGTTATAATTTCGGTAAGAAAAACATAACACTCTTTTTAACCCTTCTTCAATAATTATTTTTTTCATAAGTTTTGTCGATTTTATAAATACTTTAATAATAAAAAAAACCGTTCTGGTTCTAAATAATTTTTTTTACAATCCTTACTATTTGTTAGCATATATGTAGGGCCGCACAAAAATAACTTAATTGTACTGTACTTAAGTTAACTGTATTGTTTTAAACCAAAAATAACTGAATTATTAATAGTAAAATGAAACTGTACTGTTTTTTAGTTAAAGTTTGAAAAACTGTACTGCAAACAGTTAATTGTTCACATCTAGTGCACTGAACTGTCATTTTTTCTTTCTCTTCAATCCCAATGTCCACACACACTTTTGATTCAGTCACCACCGAGATTCAACCACGACAAATACATATCCTGTCTCTGTCACCTCGCCGCCGTCGAAGATTGTCGCCATCGAAGGTGATCTCTTTATATCTTTAGATTTTCATTTCGCTTCTTCGTTTTTCTCCAATTCGATCATTCTAATCTTTTATTGGGATGAACCTGTTGGGGATTTCTTCGTCAACAACATGAAACACAGTTTAGGTCTAACATATATTTTATTAATAACCTTACATAATGTTTCTACATAGAGAATCAAGCCATCAAATGTAGGTCTTGAACAAGAACCCAACCACCCAATTGAAGAACCAATTTAAAGTTTTTAGCTTTGAAACTTTCCATGTAAGAGAAGCTCAGAACTTCAAAAGGGTAAGAGTGAAGTGGCGAAGAGAGGCAAAAACAGAGGCAAAGAAATAGAGAAGAAGAGAAATAAATGGATTTTACATTGCCAGAAACTGTCGAAACTCTCACACCAACTACTTCTGGGATTGATCCTTTACCTCCTTGTATGGCTACATCGTCAACTGAGCATAGTAAAGGTCGGTCAGATGTGTGGGGGCATTTTACCCAACAAAATCCTTATTCTGAGAAGAAGGCTAAGTGCAATTATTGTGGTGATTTGATTAAATATTTGGCCAAAACAAGTGGGATAAGGAATCATTTGATAAGATGCAAGGAAAATCCTAATAGAGAATCATTCAAAAGGAAAAAAATTGTCATCATCAACTACAGAAGGGGCTAGTGTTGACCCTTCACCAACTATTTCTAAGTTTGACCAAAATGCATCTCGAATGAAGTTGGTGAAGATGTTTGTGAAGTTCGAGCTTCCTTTTCGATTTGTGGAAGATGAAGACTTCCGTGACTTTGTACGATCCTTGTAGCCACGGTTTGAGATCCTGTCCCGCACTATATTGAGGCGTGAAATGTGGGAACTCTATGAAGAGGAAAAAACTAAGTTGAAATTTTTTTTATCAAAGCAGTGTGAGAGGGTTTGCTTAACTACAGACACATGGACTTCAATCCAAAACCTAAACTACATGAGTTTAACAACTCACTTTATTGATGAAGATTAGAAGCTGCATAAGAAATTTTTGAATTTTTCTCAAACAACAGGTCATTAAGGGGAGCTCATTGCTAAACATGTTGAGGCCTATTTGAATAACTGGGAGTTGAAACGAGTCCTTAGTGTCATTGTGGATAATGCTACAACAAATGATGTTGGGGTCCAATACCTCAAAAGAAGGATGTTATCATGGAATTTTCTTGTCTTAAAGGGAGAATATGTTCATATGCATTGTTGCGCACATATATTAAGTTTGATTGTGAAGGATGGGTTAAAAGAGATAAAAGATTCAATTTCAAAATTTCGGAGTGCAGTTAAATATGTGAAATCTTCTCCAGCTCGATTTGCTAGATTCAAGGCTTGTGTTAAACAAGAGGGAATTTGTTATAAAGCTCTTGTTTGCCTTGATGTTCAAACCAGATGGAATTCAACTTATCTAATGTTAGAGGCAAGCTTGAAGTACAAAGATACCTTTGTCAAGCTAGATATGCAAGATAAGAAATTTGGTGTTGAAATGGCCAAAAGTAGTGGTGTGCCACTAGAAGAGGATTGGGAATATGCGAGGTCTGTTCTACCATTCTTAAAGATGTTTTATGACACTACCATGTGCATTTCTAGTTCTTCTTTCGTCACTAGTCATATGTATATGAAGGAAGTGTTTGGAATTGGTAAAAAGATTCGACAATATTCTGAGAGTAGTGATGAGAGCATAAGATTGATGGCAATGAGGATGAAGGGTAAGTATGACAAATATTGGGGAAATCCCAATGGAATTAATATCTTATTATTGATTGTTGTTGTGCTTGACCCTAGGAGTAAGTTGGATTTTGTTAATTACTTCATTGACTATATATTTGAATCTAGCATGGCCAGTG
>Ga0214542_1008649_pt1 | contig 16557 bp, 17 predicted proteins | sample CNSS1metaG_FD_160096 | JGI IMG/M metagenome (GOLD analysis project Ga0214542, IMG submission 160096) | Root nodule microbial communities from cowpea collected in UCLA plant growth center, Los Angeles, California, USA - CNSS1 | ecosystem: Host-associated > Plants > Roots > Nodule | place: USA... | reverse complement strand
TCTCTCCTCTACATCATTTATGCTCCCCAATCACCATGCGCCACCTAGCATTGCTTTCTTACTCCTAATTAACCTACAAAGCAAATAAACATAGATTAGCATGTTGGCTTAAGTCAAGTCAACTATAGTCAACAAGTCAAACCTAGTCAAAGGTCAACAAGTCAACTAAAGTTGATTCAACTAAGTCAACTTAGGAAATCAAAAATAACAAACACAAATGAAAGGGATGAAGGATTAGTGAACTTCCTTTCTAAACATGCTTAGTCTTCTTAAGCATGTGTCTTCATCCTTGGTTGGGGTCAATCCTTCATCAAAATCGAATGGCATTAACCTTAGTTTAATTGTAATTTTCATTTTGCATCATTAATCCCACATTAAGACACTAATTATTGGCCAATTAAGGGAAAAAGAGAGAGGTTTTGTGGCTGGTTTTGTTGGATGGGTAGAGGAATACGAAAATCATAGTAAGGTGAGTATTGAGTGAGGCATTGAAGCCAAGTTGAGGAGAACTAAGGAAGGCTATTGGAAGTAAGGGAGAACCAAGGGCTACTCAAGTTTTAAGCAAAGGAAACCAGGTTAGGAGAGTTTTACGCGTTAAAATTTATGTTTAAGTGTGAATTGCATGATATATATTGTGAAATGCATGAATACTTCCCATTCTGCTTGAATATTCGCGTTTCTGGAAAATTCCCAGAAACTGCCTGGCGGGCTACTCGTAGCCGCCAGGCGACGCAAGGTTGCAACCCATTTCTGGGTTTATCTTGATAAACTGCCTGGCGGTGATGAACACCCGCCAGACGATGCAAGCTGTCTTGGTTCCATTTTTGGTTTCTTCGAGTTCTAGGCTATGTTTGATTATTGGACCGGATGTGAAAGTCATTAATTAATCAATTGGAAGGAGAGAATTCGTAAAATTCATTAGAAGCTAAGGAAAATTGGAGGGTGGTGGCATACTCTTGTTTTAGGATTGAAAAATTTGGGGAATTGTAGATTTGGAATCAATTGCAGCTGGACATGGATTTGGATGGAAATTTTTTATGTTGAATTACCGTTAGAGTGCAGATTAGTATGTTAGGATTCGTCGAAGTGGTCAGATTTGGGTGATGGGGATTTGGAATTTGCGGATAGGTGCAGTAACAAGTGTAGAAAATTTCCAGAAAATAAAGCACCGTCTAGCGGCTCTTAGGCTTCCCCCAGGCGACGCTGCAACAGTGACATCCATGGAGTTCTGAAGGGGTCGTAGGTGCAGGACCCACCTGGCGGCACCCAATTGGCCGCCAGGCGCCATACCAGAGATGTGCGTGGTGTTCTGTTCATGAAAAATGTTGTTTTTCGTACTTTTCACGCAACAAGTACCGCTGGGCGGTATTTTAGTCTCGCTAGGTGCCACCTTCCTGATTTTGGGCGCTAGGCGCCACCAATTTTTCTAGTTCGCGCAGTTTTCGTAAAAAATTGCATTTACCGATTCGTTAACCATCCGATTTAGGTGAAATTTTGACAGGTGGTCCATAACATGTGGTTCTTCACTTTGAATGGTGGAGATTGGATTTAGAGGTCAGTAGCTAGAGATACACATTACTTAATATTGTTGATTTTGGAGTTTATAAAATACATGAATAATCCCTTGATTAGCTCAAGTAACTTCTAATGAAGCATAATTGGGTTATGTGGTAAGTCTATATCAATTTGAATGTTCCTTTGGGTTAGTCACATGTGGAGAATTGGTTTGGTGAAGGAATGGGTGTCAATATTAAATTGTATCGGTGCATAAGATCATGTGCTTAAAATTGTTAGAGTGATGCTGCTTATATTTTGTTTGAGCATGCTTGGGATGGTCTATATGACTAGTGGGTGAATGCACATGTGAGATGCTATAAGGCCTAGAACATTATAGATGGCAATGCTTTTTATCAGGGGTACTCTAGAATGAGAGCAAATGAGAGCAACCTGTGTGAAGTGTGCTTGAACCTGAACTAAAACCAGTAATGTGCAGGTACTGGTGTAGCGATTGGCGGTACGTGTCCCCTGCCAAGCGATCTAGAAGCGGCAGCGCCTAGCGGTACGTGTCCCCCGCCAAGTGATTTTGTTGTAGTTGGTTGGTGTTATACTTTCTATGATGTGCATGATCTACAAGTCTTCTAGGATATCTTAAAGGTCGGCTTGCTGGTGTTCCTTGAGTTGAGCTCGGAACGTATCCCTTGAGTTGAGCTCGGAACGTATCCCTTGAGTTGAGCTCGGGATAGGGGTTAAGCATGTGGCATCAGTTGAGCTCGGGATGGCGAATGAACACGAGGAACCCTTGAGTTGAGCTCGGGTTGGCGAGTGTTGCCGATGTGAGTGTGCTGGTTGGCCAGTACGAATGGGTCCAGATAGACTGTCCTCTTCAGTACGAACTATGTTTGTATTTGGGAACTCCACCTGGCGTTACGGTGTATGATCCGTAGCAATGGTTTCCCGTACGTGTTCTATCGGTTGTGGCCGATAGGTATGGCAGCAAGACACCTTGGGGTACTCACTAGAAGACGTAGAACATGATTGACATGGTTGTGGCCATTGTGGTGTGGAATCAGGGGAAAGGATTCCTTTGGTGTGTTTGTGTGATATATATAAATGTGTTTATATTTATATGTTTATTTTGTTAGCTCACCCTATCTGCTTGTGTTTGGCGATGATCATATACGCGATATACGTGAGCAGATGGTGTTGCAGGTGGATCTGGTGAGGCATAGAGCCGGAGCGGGGCTAGTCTTGGGGAAATTCTCTCAGAGTTTTTACATTGTCTTTATGATTTCAAATCAGTTGTAATTATTAATATTACTGGACTTTTTGTTAATGGTAATAGTAATTATATTCAAGGATTTTGAAATTATTATTGAAGTAAATAAAGTTTTGAAATTTCCCGCGTTTTTGGGAAATGAATTTATAATTAATGAGTTTTTATTTTCTTATTTTATTTTATTATTTAAACCCGTAATATCCTGACGGGATGTTACACGATGGTTGTGCGAAGTGGTGCATAGATGATGGAGGTTGCGGGTGCGGTGGTGCAGGTTCATGGCAGGTTCTGTGTTGGCTGCCGGCATGGTGGCGGCTAGGGTTTGAGGATAAATTAGGGTTTCTCATGGGAGAGATAAAGATGATGATGTGGCAGTGTATGGTTGATCAATTTGGTGAGTGGAGGATTATGACACGTGTCATCATGTGGTTGGACAGATTTAGAAGGTGAGGATTGCCACATGGCATAATCTGGTTGAGTGGAGTTTAAGTGGTAGGAGGGGTGCAACTTAGTAAAAACTGCGGGTGTAGAACAGGTTTTTGTGGTCCACTTGCAGGAGGAGTGTGTAAATAAAAACTGGGGTTGCATTTAGCTCCTGATTTATTCTTTTCCAAAATTTCCTAATTTTGGACTTATTTTGTAACTTTGAATATTTCAAATCCACACTTTTAATGACTCAAATTAAACTTCAGCTGCATTAACAAACTTTAGAATATCCAATAATATTTTATGCAACTAAAATCAATTTTTACGTCACTTTTACCTTACGTACTCAATAAATCTAATAATCGCAAATCCTAATTAAATCAATCCTTAAGCACAAAAATTCTATTAAAACCCCAAATTTAAATAGTAAATGAGGGCAAAAATTTGAACTCATCACACACCCACACTTATCCTTTTGCACTCCTGGGCAAAATTGAAAAATTTCAAAACTTTATTCTGAGGTATTTTATTCCATATCTTCACTGAATTAAAGGAATGAATACAAATGGAAACAAATCAATCTTCTAGAAATCATGTTGTCATGCACAGACAAATGGAAAGATTATGTTTTTCACACATGAGTTAATCTTTTGAGTTTACAAGATAATAAAATATGAAAGAGAAACACTCAAGTTAAATGTATATTTTCTCACCATAATTTGCTCAAATGTTTTGGCTTGTGTTTCCACTCAAAATACCGATGCAAGTAAACACTCTCAATGCTTAGCAAGACTCTAATATTCACAACTTTCAGAAAACATGCATTCAAAAATCATGAGGACTTTTCACAGGTTATAACGGGGCCAAGGCAAAGGTAAGAAAAATTTTTAGGATTTTAGTGTTTTTGAAATAGTAAGGTAGAAAGAATTATGGAGCATAGTTTCAAAAATAATCCCTTTTGTCTTTTTTTTTCTTCTATCCTTTGTTGCTCTTTTTCAGAAAGCAATCATTTTTTATTTCAACACTTTGTCATCAACAATTTTTTTCCTTTTGCCATTTTTATAACTTTGTGAGGGAAATACTCACGCCCACACTTTATTTCTCAACCAATCTTAACATAATCCACTAGCTCCTTCTTTCTCCTTAAGGTAAGGAAAAACATGGTCTTTTTTTCTTTTTAAAGTTTAGCAATTTGCTCAAATCAAGAAAAAGAGGTTTAAAGCTCAAAAGGTCTACCAATTGATCAATGTCATGGTTAGCTTATTTGGCCAAGTAGTTAAAAACAAGAAATGCCTCAGTCATATCAAATCATGCATATTCACCTAAGATGCAAAACAAAAGAATCAAGCTAAACATTTGAGTATAAACAAGACATGAGCAAGTCACACAAGAAAAATAGGAATGACACATGGTAGTCCATCCTTTATAATAAAGCTCAAAACTCACAAGGTCAAAACTCTTCCACAAAAGATTTATTCCAGAAACTCTCAAATCAACTCAATTAGTAAATCACAAAAATAATTCACTCATAGCACATGACACTTATTTTCCCAGAATTATGACCGTTTCAATTAGTGAATCAAATCCCAAATCCCAAAATCCAATGTCAATATGTTTTATTGAAAGCAGGAATTTTTTTTTAGAGAAAACAAATAGAAAACAAAATTAGAAAGGAGAAACAAAACAAATAGAAAACAAAATCAGAAAAAGGGGAAAATAAATTTTCTCCCTACACCCCCACACTTTATCCATGCATTGTCCTCAATGTATTCAATATATAATGCAAAGAAAAAGTATGAAGTGTACTTACCTCCTCAAGTCGGAAGGTATGTGGGAGAAGTTAAGTTCATCCCATCCATCGTCTTATTCACCATGTCTTGATTTTCATTAAATATCCGAAGACGATGCCCATTAACTTTAAAAGTTCTTTCTGAGGATTCTTCCTTGATCTCCACTGCTCCATAAGGGAAGACTTTTGTAACAATGAATGGTTCTTCCCATATATAGTACTTTGCCTCACTTTTTAGCTTGGTTCTTTCATACTTGGAGAAGGAAGGAGGAATAGTAGAAACAACCAAATAGTTAACAATAGGTTAAAATACCTTTTTGGTCCCAATTTTCGTCAAGTTTTTTCAAATAAGTCCTAATTTTGGTTTTATGTTCAAATAGGTCCCAATATTCGTCAATTTTTTTCAATTGGGTCCTTTTTTGCTAACACCGTTTAAATCGTTAACGACCATGAACAGTGACTGCCACGTGTCACTTCGTGGTTTTTTTTATTTTTATTTTTAATTTTTTATTAAATTTTTTTTAATTTTTTTTAAATGTCCACGTGTCAACTCAATAGCGTGCCACCTGTCAAAGTCAATGTTCTAAATTCAATTTGGTTCATATATTTGTTATTTTTGTTCAATTAGGTCCCAATTTTTGTTAACATTAACCAATTTGGTCCCTCTCCAAATTAAAAATTTAATTTTTATATTAAAATTCACATTTTTTATTAAATATTTTTATATAATATATTAAAATTCACATCATTATAACTTTGATATAAAAATTAAATTTGGTCACATCTTCGATAGGGATCAAATTGGTTAATGTTAACAAAAATTGTGACCTAATTGAACAAAAATAACAAATATAGGGACCAAATTGAATATAGAATATTGACTTTGACACGTGGCACACTACTAGGTTGAAACGTGGAAATTAGAAAAAAATCAAAAAAATTCAAAAAAAATAAAATAAAAAATTCAAAAAAATCACAAAGTGACACGTGGCACGCTCTTGGGTTAACACGTGTACATTTAAAAAAAATTTAAAAAATTTTAAAAAAAATTTAAAAAAATAAAAAAACCACGAAGTGACATGTGGCACTGTTCATGGCCGTTAATGATTTAAATGATGTTAGCAAAAAAGGACCCAATTGAACAAAATTGACGAAAATTAGGACCTATTTGAACACAAAACCAAAATTAGGACTTATTTGAAAAAATTTAACGAAAATTGGGACCAAAAAAGTATTTTAACCTGAACAATATCAGCAAACCAAGGTTTAGGAAACATACCTTTCATAGCAGTCAACGCTAGAAGGACTTCATCAGGAAAGTCATCTTGAATAGGAATGTTATCTTCTCTATACTCAATCCTGCTAAGATGGTCAGCTACTAAGTTCTGTGCCCCACTTTTGTCTCGAATCTCAATGTCAAACTCTTGGAGCCATAACATCCATCTAATCAATCTTGGCTTGGAATCTGCTTTCTTCAGAAGGAATTTTAATGTTGCATGATCAGTGTAAACAATTACCTTGGAACCAAGTATATATGGTCTGAATTTGTCCAAGGCAAACACAACAACCAATAATTCCTTCTCAGTTGTGGTGTATTTAGTCTACGCTGTGTCCAATGTTTTGGAAGCATAATATATCACATGTGGTAGTTTCCCATCTCTTTGTGCAAGCACCACTCCTACTGTAAAGTTTGATGCATCACACATCAACTCAAAGGGCAATGTCCAATCAGGTGGCTGGATGATAGGAGTGGTGGTGAATGCCTTTTTCAAAGTATCAAAAGCATCTTTGCACCTCTCTCCAAAGTCAAATGGTACATGCTTTTGTAGCAAGTTGGAGAGAGGGTTGGCTATTTTGCTGAAGTCCTTGATAAATCTCCTGTAAAATCCTGCATGTCCAAGAAAAGATCAAACCTCTTTCACAGAAGAGGGGTAAGGCAATTGTGAAATAATATCAATTTTAGCAGGATCTACAGATATACCATTCTTGGAAACGTGACCTAAAACTATACCTTGTTCCACCATAAAATGACATTTTTCAAAATTTAAAACAAGGTTAGTTTCTTCACATCTCTCTAAGACTCTAGCAAGATTAAACAAGCAATGATCAAAAGATGAACCATATACACTAAAATCATCCATAAATCCCTCAATACAATGCTCCAACAAATCTGTAAAAATACTCATCATACATCGCTAAAATGTTCCAAGAGCATTGCAAAGGCCAAATGGCATCTTTCTATAAGCATATGTACCAAATGGACAAGTAAAGGTAGTCTTATGTTGATCCTCGGGGGTAATACAAATCTGAAAATACCTAGAGAATCCATCAAGAAAACAATAATGAGACTTACCTGCCAATCGATCTAACATCTGGTCCATGAATGGTAAAGGAAAGTGGTCTTTTCTAGTGGCCTGGTTTAGTCTTCTATAATCAATACAAACCCTCTAGCTATTCTAAATACGAGTAGGAATCAACTCGTTCTGCTCATTCTTGACCACGGTGATCCCAAATTTCTTGGGGACCACATGTACAGGACTCACCCAAGTGTTATCAGAAATAGGATATATAATACCTGTTTGTAGCAACATACTGACTTCCTTCTTCACAACCTCCATCAGCTGAGGATTCAGTCTCCTCTGAGGTTGCCTTACTGGCTTAGCATCCTCCTCCAAGAGTATTCTGTGGATGAAGAAATAAAGACTAATACTAGGAATATCTGCCAAAGTCCAGCCTATTGCTCTCTTGTGATCTTTGATAACCTACAATAGCTTTTGTTCATGCTAATCAGTAAGCGAGACAGATATAATAACAGGGAGTTTCCCATCCATCTCAAGATAAGCATATTTCAAATGAGATGGTAAAGGTTTCAACTCCAAAGTGGGTGGTTGTTCCAAAGATGGCAACATTTTACTGCCTAAGGTAATTTCAGCCACCTCAGCATCACACTCGGACGCCACAGAGGTATCATATAGTGACACCGCATCCTCAATATCACCTGTTTTATAGTTTTCTTTTTCGTCTAAAATCGAGCCCGAAATATTCGAAAAAGAAAAATCTAAAAAAGAAGACAAACTAGAAAAAACGTCCAAAAATCCAAAAGCAAAATTGTTCACTACATTACTCAATAAATCAATACAAAACAAAGAATGGTCTTCAGTCGGGTGCTTCATGGCTTCTAGCACATTGAACTACACCTTCTCATCTCCTATCTCCATAGTTAAGGATCCTGCATGCACATCTATCTTGGTACGTGTTGTCATCATGAATGGTCTTCCCAAGATAATTGTGGTTGAACTCATTCCTTCATCATCCCTCATGTCCAAGATATAGAAATCTGCAGGAAAAATTAACTTGTCCACACGGACAAGCACATCTTCTAGCACACCTACAGGGTTAACTGTGCTACGGTTGGCCAATGAATGACCACACCAGTAGACTTAAGAGGTCCAAGATGAAGTGAAGTAAAAACTGATAAAGGCATTACATTAATGGAAGCTCCTAAATCTAACATAGCATTGTAAAACTTAGTACTTCCTATAATGCAGGGAACAGAAAACATATCTGGATCCTTACACTTTTGCGACATTCTGACTGTAGGCTTTTTAATTAAGCTAGACACGTTTCTTCCCATGTTCACTACCTCTTTATCCATAATACGCCTTTTATGTGTGCATAATTCTTTAAGAAACTTGGCGTATTTAGGAATTTGTCTTACAACATCCAACAAAGGGATGTTCATCTCCACTTTCTTGAAAGTATTCAAGATTTCTTTGTCTAACTCCTCCATCTTTTTAGTTTTTGGTTTCAAACGGTTTGGATGGGGAGGAGATGAGAATAAGGTGAAGAATTTTCAGAGGAAGTATTAGGGGATACTAACATGGAGTTATCCCTGGGTTCAAGCGTTTCAGATGTTGCTTATGTTGCTTCATCTAATCCTCCATTTTCATTCTCAGGTACAACTTCATTGTCCTTATCTTCATCTTCTTAGGCATCCCCAAGGCCTTGTATTTGCTTACCCGATCTTAAAGTAATAGCACTTACATTTCGTGGGTTGATTATAGTTTGTGCAGGCAAACTGCTTGAGCCTTGTTGAGATTTCATCTGGTTCAACCATTTTCCATTTGTCCAATCTGGTTTTGCAAATTTTGATTAGTTGCTTCCATCGTCCGTTTCAACTGATTGATTTTTCCCTTCATCATGTCAACCATCATTTTCATCATTGTTTCCATGTTTGAGTCACCAGAGATTGCAGTTGGTTGTGGTTGTTGCCTCTATTGAGGTGGAAGATATACTTGTTGGTGTTAAGACTACTTATTTCCCCATTTTTGGCTGGGATGTTCCTTCCAATCTAGGTTGTACTTGTTGGAGGACAAATCATGATTGTATTACTGCCGAGGTGGTCTATTATTGCCATAGATGTTTGCAGTATATGCCTGAGGTTGTTCACTGTCTGACGTCCCTTTCTCTTTTAACATAGAACTAGCCTCGGTAGGATGATTAGTAGAAGCACAAATTCCACATAAGGTAGAAAGGATAGGCTTTTTCTGTAAGTCTGCCAAGGTCCTTACCATGGCCGCTAAGTCATCCAACTTTCCTTCTATTTTCTTCTGATCTGCAACATATGAAGCTTCTACTCCATGGGTTCCCTTCAATAGAGTTATAGAATTATTCCTGGTAGTAAATTGTTGATGGTTCGATGCCATATTCTCAATCAATTGTCTTGCATTTGTTGGCATTTTGTCCACCACCCTCCACTTGCAGCATCTATCATTTGTCTATCCATGATACTCAATCCCTCATAAAAGTACTGAATAAGGAGATGCTTGTTTATTTGGTGATGAGGACAGGAAGCACATAACTTTTTGAATCTTTCCCAATACTCGTGAAGTTTTCTCTTTCTTGTTTCCTTATCCCATAAATATCTTTGCGAATAGCAGCAACTCTAGACGCTGGAAAAAACTTTTCTATAAATGATCTTTTCAGAGTCTCCCAAGTATTAATGGATCCTAATGGTAGGTAGTACAACCAATTCTTAGCTGCATCTTGCAACGAAAACGGAAAAGCCTTAAGCTTAATATGTTCCTCTGTCACTATTGTAGGTCTCATGGATGAACAAACAACATGAAATTCCTTCAAGTGATGGTACGTGTCTTCTCCTGCTAATCCATGGAATTTATGTAAAAGATGGATTAACCCAAACTTAAGCTCACATTCTCCATCTGGATATTGGATGCACATGTTTTATGTAATTGCTGCATCTGGTGAAGCTAACTCTCTTATTGTTCTTTCTTCAATTCTATCTTCATGAATTTATGGTTTAGGTGATGGATCAGAAGATATGTTAATCACCGGAGGTGATTCTAACGATACACTTTCAATGGTAGGTTCATATGATGACGATGCTCCTTCAGTAGAACACCTGAGTTCAAGCCTCCTGCGTGATTTACACAAGTTCCTTTCAAGTTCTGGATCAAGTTGATAGAATTGACCCGGGTTGGCCCGAGTCATGCACTACGCAATCTACCTGAAAGTGTTTCTCTATTTTTTTCCTATCTTATTTTAGAGAAAGATTTCAAGAAAGAAATAAGTTAAGATGTCGTTGGGTCTACTCCCAGGAAAGAGAGGTGCGTCATAGTAGACAACTTAAATACGATGTCTTTCCTAGACAGAGTTTTCCTAACTAGTCTTAAAAAATTTCTTAAAAGAATTTCTTAATCAAAACAAAAATAGAACTTTGCTTGAAATATATATAAAGAAAACTAAAGACTACAAAAAAAACACAAACTCTATTACACATATATGCGTAAAATAATAATAATAATAAATAAATAAATAAAAATAAATTAAAAAACAATAATAAATAAGTAAATAAAAACAAAATCAAAATATAAGAAATACTAACTGTATTCCCCGGCAACGGCGCCAAATTTGATATCATTGTCGTTAGGCGATCAAACTACCACTACTTAACTTTAGCAACTTTAGTATTGCCAAGTTAGTAGTGAACAAACTAGTTAGGGTTAAGATAACCCTGAGTCGTCTAACAACGAATACATAATTGATTTCAAATATTTGAGTTTTATAAAAATCTATCCTAAATGCAATTAAAACTACAAACTATAAAAATATGGGGTTTTGATATGCAAAGAATAAATGACACGCAAATTATAGATTGTAAACACAATAATAGTAAATAGGTCAATTCCACTACTCTTTCAAAATAGGATTCTTCATCGGTTATCTAGAGATTATTGTTAAATTAATTATTGTTGTTGATTTACAAATCAATCAATGTAAATTCTCAATTCATTTGTTGGCATTCTCACTTTTAATCAAAGTACAGTCTCAATTAAAAGTGAGAATTTTTAGATTATCCATAGTAAATTCAACCAAAGTACAATCTCAATTAAATTTTACTATGCGTAATCATGTCTATTCCTTTGTTTCCTCACCAAATAGAAAACTTAATCAAAGTAAAGTCTTGACTAATTTTAGTTAAAGTAATTACCTCTAATCAAAGTACATTCTCAATTATTGGCAAAAATTGATTTAATCAAATGAAAGTTTCTAAATAAAATCAAAGTAAAGTCTCAATTGAATTTAAAAACCTTTTAACTCATATGATAAGCATGCGTGTAGATTTAAAATCATTATTTTCTATTCGATTAAGAAGCAAAGGACAAAGATAAACAAAACCACAACAATAATCAAAATAACAAATACATAAATTCATCTAACCTCAGAATCCAGTTAAGAAATTACAATGGAATCAACACTAAAAGCTTAGCCCTCCATGACTTGGATGGAATACATGATAATAATATGATGAAGGAATAAAATAAAAGGAAGAATGAGAGATGTGGTGGATGACGGTATCTGCCAAAACCAGAGAGTTGCTAAGTGTCCTTATTCTACTCCCTTAGGCCTCTTTATATAGGTTTCAATTGGACTTGGACTTTATCTATTCGGTTGCTAAAATCTTTTATCTTTATTTAATTAATTAGCAACTTAATTTCTGTCCAGTTTCCAATTCTGCCCCCCTTGTTTAACCATTTTTGCAGTTTTGACTAGAGTTGACGACTGGCTTTGACCATTTGACAAGTGTTGACCAGTTTGACTATCCAATAGCAGCATGACACGTGGCAAAGTATTCTCTCTCCAGAATTAGGGTTTCACTCTCACACTCTTCTCCAACGAAGTTGCTACGTGATGACGGTTGCTGCTGTCGGTCACGATGGTTGCGTGAAGTGGTGTAGAGATGATGAAGGTTGTAGGTGCGGTGGCTCACGGTGGTGCAGGTTTGTGGCAGGTTCTGTGTTGGCTGCCGACATGGTGGCGACTAGGGTTTGAGGAGAAATTAGGGTTTCTCATGAGAGAGATGAAGATGATGACGTGGCAATGTATGGTTGGTCAATTTGGTGAGTGGAGGATCATGACATGTGTCATCATGTGGTTGGACAGATTTAAAAGGTGAGGATTGCCACATGGCATAATCTGGTTGAGTGGAGTTTAAGTGGTAGGAGGGGTGCAACTTAGTATAAACTGCGGGTGCAGAATAGGTTTTTGTGGTCCACTTGGAGGAGGAGTGTGTAAATAAAAACTGGGGTTGCATTTAGCTCCTGAATTATTCTTTTCCGAAATTTCTTGATTTTGGACTTATTTTGTAACTTTGAATATTTCAAATCCACACTTTTATTGACTCAAATTAAACTTCAGCTGCATTAACAAACGTTAGAATATCCAATAATATTTTATGGAACTAAAATCAATTTTTATGTCACTTTTACCTTATGTACCCAATAATCGCAAACCTAATTAAATCAATCCTTAAACACAAAAATTCTATTAAAACCCCAAATTTAAATATGACATGAGGGCAAAATGATTAAGAAAATGATTTGAGTCATTAAAAGAGAAAAAAAAACTATTTTTGATATTTTTGAATTATTTGAAAAATAGTGTCACACAATGCGAACAGTCGGACAAACATTAAAGTAGAAAGAAAACTATTCCAGATAAATTTTTTGAAAATGAGTGTCACACGGTGTGGACGACAAGATAGACACAATAAAGTGTAAGAGAAAACTAATTTTTTATTTTTTATTTTATTAAAATTATTTAGAAAAGAAAAATATAAATAAAAACAATGAGTGGTGTAGTGAGCAATTAGTGGGAGGTGTGTATAGCAAATGTGGGGTGCAGAGTAATACAACAAACAAGTCCAAAAACAAGCAAGTAATAGTATGTGGAGGTGCACACAATAAACAAGAGGGGTACACGAAGTGAGACATAGGTATAAGAAATAAAATGATGTGGGGTGTGTGTACCATGACTCTTGCAACTCACCACCACCGCACCGGCCACCGCAACCGAGTTATGCGAACACCACGAAAACCGCCACCTGGCAGTCGCGACCCAAACCACCACCATTCGAGACTCGACTCGCCGGCGGCTTTCCTTTTTGTTTTAATGTTCTGTGTTGTGAAAATGTTGGAGCAGTAACTAGTAATCGAGGGTGATGAATGATGGTATGTGTAAAATGAAGACAAAAATGGAGGTGCCGAAGTCGGTCCTCTCGGGCTATATGGTTTTTTATTGATGATGAAAAATGAGTGTGAATCTGGTGTTCATGTGTATGTTGTGATGTTGAGGAAAGATGGATAGATATGGTAGAGGTTGGGCACAAAGATTGTGTGTCTTGGTGTTAGAATGAGTTTGTGTGGTGGTGATGGAAAACGTGGTGGAGGATGTTGTGGTGGGCTCTGTTTTTGGCGATTGATTGGCGTTCACGGTGAGTTGATGATAATAGTGTAAAAACGGAGGTGATGGAGGAAGAACTGTGCCAAAAAGTCTAGGGGAAACTACTTGTATGTATTTGTGTTTTTATGAAGGAAGGAGATGAAGACCTCGATGAAGAGAGGAATCTGGAGGTGTGTAGAGTGAGAACAGTTCTGGAAGAATGGCGTGGTGGTTTCGTGTTGTGTTGGTAGTGACCAATGCGTGGAGAAATGGAGAGTGGGGCTTTTTGGTGTTCACATGAATGGGTGGTGTTGGTTCTCTAAGTTCCGTAGAGGAAGAGGAGAAAAAGTAGTGAATGAATGACCAGTTGGTGGTTCTCTAGTTCTCGGGCTTTTGATGGAAAAGGAATGGAGAAGATGGGGTGTTTGTTTTTGGAGATATGTGATGATGATAAGGGAGAAGAAGGAGATTATGAAAAAGTGAAGGTTACGTGTTGAACGGTTTTATAGATATTGATGGATTGATCTTGACTGTGGCGTGTAATGGCTAAGGGAATAGGCCATGATGCTTGGGAAGGGGGCGTGGGTTCCCTATTTTAGGGTTGTAGGAGAGATTGGCTTTATCATGAAAAGGTGTGTGGAAAAAATAAAAGTAGTGATTTGCTAGTGGGTTCGAGATGCAATGCTCTTTTCAATAAAAAGTCCAACTTTTTCCTTTCTTTAATTTTGATGCGGGTAATGATGAATTGGTGAAGAAAAGGGACAATCAGAAGGATGGTTAGCACAATGGACAAATTTAAGGGATATGAGTGACACGTGTCACTTTCTGAATGAAAGAGAAATTGCAAGGGTACAAATAGAAGCAAACATAAGAGTGTAGACATAATAATGGACTATTAAACCATTAAAGAGGGAAAAAAGATTCGGCTCTTTATTTCTTTCTTTTGTTTTTTGTATTTTTATATTTTCTCTGCTTTCTTCTTTGTTGTTTTTTTGTTTTACTTTTTTATGTGCTTTTTTTTTCAAATCCGATTCTTTCTTTCTTTTTTTTCTTAAATAATAAAAAAGTAAAAAATAAATATGAAGAAAATTGAAAACAAAATAAAAATAAATAAAATAAGAATAAAAATAAATTGAAAATAAAATAAGATAAAAAGATGAAATAAAACAAAGTAAAATAAGATAAGAATATATATATATATTTATAATCTGGACGAAATTAGGTGTTGACAAAAATCAAGCCAAGTTATGCCTCTCATAAGGTAATTCTTGGATTTGTTAGGATGGTTCAAGCTTGGAGATGGTTTTGCTAAGGCTAAGGTGAGGGTGATAGGTCAACATGGCAATACAGTGCTAACATATGGCCAAACACGTGGCAAAAAATTTAAAAAAACCAAAAACATAATTGAAAATACTCCAAACCGACACCTGACACGTATGGACGCGGTGTTAAGGTCAATCTAATTGAAATGACTAATTGGATCATTTTTAAAAATAAGAAGACTTAATTGCACCAAATAAGAGTTCTAGGTCAATATGAATTTTTCAAAACAAATTAGAGGGAAAAAAAAGAAATTAAGTTAAAAAATGATGTAATAATAATTATATATAAAGGTAGATTGATAAGAAAAAAATATGATGCAAAAATGGTTGGTTATCTTGCCCCAACTCTATTTGGAATGCATAGGAACAATGCAATAATTTATAATTTCAAATTTGATGAAGGATTATGTTGTTTCCTTTTAATATTATGAATATGGTGAAGAGTTGTTTAAGGAAAACTCAAGGAAATACCCACTGGACATTAAGATAGCAAGCTATCTAGATGTGAAGGTTCCTTTCCAAGAGTTCAATAGGAGAAGAGATAGTTTAAGGTGCTTAGAAACGAAAATAGCAAGAATATAACCAAAAACGAAAATGCATTGAAAGAAGAACAAATAAAATGGAAAAGAAGATAGTAGTGGTGATGGAAGTGGAGCACGCCACTCATAGAGGGGGCAAAGCCAAACCAAGCTCTAGAGATGAGTCTATGGTGCCGCCACTTGCATAGCAAGATAAGGCAAGAGTTTTTCCTCTCCTTGGGAGGAGGGATAGCTCAAAAAAGAGGTTGAAAACAAGAGTGTTTAGATTCAAAGTATTCAACCCTTTTACATGTCTAGGAGCATCCCTTATATAGAAGAGTTTAGGGGCCTCTAAGCAAATAAAAGATACCTAAGGATGTCTCTACAAAAACCTAACCCTAACTTCTAGAGACTAGGTCAAATAAGGTTACAAAAATGAAGACAAAAGAGCCAACTATGGTGTGTGCAAGGCTAATTTCGTTCTAGTACAAAAGGAGACAAAGAATGTGTCTCATATGTCTCCAAAAAGTGGCCAAAGTGTGCTAAAACAAAGGAGATCAAAGGTACATAGGTACACTTGTTTCATGCCTTTTACTTTATGCTTTATGCCTTTGCTTTACTCTCTCCTCCACATCATTTATGCTCCCCAATCATCATGCGCCACCTAACATTGCTTTCTTACTCCTAATTAACCTACAAAGCAAATAAACATAGATTAGCATGTTGGCTTAAGTCAAGTCAACTATAGTCAACAAGTCAAACCTAGTCAAAGGTCAACAAGTCAACTAAAGTTGATTCAACTAAGTCAACTTTGGGAATCAAAAATAACAAACACAAATGAAAGGGATGAAGGATTAGTGAACTTCCTTTCTAAACATGTTTAGTCTTCTTAAGCATGTGCCTCCATCCTTGGTTGGGGTCAATCCTTCATCATCCTCCCCTCCTTGGAGAGAATTTGACCACAAATTCTTTAAGCCTTTGTAG
>Ga0214542_1008647_pt1 | contig 16561 bp, 10 predicted proteins | sample CNSS1metaG_FD_160096 | JGI IMG/M metagenome (GOLD analysis project Ga0214542, IMG submission 160096) | Root nodule microbial communities from cowpea collected in UCLA plant growth center, Los Angeles, California, USA - CNSS1 | ecosystem: Host-associated > Plants > Roots > Nodule | place: USA... | reverse complement strand
GAGGAACAAGCAAAACAAGTTGCGCCTTCATCGGCTGAAAATGCCTTTGTCCATTGATATATTATCTCTTACCTGTAAAAACGAACTGCATCTTTTGTTTTGTCTTACTTATGTTGTCTCATCGTTACCATCTCATCATCAGTTTCAAAACTTTTCAATGTTTGAAGATTGGTTTGTATGTGTTCATGGAACTCGCGTGTCTGATTGTCACACAAAAGTAAAAGGGACAGATTAATGCAATTTATATAGTAATGTCTAATTATTGCAGCATGGGACTAACACGCAACGCATGACAAATGAATATTTCCGTTACTGTTTAAGTATTTGTGAGGGAAAAATTTGAAGGAAACAAAGATAAAATGTTTTTCATAGAGGTTTTAGTAGTTTTCAGTTTTGGTATAAAGATAGAATGTTAACTAATTTTAGTTCCATACATATATTTAGGCATAATTATTGATAATTATTGATTGGGTACCTTAATTTTTTAGTTTAGTTAAATTTGTTTTCATACTTTTTGTTGTTTCAATTTAGTATATCAATTATTTAAAATGGTTTAATTTGGTCATCTCCTCATTAAGTTAGGGTTAATCCTCGTTAAGTTAGAGTTAATATCATGTCCATACACATGTCAAGCCATTAAATTATTTTTTTATTTTTTCTTTACTTTTTTTTATTTTTATTTTTTTAAAAAAATTATAATTTGCCACGTGTTATGTTAATGTCGTGCCACGTGCCAGTTTACCGTCATGACACGTGATAGTGGTAAAAGTTGTTTTCAATTTAGTCTTCTATTTTAAATTTTTGGTTCAATTTAGTATATGTATTGCTTAAAATCATCCAATTTTGTCATTTTCAATTAGAGAACAAATTAGTAAATAAACTTAAGTACAACTTATATATACATGTTACAATAATCTTTTTAATATAAACATCAAATCACTTCACCTAAATACTCAAATAATTTTATTTTTTACATTTTTACCTTTATAATTGTTTACACTTGTAAAAAATAAAATAATTTGAATATTTAGGTGTAGTAATTTGATGTATAAATTCAAAAAAATAGTTTTAATATGTATATATAAGTTATAATAAAACTTAGTTACTAATTTGGTCTCAAATTTGAAAGGACAAAATTGGATAGTTTTAAAGAATTGGGGTACTAAATTTAACAAAAATTTTTAATAGAGGACTAAATTGAAAACAAGTTTTACCACTATCACGTGTCATTACTGTAAATTGTCACGTAGCATAACAGTAACCTGATACGTGGCAGATTATAAATTTTTAGAAAAAAATAAAATAAAATAAAAATAAAAAAATAATTAAAAAATTTCACGGCTTGACACATGTCCTGTACGAAAACAATGTTAACTCCAACTTACCGAAGAGGACCAAATTGAACTAAATCAAAAAATTAGGGAACCAAGTCAGTAATTATACCTCATATTTATTTATATTGAAAATGATAGTTTGAAAAGGTTTTATTTAACAAATTTTGATCAACAATCATATTTGGTAAAAAGAAATTTAAAACTTTATTATTTTATATTTGTAACTTCAATAAAAAGATAAATAATTACTTTATTTAGTAACTGTCTATAATGCACCCATATTTCAATATGGCTCAAGTATCTGTGTTTGAAACTTTATGATACTTTATTATATTTTCTCAATGAAATATCTAATTCATGAAGTCGTAATAAACTACAAAAAAAATATTTGAATAATAATCAATTTTAGTGACAAGAAATAATTAGTCACTATAGTAACCAATTTAAGTAAAAATTTATAAACTAAACATTATTAGTAACTAAAATAGTTCAAAAAATTATAATTGGTCTCTAAATTGATAACTAAAACATTTTCTATTATAGATTGTTTTTTTAAATTGGTCACTAACATTAGCTATTAAGGTTTTAATTTGGATTGACATCATAACAATCGTATATTTATTATGTTATTATATTTTTAGTAATTGTTGTACACTTTTCAATATTTATATATCATGTATCTATCACGTATCGTATTCTATTATTTTTTGAAATAAATGTATTGGTGTATCGGATACATGTCGTATTTAATACACGTATTGTATCCATGCATCATAGGTAACTGTCAATTTTGTCAATAAAAAATTTGTTAAAGAATAATTTTCTTATCTATATTTAGAAAAATTATTTTTTAATAAAATTTTGTTGACAAACTTTTGAAACACATAAATGTACCTTAATGAAATAAATGTTTCATGTAACTTGGAAGAATAAGAAAAAGATATGATGTATGTTGAAAAACAATTTTTTCAAAAAAAAAAAATTCAAAATATCATGATCCTTATATTTGATCCATTCTATTAAGCGGGGCATTTGTGGATTTTTTTTTACTTTGATAACTAAATGGGTGTAATGGTTCGTTTGACATGCTTTTATTTTTATACCATATGTTTTAAAAACTTCTCATTTTAGTATAAAAATATTTATGATTTTTCATTTTAGTATATTGACTAAACTATGATTGGTCTAAATAAATCATATTTTCGTCCCGTCTGTGTTTTTATACATTCTTTTGATTAACCTATTTTGTTGAAATTAATAATATTTAATGGCAGTTCAATACCAAAAAGTATTAATTGTAAAGAAACAGTTGTCTCATTTTGTTTAAATTTTAAAAATAATGAGAATACAAAATGAGTACTAAAAGAAGTTACAAGGGAAAATACTGTCAAATGGTTAAAGAAACTATTTAAAATTTATTTCGGAAAAATAATAATAATAAAAAAATGTGAATCTCGGTCTACTTTGACGATGCACGGCCCATTATGGATCTAATGTATGCAATTCTTTTATTTTTTTTTCTGGATAAAAAATTTAAAAAATGAATTTACAGATTATGTATAACCATTTCTAGCAAATTTTAATAGCAAAAAGTTGTTATAATTTTAGTAAAGACTTTTAACACAAATATTATAGAAGATAAAAACTAAGTTATTTGCAATTAGACTTAATAAAATATTGTCAAATTTAAATGTCATGTCATCCTTAACAAGGATAATTAGAATTAGAAGAATGCCTTGGATAGATCAAGACGCCATGAGCAAAAATCATAAAAAGTTTCTATACTAAAAATATGATAGAATTCTAGTGCATGAAAAATAAAACATTAAATAAATATTCATCACGTTATTTTCATTATCGCTGATTATACATATACATATAGTAGTTAATTGTATATTGACGAGATTGGTTAAAATCCAAATGAAACTCATTGTATGAAAATCAGTCAACTTTTTGTTATTATTCTAAAACAGAAATCGGAATTGTTTACATGAAAAATATATTTCATCGAAAAATAAATAGAAAACTTTGTTAGTCTCAATATTTAACCAATAGTTAGCGATTGATTGAAAAAAATTAATAATAATAATTTTTTTATCAGCAATAATAAAAACTAATAAATAAGTTGACGTAAGTGAGTACTGGAATGTTTGATAAAATTCCAAATGTTTGGCAAATGTTTAGTTTAAGAAAATAGCTAAAATCTTAAAACTTTAACTTGGTTATGCAAGTTCCGAAAATATAGAAGTTGAATAAGAAGGCACTCGCTTGATGCTAAAACATTCGCGAAGAAAAAATATAAAAGAAAATAACGGTTGGCTTAAGGCATGTTGGGAAGAGAATTAGTCTGAATATCACGTCAACTTAAGATGATCCTGATGAAAGAAAAAAAATGATTATTTATTGCAATGTTGTAATGGGGAGTTGTGATAATGGGTATTACAATTTGATGTGAACCCATTCGTAAGGCCTCACTTAGGATTTTTAAGGATTAGAATCTTATAAAAAAATTTGAAAAATTAATGAAAATGTGAATTGAGAAGTGGTTGAAATTTCAGTTTGGACAATAATTTAGAGATGTCAATATATTGAGATGTAAAATTCCAGTTGAAGTGATTCTAAAACAACGTAAAAGATTTCTGAACTTTAATTTAGGCTTAAGAATAACTAATTTTGGATGAGTTGAACAAGAGTTATGACCACCGAATAAATCTAGGTAGAATAGGATTTTCTGAATTTTGGTGAAGAAGAAAGAACAATAGGGAGTAGACAAATATGAAAGATGTAAGGAAATAATCATTTTTTTTCAAGGTGGCAACACACAAAAGAATGGAAAAATCCTTTGATCACTCTACCAAGACATTTTTTGTTCTTAATACTTCCAGTTCAAAAGTTCCTTTCCCTGCGCACCAACGCTTCTTGGAAAGAACCTCACCTTTTGCGCACCAATGCATCGGGAAAGACAAGTAATACCCCTTACCTGCTCGCCAAAACCCGGTAAGAGCATTACTTTTCCTTAGGTCTTATAAGCAACTACCCTTGCCTGCTCACCAAAACCAAGCAAGAGTACACTCTTACCTGCTCACCAAAATCCGGTAAGAATGCTGCTTCTACTAAGACCCGTAAGCAACAACTCTTGCCTGCTCATCAAAACCCAACAAGAGTATCACCCTTACCTGCTCACCAAAACCTAGTAAGAGCGTTGCCTACCCTGAGACTCACAAACAACAACCCTTGCCTGCTCATCAAAACCCAGCAAGAGCCCACCACTTACCTGTTCACCAAAACCCGGTAAGAGTGTTGCTTCCCCTGAGTCTCACAAACACAACTCTTGTCTGTTCAACAAAACTCGACAAGAGCCACAACCCTTACCTGTTCACCAAAACCCGATAAGAGTACTACTTTTCCTTAGGTCTTACGTGCAACCACCCTTGCATGTTCACCAAAACCCAATAAGAGTACCACCCTTACCTGTTCACCAAAACCCGGTAAGAGGGTTGCTTCCACTAAGACCTATAAGCAACAACTCTTACCTGCTCACCAAAACCTAGCAAGAGTATCACCCTTACTTGCTCACCAAAACCCGGTAAGGATGTTGCTTACCCTAACACTCACAACAACCATCCTTGTTTGCTCATCAAAACACGACAAGAGCCCACCACTTACCTGTTCACCAAAACCTAGTAAGAGTGTTGTTTCCACTAAGTCTCACAAACACAACTCTAGTCTGTTCAACAAAACCCGACAAGAGTCCCACCCTTACCTGTTCACCAAAACCCGGTAAAAGCATAACTTTTCCTAAGCCTCTCAAGCAACATTCTTTGCCTGCTCAACAAAACCCAGCAAGGACATTGTTACTAAGCTTAGATCAAAGTCTTACAGTAACCCAAAATTCCATTTTATCCGACTCTCCAAAGTCCTAAGGGTAAAATAGTAACTCCTTTTACTTGACTCTCCCTAGTCTTCTGAGTAAAAGTACAACTTGGCTTTAAAGGGATGAATGAACTTCGAGCATACATCACACAACTAACATAACATGCTTCACTACCCCAAAAGAAAGAAAATCAATTCAGACTTTACCTTGTTGTTGTCGTGGCACTTCAAACTTCCCCCGTTCAGGGCAAGATTTGGCGTAATGACTCGGCTTGCGACAATTGTAACACTTCTTCTCATTCGGCTTTGCTCCTGAAAATTCTGGACAAACTCGCCAAAAATGGTCTCCCCCGCACTCGAAACACTTCATTGTCACTCGTCCTTCATGTTGAGGTCTGGTGTAGGGTTTCTCTTATCGTTTCTCATTGATGCTATTGTTGTTAGGATGTGCCCTCATGACCCGACTTGGGCCCTTCTCCAATTGTTCCATCATCTTTGTTTGTTCCACCAATACAAGGAACTCTCGGATCCTCAAAGGTACAAGGAATCGACGCAACTCATGGTCCAGACCGCCCTCAAATTTTCTGCAGCGCCATTCTTCGGTGACAGCCTACGAGTAGAACCTCGCAAATTACTCAAACCTATTAGTATAGGCCTGCACCGTTATAGTCCCCTGCTCAAAGTAAGGAATTTCGCTTCCTTCTCATATCCAGTGTTGTCAGGAAATTATTTCTCTAAGAACCGTGCCCTAAAGTTAGCCCAAGTCACTTGCTCTTCGCGGGTCTGCATCAGTTGTTGCATCCCCACCCACCAATACTCAACGTCTGCCACAAGAAGGAATGTGACGAAAGTCAACTTCTGTGCATCAGTGCACCCAATCGCTTGGCATATCTTCTCACACTCCCTCAGCCATGCATCCACCTCGTCCGGAGTGGCCTTGCCAGTGAACTTAGCTGGCCTATGCTTCATGAAATCTTCCATAGTCACGGGACGAGTAGGTGCGACTCTGGCTCTGGGTTGCACTGCATTAGGTTGTATCGCGTCCACCATTCGATGAATCGCATGTGCAATCTCATCATCCCCAGTATTATCCCTTCTTCTTCTGTTTGCCAAAGCTTGTGCACGCCACATATCTGCTGAATGAAACCGCACAACTTAAGTCATGACTATGCAAACAAAATGTTTAAACTAAAGAATTAACACACTGACTCGTAAGCGGAACACGATAAGCTCACTACCCAAAGACTCAAAAATCTTTTGAAAACCATTGCTCTGATACCAAATGTAACATCTCGTCCGAATATTACGAATCTATTTAATAAAAAAAAGATAACAATGTTAAATGCTCATTTATTAAGCTCCATTTTCCAAAACATGGGAAAATATAAAACTTTTATTACATTTGAAGTTAACTCAAATCCATAAAATTTAAAACTCAATTATAACGTCTACGGGTAGTAATATGAAATATTACAAATTCTTTAAAAACTCATAAAATATAAAACTCTAAGAAAGTCCTCTCCTAACTAGCCCTGTTCTGGCTCTATGCCTCACCAGATCCACCTGCAACATCGACTGCTCCCGTGTACCGCATACTCGATCATCGCCAAACACAAGCATATAGGGTGAGCTAACAGAATAAAGCATATGCATCAATTTATATAACAAAACACACACAATTCCAAGGATCCTCATCCTTTGATCTCATATCACATGGCCACCACCATTGTAATCCATGTTCTACGTCTTTGGTTGATAATCTCAAGCTATCGTTGTTGTCCAACCTACAAGCCACCACTTGTAGAAAACATGCGGGAACACTCGTTATTTCGTGCCACAACTCAAAGAATGCTCGTGTTACCCTCTGTCCTAAGCCACAACTCCAGGAATATTCCAACATCTGACCCTTGAGATATCGCCCAAAGCCTCGTAGACTACGCACATCCAAAGAAAGCAAAATCAACGTCTGCTTCATAAAAAATTACCTAGCGCTGCACACGAGTTGCCAGGCGCAAAAGGCTTCTAGACAGCCTGGCGGGGGACACGTGCCGTTAGGCGCCAAGCGCCTCTAATGTTACTGTTTCCACAAGTATCGCCTGGCGGGACAACCCTTATCGCTAGGCGCAACACGCTTCAATTCTCTACTGGTTTTGTAGCCATCGCTCGGCGGTCAAACACCACCGCCAGGCACTACACCAGTACTTGTGCAGTACTAGTTTTCAGCTCCAGAACAAGTAAAAACAAACCATTCACATTTCTTATGTATATATTCCCCCTTTTAAACCATGCTAGCATTCAATTCTAACTTATGAATAACGCATGCTCAAACAAATATAAGCAGCAACACTCTAACGATTTAAGCACATAATCTTATGCACCAATGCAATTAATATTGACACACATGCCTTCATCAATAACCAATTCTCCACATGTGACAACCCAAAGGAAAATTCAAATTGATATAGATCTACCTCATAACCCACTCATGCTTCATTATAAGTTACTTGGAATTATCAAGAGCTTATTCGTGTATTTTAAAGACTCCAAAATCAGCAATCTTGAGTAACGTATATATCTAACTCCTAACATCCAAATAAAATCTCCACCGTTGAAAGTGAAGAACCACATGTTATGGACCACTTGTTAAAATTTCACCTAAATCGGATGGTTAACGAATCGAAAAATGCAGTTTTAAGAAAACTGCACGAACTAGAAAAATTGGTGGCGCCTAGCGCCCAGAAGTGAGGAAGGTGGAGCCTGGCAGGACTATGCTAGCATCGGGCGGTTCCTGTTCCGCAAAAAATACGAAAAATAACATTTTTCGTGAATCAGAGCATCTGGCACCTGGAGGTAACCAATGTGCCGCCAAGCGGTTCCTGCTGTTTCAGGAACCCCAACATTCTTCTCTACACCTGCGAACCTTAATCCATTCAACTCCCACTGTTCTGGTTTCATTCAATTTACGGCTCAAAAGGTTGTACTCAATGTTTAGGTTCACTATCCATTCCTAGAACTTCTAATAAGTGAAATTCCATTAACCTTTTTCCCTTAATTTAGTGCCACTATAAAAATCCCCAAATCATCAGCCCTAAATTAGTGTTCATATAGTTTTTCATTGAATTTAAACTTCAACTACATATAATCCCACGAAATCTGATCTCCAACCATTTACCAATCATTATTACTATCTTTTACCCCAATCAAAGTTAACTCAGGAACCTCAAAACACCGAAATCGAACCAATATTGGTTCACATCGCCTGACGGGTGTTCATCACCGCCAGACAGTTCATCAAAACCCAGAAACTAGGTTGAGCAGTACGCGTCGCCTGGCAGCACAAGACTCGTCGCCAGGCGGTTCCTCGTAGGAACCCAGAAACCAAGCAAAAATACATGCGATTTATCATTAAACGTAAAATTAACGAGTAACAACTCCCATAACCTGGAAATCCTTGCTTAAAATTTGAGTTTTAGAGTTCTTTCTCTTTGATCACCAGGCCGCCTAGCACTTTCCTTCAATTCAGCTCCCAAATGCACTCAATTCTCACCACACATTCTCTGAATTCGTACCTCTCCCAATGCTCAGTAATGGCAGCACAGAAAAAACCTCCTCCACACTCAAAATTTGCCTCTTATTGGTGCCTTAATGGTAGTTTAATGTGGTAAAACGAAAATGACATTAAAATTGATGTAATTGCCATTCAAGGTCCATCATTAGTTGTTTTCTAGCCCCTTAGACTGCCTTCACATGGCTGGTAATAATTCTTACAATTCGAAGATTATATTACTGTAACATCCCGTCAGGATATTACGAATTTTAATAGAATAAAGAAAAGTAATTATTTACACTGCATTTAATAATACCTCATTTTCCAAAAACACGGGAAATTAAAATCTTTATATTAATTCCAAATATAACCAAAGTTCATAAACCATAACAACTAAACTTAATAACAAAGTCTTTCATCAGAGTTTAGAAAATATTTCAAAGCCGAATAATATAAAACTCTCAGGCTTTTTCCCCACTTCACGGCTAAGCCTCACCAGCTTCACCTGCAACATCATCTGCTCACGTGTACCGCGTACACGATCATCGCTAAACACAAGCAGATAGGGTGAGCTAAAAGATAAAGCATAAATGTACAACAAATACACACACACACACACACATATATACATACATACATACATATATATATATATATATATATATATATATATATATATATAAAAAAAAAAATATATAAATAACACAAACTCTTCTCTTATCCCGCATGGCCACAACCATATATGATATTATCTCATTTCCCAAAGAACTTCCTTCTTTTCTATCACATGGCCACAACCATGTATATCGATGCACCTTGCGGAAGACTCGTTACCTTCCTTCCACATGGCCACAACCATGTATATCAATGTACATCAAGGAGACTCGTTCCAGCTCTTCCACATGGCCACAACCATGCTAGCAGTGTTTTACATCTTCTATTAAGTATCTTAAGGCGCTTTGCTACCTCACCTATCAGCCACAACCGATAGAGCACGTGCGGGGACTATGCTACGGATCACACACCTCGCCAGGTGGAGTTCCCAAATACGAACATAGTCCGTAACGTCCCAGGACTACCAAACTCGTTAGTGAATCACTGAGGAGGGCAATCCATCTGGACCCATCCGTACTGGCCACAACCAGCACACTCACACCGACAACACTCGCCAACCCGAGCCACAACTCAAAGGTTGCTCGTGTTCATCCGCTATCCCGAGCCACAACTTAAGGGAAGTCATTCCGGGTCACAACCCATAGAATGCCACATGCTTAAACCCTATCCTGGGCCACAACCCAAGGATACGTTCCGAGCCACAACCCAATGAACACTGTTAAGACTTTGACAAGTGTACCAAGTCGCGCAAGTAGTAACTGGTAAGACCGGGATATCGTTTCCCAAGAGACTCGTGTATACTAAATTATTGTGTAATTAGTGACTAATTTAAACTAATGAATAGATTCATAATTTGGGTTTTTGTATGCAAGAAAGTAAATATTTCATAAATAAGTAAAATTGAACTTGGATATTTGAAGACTTTAGAAAATGGTAAAGACTAGAAATGCATTGGATTGGTATTGTTGGAGTTAGACTTCACCTACTTCACTCTCATGTATATTAAACAATAAAACTTTTCTCCATTAATTACTAATGTCAACCCACAAGTCTACTCAAACTCTAATTCCTTAGTTGAATGAGCCTAGGTTTCCTTATTTAGAGTCAATTCCTTGAATCCCTAAATAAACAAACCTGCTTTACAAATTAGGGTTTAAGACAACTAATGGGTCAAGTTCTATTCCTAGATACAAGTTCCATTAGGTATCTTGTTTCAATTCTAGGTTTCAAGAGATATTTTCCAATACCTAATGACCCAAATATCATGCAATGAATAATCAAAACAAAGCAAGCTTTAAGCACATAAACAAAGATACTAACAATCAATGGAAGAAGCATTTATATATTCAAATCATTCAAAAACACATGAAAGTTCAGTGGCTACATCTAACCCCAACAAAAATGGGTTTAGCTCTCCATTGTCATGGAGAGCTCAAGCTTATAAAAATGGAAATGGAAGAGGGAGGAGATACAAAGAGGAAGAAAGGGTAGTTCCCACTAGCCCTAGCAGACCTCCAAGCACTCCAAGACGTGTTGCTCGAGCTCCAAAGTGTCCAAGATACGTTTCCCCTCGCGAAAACAGAAGAAAAAAAGTCAACTTGCCACATCAGCGAAAATTGGCGCCTGTCGAAAAGGTCTCACCGCCAGGCGCTAGGGAACAAACAATGGCAAAACGACCAGCTACCGCCCTGCGGTGTCTAGGTCCCGCCAGGCGGTGAGCAGCAGTGGCGCCTGGCGCTGGCGGCCTGTTGCGCCTAGCGCTATCTCTGTGTTGCTAGGCGCTTTCTGTTGACATTTTTGCTCTTCTTCTTGCTATTCCGGGTCACTCATTTGTCTGGACTTTTGGAGCAAAACTTCCAATCTACAAAAAGGACACAAAAAATGGGGATTAGTGGTATATTTAGATCAATGTAACCCACAATGTATTTATTTACAAAAGTAAGGTAAAATTGAGGATTAAGTAGGTTAAAAGCTTTGGAAGAGATGATTTTGCTAATGAAATATAACTTGGATAATGGTAAAAATTAACATTATCAAACACCAGCAAGCCCACCATTGAGATATCTTAGAAGCCTTATAGACCACGCCTTACAAAATCCATCTCATCCCATTCATACAACAGTAACACTTACCTTGAACGCACAACAACACCTTCGCTTGCTCAGGCTAAAAGCCTTTGTTCAAATAACCCAGTTTATCTCGCTTAAGCTAGGTTACCTCGCCTAAGCGAGCACCACGCACAGAACCAGCCTTAAACTCTCGCTTAGGCGAGTCACACTCGCCTGGGCGAGTTCACATTTCGCCCAAAAATCAAACCTCTCGCCTGAGCTACGAGTTAAGCCAACAACAGAACATTCTTCGCGTTCTCGCTGAGGCGAGATACTCTCGCCTGAGCGAGACTCTCTTTCGCTCAAAAAAATGGAATCCTCACCTGAGCGGGATGCCCAAGTCAATTCACCCAACCCTCGCGAGTTCTCGCTTAGGCGAGACTCTTTCGCCTAGGCGAGATGTCCTTCCGCCCAAACCAAAACCTTTCGCCTGAGCGATAGCCTCGAGCGGGAAAAGGGTGTGAGTCCCTGCATATCTCGCCTAGGCGAGCCTGGCTCGCTTGAGCGAGAATTGCAGACTCTGGCACTGTTTCACACACACAAACACTGCACCCGAGACCCAAACATAGTCCAAATCATACCAATTCAGTTTGACAACATTGTACCAATAAAACAAGCATAATTTATACGCAATAGAGGCTCCCAACCCCAATTTCGCACCATAACAACATACACAGCACAAAATACCCATCATGTTCATGAAATTAGGTATAATTCTTGATAAAACAGTACCAAACCACCCAACCCCATGACCAACACGAAATCCATGGCAATAGGTCATCAATTTCATACAATCAAACCAGAACTTAATATTACGAGTTCAACTCCCCTAACCTGAATTTTTCCTTGCTTAAAACTTGACTTTGGGAGGTTCCTTTGATTTCCACTTCAAAACCCATGACCTTAACTAATTGAGCTAGTACTTTTCCACGTCATACCCATTATAATTTAATGTCATCAATACACTACCTACCCGCATTTATTAATTAATTAATTATTTAATTAATTAAATTCTGCGAATCTTACAATTACCACTCACATAATCATACATTTATTAAAATTAATAATAACTTAAATAATGCATAAATGGATTAATTAGGACTCAAACCCAAGACCTCTCACACCAGTAAGTACTCTCAACCACTTGAGCTAGTACTATTCCACGTTATAACAATCTCCATTAAATGCCATAAAGGCTCCCCTACCGTATTTATTAAATAGTTATTTATTTAATTATTTAAATTTTACGGGTCTTACAGTCCACGTCCCTAGAGGTCAAAATTGCTGAGCGAATCTACTCTCAAAACTCGCCAGCTACACCAAGCTTGGACAACATTAGTCGGTCATACGGGAAATTGTAGTCTCCCTAAGAGTGACGGTAGGAGAACTACGAGAGGAAAACGCCTTTGCTAGAAATCATTTGTTGAACTCATACGCCAACTCGCCTCATGGATAAGTTCCCTTGTGAAGTTCCTATCAGAGGAATGACTCCCCTCAGACCTCCTAGAGGCCTAGCAAATCAAGAAGAATGTTGCTAAGTACACATTAATAGATGGGCATCTATTCCATTTTAAGTTCTGTAGACCACTGCTAGCCTACGTAAAAGAAGAAGAAGCATATCAAATAATGACAAAGTTCCATGAAGGTATGTGTGGAAGTCACATTGAATGACGAGCTCTAAGTTTAAAGGTCATTTACGCCAGGTACTATTGGCTAACGCTGCGAAAGAACTGCCAAGAATTTTCCAAGAGGTGCCCCTAGTGCCAAAAACACATGGACTAGCATCAAGCACCACCCAAGGTCTTGCACTCTATAAATGCCCCTTGGTCGTTTCACACCTGAAGCATAAACATACTAGGACCTTTTTTTCGAGCTTCCCGATAGTTGAAATTTCTAATAGTGGCCATTGAATCTTTTTGATCAGCAAATAATATATAGGTATATTCATGCATTAGTTTAGTGCATTTTTATTCATTTGTGCATTATTGGACTCATTTCATCGTGCATTATCTAGTTTCAGATCATACATTTGGATTGTTGTGTTGTTGGTGTAAACAGGTATGAAGGGAGTATGTTAGACACAAAACAACATGTTTCACAAGTGTCTGGTGGAGTCTTCCACGACTTGTGGATTTGGCTTCAAAGATGCGAGTTTCAAAACAATTTGTTCCACAGGTGCCTGATGGATTTTTTCACAACCTGTGGTTTTTTGTAGTGAATTGGCGAATACAAAAAAGTATGTTCCACATGTGCCTGGTGGGTGTTTCCACGACCTGTGGAGTTTGCAATTTGGTCTCTCTATATTTTTTTCATCTCAATTTGGTCCCTGGTTTGGGAAATTTGATCTCAATTTAGTCATTTATGTTAGTGGTACAGTAACAACGTTAAATGGGGTGTCACGTGTTAATTCCTCGATTTTATATTTTTTTTTGAAATTTTTTTATTATTTATTTATTTTTTGAATTTTTATAAAAAATTAAAAAATTACCACGTGTCAAGCTGTCATTGTGCCACGTGGCAGTGACAGAGTGATGTGGCAGTGATAATGCCATGTGTCAGTATTATGCTAGGTGTTATTTCCTCATTATATATCTGGTCCATGTATTCTAATTTTTGTCTCAATTTAGTCCATATTTTTGTAAAAATAGTGCAATTTCGTCCCTCTCCAAATTGAAACAAAAAATAATTTTTATATAAATGTTATACAAATATTTTTATTAAATTTGATATTTTTATTCAAAGTGATATTTTTAACATAGCTAAGTTTATTTAAATTTGTGTTTCACATTCAACTTTACTTAAAATTGTTTTCAAATTTTAAATTTAGATGTTTTTTATTGTTACATGAACTAGTTAATTTATGATTTTTTTTTCTATTAACATTATTTTCTATTAACAACTTTAAAACAATTTTAAATAAAGTTCAATGTAAAATATTAATTAAATGAACTTAATTTTGTTAAAAATATTTACTAGAAATATCAATTTTGATAAAAATATTTGTGTACATTTATATAAATATTAAATTTGATTTCAATTTGGAGAAGGACAAAATTGCTCAATTTTTACAAAAATTTGGACTGAATTGAGACAAAAATTAAAATAAAGGGATCAAATTGAGGAAGTGAAAATGACACCTGACATATAAGTGACACGTGTCATTGTTGTCACTGCCACATCATTCTGTCAGTGGCACGATGACAACTTGATACATGACAATTTTTTTATTTTTTTTAAAAAATTCAAAAAATTTAAAAAAAAATTTAAAAAATCTAAAAACTGATATGTGCCACCCCTCTAACAATATTACTATACTATAAACAGAAGGTACCAATTGAGAAAAAAAAAAGAAGAAGAATCAAGTTAAAATTTTACCGTAAAAATGAGACCAAAACATAATTTCAGTTTTCGAAACAAGAAAAGTACATTGATTCCGTTGACTTCTATTATGCATTGTGATCCCATTGGGTTTACCGCTACAATTGAATCCAGCTTTCATTCACGTGGATTCAATAAATGGATGGACAAAAAAAAAACTGGAACCACCTAAATTAATTTAATAAAAAAATGTATTTTAAAATGATAATTTTTTGTTTAATTAACATATAGTAATTTAAAAATTGTCATTCCTTAACAAAACAGATGAATTGATTCATGTAAAATCATGTGGAGTGAATTATATTTGTTCAAAAATTGTCCCTCCCAGAAAATCACAATGCTGTCGATAATATTTTTCTCAGTCTTATTTTTTAATGTATCAATGAGCATTAAATATTTTTATTACATTGGTTGTGAAGCTACAAAATAAAAAGAGAATTATGAATAATAAAAACTCTAATCTAGAAGAAATATAGTAAGTATAAGATAAATGTTTTCTGACACATTTTATGTAATAAAATCGTAATTATAAAAATAATGTTTATTAATAATCTCTGCTGCCATTTCTTTATCTTTATCCTTTCATGTATATTTAATTTTCTTAACAGTGTATCGATTTTGATTTACAAATAACTTATATCTAAATTTAAATTATTTATTAAAAACTAAAAGAACACGAGTAATTTATTTTTGGCATCACTTTAATTTAAATATAATTAAGAAGTTCAAATATTGTAAATTTTAATTATATAAAAATTGTTTAATATATACAAAGCAGAACGAACACAAAGGATAATAGATATTTATAATATATTTAGTTATGTTTTAAATTAAATACCAGAAATTATGTAAACTTTTTTTAATTATAAATATTATTGAAAGTTTTTGATAAATTAACGATTTGAACTATTGTAATTTAAATTAAATTAAAAATTTTCATTAGTACATTTTTTAAAGTTTAATTTAAACGCAAAAGTTTTCTGACATACCGTCACACTTTTAAAATGGGAATGTTAAAATATTGATATGTAGATTCAATAGAATAATTTTTAATAAATTGAATTATTAATAAAATAAATATTAAATAATTTGGATCCGTAAAAAAGTGGATTTGATTATAAAAAGTGGATTTGTTCCGATCGCTGTTTAAATATTCTTGAATGAAATGTTTCATCATAAACAAATAGTTTCGGGAGTAGCAAACGGCCATTTCCGATGGTTGAAGGAGTTTGCGTAAGCATCTTCAATGCTTCCCTCTTTCACTGACCGGTGGCAATCCTTTCAATTGCAAACAACGAAAGATAAGGGAGAATTTATACTCTAAATTTGTTCCATTACTCTTCTACTTAAACTGTTCTATTCCCTCAAACCATCATCATTTTCTTCTTCTTCTTCTTCTTCCCCTCTTCCACATACTGCCAAATCAATTATCCTTCTCAAATGGGTAACCATGAAAATGGGGATTCAAACACCCAGATTTCTGAGGGCGCAAAAAGTTTTTACCTTTTCAGGTACAATTCGCCGATCATTCAGATCGTTCTTATGGGGTTGGTATGCTTTTGCTGCCCCGGCATGTTCGATGCCCTCTCCGGCATGGGTGGCGGCGGCCAACTCAAGAACACCGTTTCCAATAACGCCCTCACCGCCCTCTACACCACCTTCGCAGTCTTCGGTATCCTCGGCGGCGGCGTCTACAACATCTTCGG
>Ga0214542_1008646_pt1 | contig 16566 bp, 23 predicted proteins | sample CNSS1metaG_FD_160096 | JGI IMG/M metagenome (GOLD analysis project Ga0214542, IMG submission 160096) | Root nodule microbial communities from cowpea collected in UCLA plant growth center, Los Angeles, California, USA - CNSS1 | ecosystem: Host-associated > Plants > Roots > Nodule | place: USA... | reverse complement strand
GTGGAGGGAAAAAGGAGTCTAGAAAGTTGAATTTTGGAGCAAAAAAGGAGCATGTGGGAGGTGTGACTTGCCACCTAAGCAAGTCACACTTGTCTTGCCATGGGAAGCTAACTCTCATCCTTGGAGAACAAGTTTGAGAAGCTTCTAGGCTTTTCTAGAGTAGACACACTACTTTTGGCCCATTTGGCCCAATTCCCCTTTTTGTTCTAAAATTACTTCTAAAGCCCAATTTCCTCTAAGGCCCAATACATGGCCCAAAGAAAACCCTATTCTATTGGGCCCAAAATATAAAGCCCAAAATAAAATCATAATTTAGTATTTACAAGCAAAATGTCCTAGGCTAGGTCTTCACATCTTCCTTGGCCCATGTGAAGTTGATCTTGGGCCTTGCATGCGCATTTAAGGCCCATTCCTCTTGTATTCTCCTAGCCATGGCTCTTGTTCTAGGTCCTTTGGCTCGAGGCATCTCATCATCAAACATGCTTAGTCTTCTTAAGCATGTGCCTCCATCCTTGGTTGGGGTCAATCCTTCATCAGTGAAACTAATCAGAGGCTCGCCCAGGTTTTCTGTTCAAGCTATCGCTCAGCCGATAAGTCTTTGTTTTGAGTTACATGTAGTCTCGCTCAGGCGAGAAGGTCTCGCCTAACGGAGAAATCGCAGAGAGCCACTGTTCCCACTCCTCGAGCTCTCGCCTAGGCGAAGGGAGCTCGCCTGAGCAAGGGAAACCTCTCACACGAGTGAGGCCTTTCAGCCTGAGCGAGATCTGGGTGAGAATGCGGCCAAGATCTATTTTCTTCTTTGTTCTTGGGTGTTTGCCACATGTTTTTGTTGGATTGTGATGTTAAAGCATGAAATGAGTGTATTTGCATGTATTGAATGGTATATGGACTGGAATTGATAAGTTTGACATGATCTTGGCATATAACATGTATGGGTTGGTTGGTTATAAAAATGGTATAAACTATGATTCTATATTGGTTGATGGAACACGATGTTGGTGTGGTCAGGACGTAATTCAACGATTGTTTCGTGGTGGTGCCTCATTCGGTCAGGATGTAATTCCATGAATCTCTAGGTGAGATCTCATCGTGGTGCCTCATTCTTAGAACGTAATTCCACAAAGTTCGTGGTGGTACCTCATTATATAATTTAGTAAGGATTCAAAATAAGGATTGCATCATGACACTTTAAAGAGTCAGTTAGTCTCACATAGAGCGTACTGACTCAAGTGGTGAGAGTAGCATGAGGCCTTAGATCTTTGAAGGCTAACCTTGTGAGTGGTAAGGTGAAAGCCATTGGTAATTGGCTTTGCAGAGTAGTAGAGGCCACCGCAAGTGCAAGCATCCGGTGAATTCGACTAATTATATGTATATAGATAAGTCGTGTCTTGAGTCTTAGTGTTTTGTTTGAGAGTCATCACATGCTTGGTTGGTGTATGTATCTTTGACAAATAAATTGTTTTTAATGGTATGATAAATCATTTTCTACTCTAGCTTACCATTTCTGCTTGTTTATATGCTTCATGTGTGGTTTTCTCTTTTTGCGATGATCATCAATTTATTGATGTGAGTAGATGCGAGAACTCCTCGTGGCCAATAGGATAATGGAGCCCATGTAACTCCTTTCTCCTAGAGCATTCACTTTAATACTGTTAAATTGTTTTCTCTAACTTGTTATTGGCATCGTGGTATGCCTTAGTTTCCTTCTAGGTATTTTGAGAAAACTGTAAGGAGTAGTGTTTATACTCTATGAATTTGCCTATTATATTATTCTGTGTGACATTTCATTTAATTAAGGTTATTATTTAAATGGGGTGTTAGAAGGAGAAAATAATTATTTTATTTTGTTAATCAAACAAAATTGTTTCAAACAAGTGTAAACTCATTTTCACAAAGATTAAAAGTATTCTTTTAATCTTGTTTTGGGATATTCTCCTAAATCAGATACCTATTAATGATAAAAACAACCATTTTTATTGTTTCAAAGATTTGATTAAAATATATACTTATTAATATCATTTTCTTTTCTTTATTATAATAAAATCATTTTAATTACATTTCCATTATTTTTAATATTTTAAATATACTTTCTATTTTGTACTCTACCTTTAATTTATTTTGATATTTAGATATATTAATTATAAAATTATAAACTTTTTTTTTCATTTAGAGTAAAATTAATTATTTGTGATTTGTGATTTTTTATTTACACCTTATTCTATTTATCCTATTCGAACAAAATTGAGTATTGACAACATGACTGGTAGAAGATGAAGCTGCAAAAAATGTAGAAGTTGGAGCCAATGATCACAAAGTTGGAGCAAACCAAGATGAAGAAGATGCTTTTGATCCAAAACCTATGGCCATTGAGACTTATCATCCTCTAGAGGATGTTGATCTTACCTATTCACAATTTGAAAGGATGGTTCTCAATCAACTTCAAGAGTTGAATGTGTCATAGAATGCTCATTATGCCTACTACACTACAAGGTTTCAAGACCTGGATGATCAGATCCACAACGTCCGTGACCTCCTCTCCAATGCCTACAATAAAGACAATCCCAGAACAAGTAAAGGGGATGGCTCATAAGTCATGCATTGCATGTTAGTGTTGCATTCATGTGCTTTTTCATCTGCATCCAGTTTTTTAGTCTATTGTTTCTCATTTTCAATCGCTTGATTATATCAGTCTCAACTTCAGTTTGTTATTTTAGTTTCTATCTTTTTATGTCTCACTACTTGTATCCACTATTAGTTGATCTAATCGTTTTTTATTGGTTAATGAATGAAAATTTTATCTTTTCGAAAATAACTAGTGCACTACCTTAATATTATGAATCCAAATGAGGAGAAAAATAAGTAAAAGTGGTTATGTCATGCATTGGATATTAAACCTGGAATGGAACACCTATTGGAACTAAGTAATACAATAAACTAGATCTAAAAGTATGAAGATAAATGATAATAGTGATAAGGGGAGCATGTGCACATGTGAGGTGTATGTATGCTTGTGTGATATTTTTTGTATGTGTATTTGTATATTGGTATCTTGTATGCTAAAGCTTTTCAAGTTTCTCAAAGGATCTTGTCTCATCAATTCAACTCGAGGATGTTGGCTTCATCAAAACATGGGGAGATTGTTAGCATAAGTGACCTTGGTACATGGATTTGATGAAGCAAGTGTATGAGATCACATGAGGTTGATGAAGAATTGATGAAGGTGCATTGATGATCAAGTTTTGTGTTTGTTGAATCTAGAAATCAAGTTAAGATCAGAACCATTTGGGTTTCTAACACTCTACGCATCCAACCATTTTTCTCTTCTGCAGAATGAACCCAACTCATGCTCGTGGAGCGCCGCTAGGGTTCCTACCTCACTTTTCATTTCAAAATTCCTTTCACGTATCCAGCACCCAATTCTGCTACAGGCTTGATCACGCCGCTGTTAGGGTTAGGGTCACGCGAATTCTTCCTTCACGCATTAGGGCTAGGGTTTGCTTGCTTCACCTTAGGGTTAGTGCGGGTTCTTGTTTTCCCTTGCCGTTAGGATAAGTGTTAGACGATACCCATTTTGCTTCTCTTCCGTTTTCTTTTTGGTTGCCATTCCTTCTATAAAATGGCAAGCCATCTAATGTAAAAGCTAGCTTTGATGAATGAGAGAGAGATTTATCCCCTTTCGTCTTAGCTCACCTTCTAGTTGAGGTAATCACCTCCTAGGATCTGAATCAGTGAAAATTCCCCACTGGAACTCAGTCTTCTGCTGCTTGTGTGGTGGATTTTCCACCGAACAATTGACGCTTCACGGTCTTGCGAGGAGTTTCCGCTGAGTATTCACTAAGGCTCGCTCATCAGTCTCCACCAAGTTTTTTTGTTCTTCTGCCTCTATAGTATTCTTAATGTGATTCTTGGTTTATAAGTGGGATTCTTATAGTGTTGGGAATAAGATTTTGTGGGATTCAAAAATCTTGGTTTTTACTTTATTCAAAAGTGTAATCTTGGTGTGAATATGTAAAACTTTTTATAATAGTCAAAATCTAGGCTCAGGTTATCCATGTAAACTGGATGTAGCTTTGTGATCAATGCACTAGTATAAAAACAAGTGTGTGATCTTCTTTCTCTTATCTTGTTCATCTTTAAAATCTCAAGAAAGCCAACCAAATGAATCTTTGTTAAGTGTGCATGTGTTTTTATGTTGCCTGGTAGTGTAATCAAGTTGAATATATTGATTTGAACTATCTTGATTGAAAAAGCATGCTATTTGAGTGAGTTTCATGCATTTCTCATTTCTGTATAATTTCCCAGAGTATTAGCCGACTGATTTCATATTTTAATCTATTGATTCATAGTGTATGAACATATTAACCTGTTGTTTTTTATTTTAATCAGTTGAAAGTGTATTGTCTTGCAAATTTTATTTTCTGATTTTGTGGTCAATCTGATTCAACAAAAACGGTTCTTAAGCTTTCAAAAAGTTTTACAAAGCCAATTCAACCCCCCTTCTTTGCTAAACCAACCATTTCGTTATTTACAAAGCACACTACATTTTCAAAAATAATCCTACATTACCAAACATAACTCAACTATAATCCTAAATATAATTTGTGACATGAAAAGAAAGCTATGCAATAGAATATAAACAACTCCTAACAAGAAAAAGTTTCACAGAGGTACTGTTTGACACCAAGTAACCGCCACCTAACTACATAAAGTAGCTATGCACCGCCTAGCTGATAGCCTCCTCCTCAAGATAGGTAGCTTCAAACATGAAGATAAGACCAAGGTGGATGGATGTGCGTGAAAGCAATGGGAAATAGAGGAGATAAGTCTCGATTTGGGTGTTTGAATGGGGATATGATGGTGTTTGTGAGCTCTTAAGTGAGGTTGGGCCAACTCTCAAGGAAGGTGGCTAGAGGAGACCACGTGGGATGTTTTGGCCTTGACTTTGGAGACAAATATGATGACACAATATGTTGGCAACAAAAAAATACTAATCTCAAAGTGAATTTACATAAGGGGAGACACCTCTATTTATACGGTAAGGCATCTCCAAATTTGTAGAAGCAAAACCCTAAAAACCTCAACCACGCTAGCTTGGAGCCCAAGGCAAAAATCGTCTCCATTAGGAGGAGGACAAATGGCCACTAACATAGGAGAATCCTATCCCTTCCTAGAAGACCATGTGGCCATTATCTATGAGAAATTCTCTCTAGTGAGAGCATGACACATGGCCATTGTAACACCCCTTTCGAGATGCCACAAGTATTTTTGAAATTTCCAAGACTTCCAAAAGAAATCTAATACAATCCTATTTAGATAGGAATTTTCACAGGTATTTTGCCTCAAAACCTCTTACAAAAAATATTCATTTCAATAAAACTTTATTACTCAAAACTAAAGCACCATTAAGGTCCGCACAAAATCATTTCCATTATAAGCCATTAAATAAATTTATTACAAAACCTTATAAAAGAAAATAACTTTCAAGATAGTCAACTATTACATCATAGTCCAAAGACAGTTCCAAAACACTTTTAAGTAAAACACCCAAATCTTTCCCACGAGCTCCTCACAGCTATGCATCTCCACTAGAATCTCCATCAACATCTACTCCCTATAACACAAGTTATACGATCATCGTAGGTGGAAACCATAATCACAAACGTGCAAGGGTGAGCTAACCATGTAACGCATCACATAACAATACATATACCGACCTACAACTCACCTAGAATTATCACATAATATATACATCAAATCATCCAAGCTATAACCTACCACATGTTCTCAAAACCAAAACATGTAATCATCAACATATTACCACCAAGTAATATCAAATTACATGACATTCTCTCATAACTAACCGCTCTACCTTTTCTATGCAACAAAGGAAAGTCCATCCCCTTACTTTCCATAGACTTACAAGCAACAACTCCACCCGCTCAACAAAGCCTTGGGCAATGGCACTCTTGCTAAGTTCATGTCAAAGACTTATGGCAGAACGACAATCTTTTATCCTAACTTGACAAAGTCCTCCAGGTAAAAGAACCATCCTAGCTTTACAATTATAAGAGAATTCTTATTGTTCCATCACCTCTACACACCACAAGTATCAACCTCTCCACAAATCACAAGTATCAATGTCTAGGTATCACGAGTATCAACCTTTCTGATTACAAGTATAAAACTTTCCAGGTATCATTGGAATAATCAAAATCACTATCAAATTAAGATAGTACAATCAAAGCTCACAAGAGCAAACTTCACAATGTGAAGAATATAATAATGGTTAATCACACACCCAGTGCCACTCATAAACTAATAGAATTTGACTTTTTAAGCTCAATGTTTTTTCTTTGAATTTTCTGTCACTTGTATATATTAATTTTGTTCATTGTGTTCTCTCTATTATATAATTTCTTCATCTAAATCTTGATATTTATATTCACGTTGAAGAATATGATTATTGATGTATTTTTATCTCCAAACCTTTTCTCTTTAGTTCTTTTCCAAATCAATATCTTCATCCTGTTTTGCATAAGGAAAGTATTAATATAATGGATTACTGTTTCTTTGAATTATCCATCTGTCCTTTCATATATTTCTTCTTCAATTTAAATTTCTTCATTCTATAATCCATATTACCATTGTAACTTTGAATATAATCTCCAAGGTATTCTTCATATATCAGCAATTTTTAACTCTGAATATAATCTCTAAAATATATTTGATCAATATAGATAATCTCTTCCTCCAATTTTCAACCAATGATTCTTCCTCCAATTTTCAATCAAATTTTCAACCAATGATTCTTCCTCCAATTCTTTATTTGTATAATGAGGATTCTAATATAGTGATTTGTTCTTGCAGAGAACAAACAAGATAAGTTAGGCACAAGCGTCACCTTACCCATGTAGTCCGTTATCTTCTCAGTTGGCCTCTTATAGGTTGGCACATGTCGGCTTGGACCCAAGAGGGGTTACCTGCAAAAGGGACTTTGAAGCTCAAGTGAGTCAAAGCTCTCAAAAGGTCAAATCAGGTGATTAATGGAGTAATGAATGCGTACCTTTAATTACTGGGGTTCACGTGTATTTATAGAGTATTAATTATGTTTGGTTACGTCATGGGCTGGACCCTAGTTTGGGTTGTAGGTGGGCCTGGGCCTTCGCCCAAGCCCTTAGTTCGATTGTTGCAGGCTTATTGGATGTCAAGGGGCTTTCATTTTGCTAAGTCTTTAGGAATGGTCTGATCTGGTTACTTCTCCAGTTGGCTGATGTCGTCTTTGGTCGTGCACTGTCCTAGGTTGGTCGTTTTGTTATGAATTTAGGTTTATGCCGGCCCGAGGCGTGTACTTGGGTTGTTTCCGGCATATACGTGGGGGTCGTTATTTATATGGTTAAGTTGGCCAGGTACCGTACACCAGTCCCCTAGCCTTTGCTGATATAGTATATTGGTGAAGGATGATATGTGCTGATATGCTAGTCGTGACCGAATAGGTGTGATACACCAGTCCCACAGCCTTTAAGTGTGATGAATAGTGTTAAGGCTAAAAGATATGAAGGAGTATCGAGTAGGTGAAGGGGTTTGTGGCAAGTGAAAGGGTGTCAGAAGACTGATTTAGGGAGGTTTGGCGCCGCCATTTTGATACTTTGTGATGATTGAAATGAGTTTTAGAGTTGTCTGATATCTTCCTTTCCTCCTCCGTCATCTTTTCTACAAGAATCAGGTATGACTAGTAGTAGCGATAGGGTTTCGTTGTCAGATTCGGGTAGTGAGCGGTCTAGGGATAGTGGAAGTAGTCAAGATGATACCAGTGATAGGGAAGAGATAGGTAGTGTAGGGAGAATTCCAATGGAGAGGGTGGTTGAAGTTATGGAAGATCCGCCTGAGGAGTTGGCAGAGAGCAATTGGCCGGTGAAGACCAGATACGAATGGGTGGCGGCGGACGTGCGAACACAGCGATCATTGTTCCGGTGGTCACGTTTGTTAAGGTCGTAGTTGAACTGCACGCCTATTTTCGAGAAGGGGGTGCAAAGGGACATAATTGCTCCTGAGCGGGTTATCGCTGTGGAATGTGTGTGCCATGGTCGAGAAGGAGCAGCCGAAGAATTCTTTTACATGTACATGTGCCATTTCTCGCAGCTGCACATCTGGCTACCGTTCGACGAATTCACCATGGGAGTGCTGCGATTATTGAACGTCGCCCCTACTCAGCTTCATCCGAACAGCTGGGCGTACTTACAAGCTTTCAGATTATTGTGCATGGCGCTGTACTTAGAACCGTCTCCTCGAGCATTCCTATACTTTTTTGTTACAAGGCCGAAGAGTCCGATAACATGGTTGTCGCTAATCAGTCGGCCTGGTCTCAATAGATTGGACGCTTTCACTCAATCGTTCAAGCATTTTAAAGATGGGTTCTTCAAGGTTATAGTGAAACCAGCTGTTCGGTCACACTTCTATACAGCTGATGGTAATACTAAATTTCCGTTCTTCTGGACCGGTAACCCTTGGAGATATAAGGTGATATCGAGGGAGGATCTGTCGGTGGCTGAGAAGGATGTGGTGGATACTTTGATGCAATTTAGCGATAAGATGCCCACTAAGGGCTTAGTTAGGGTGTATAATTCGTTTCACCCAATTATAGATATTGAAGGTATTTTTTTGTAACTTTGAGCATTGTTATACATTCGAGTATTTTGACGATTTGTGTGTTGTTTACTTCAGAGCATATGGCGCAGCTTGGCAAGAAAAACTTGACACTTTTCCAAACCTTGCGTAAGGAAAAGGTAGTGAAGGCTAAAGCTGCAGGGAACATTGAGATCCCCAATCTGCAAGTTTCACTAGTAGACGTCCACGTGCATGGTGGTACTAAAAGGAAAGCAGAGTTGCCGACTAGGCCAAGCAAAGGTAAAGAGGTGAAGAAAGTGCGAGCTGTTGTGATGGGAGCGGGCTCGGCAAGTGGGGTGAAGGGGCGGGCCGGAAGCTAGGTTGATTGAGCTTCAGGAGACTACCGTTCGGAAGGACATTGAGATTAACGTGCTGGAGTCGCTGATGGACTCCATTGATAATATAGAGTCGAAAGCTTTGGTGAAGGCTATGGTGGAGTTTAGCAATAAGACCTTGTTACTTAGTCGACGTGTGGGGTCTTTATATGAGAGGGAGTTGAAGGAAGGCAACCGGACTAAGGTGGTGGAGTTGAAGGATAAAGTGGACAAGCACGCTGAAGAAAAAGAGGCTTGGAAGAAGGAAAAGGAGGAGTGGGAAGCAGGGAGGAAAAGACTTGCTACTTGGAGGGTGCACTGCCTTGATTTTAGGAAAAGCTAAAGGGTCAAATTGTAGATCTCGAGGCCGACTACGATGATATCAAGGAGAAACATGATGGGCTAGAGGGTGAACTAGAAGACTTGAAGAGCTGCATAATTTAAGAACATATCAATGGCTATCAGAAGGGTGTTCGGCAAGCGTCATTTTTATGAGAATGTTGATGCTAATGACGTTAGGTTTGATGTGAATAAAGATGTTGTCGATCGTGTGCTTATAGATGAGGTGGAATCTAGCCTAGAAGGGGATGGGGAGAAAGAGGCAGTCTAGACCGATGTTGGTGGTAACGAGGTGGTGGCGGAGGACGTCGAGCAGAAGGTAGCTTAGGATTTTTAATTTAATATTTCCAATCTGGTTTAATGATTCTAAGTTTGTAATAACTCGTACATTACTTTATTTTGATGTTTCCTATGAATGTCGGTTACTTGCGGGTTAATTGCTCTTCATATTTGTGTATGTATGGGATGTTTGCGTATGCTATTGTGTGTTAAGGGTGTTCGACCCAGGCCGCTTACTTGTGATAAGGGTGGGGAAATTTAAACGAATTAACATCATGTTAAGGGTGTTCGACCCAGGCTGCTTACTTGTGATAAGGGTGGGGAACTAAAAACGAATTAACATCAAGTTAAGGGTGTTCGACCCAGGCCGCTAACTTGTGATAAGGGTGGGGAACTAAAAACGAATTAACATCAAGTTAAGGGTGTTCGACCCAGGCCGCTTACTTGTTATAAGGGTGGGGAACTGAAAATGAATTAACGTCAAGTTAAGGGTGTTCAACCCAGGCCGCTTACTTGTGATAAGGGTGGGGAACTGAAAACAAATTAACGTCAAGTTAAGGGTGTTCGACTCAGGCCGCTTACTTGTGATAAGAGTGGGGAACTGAAAATGAATTAACATCAAGTTAAGGGTGTTCGACCCAGGCCGCTTACTTGTGATAAGGGTGGGGAACTGAAAACGAATTAACATCAAGTTAAAGGTGTTCGACCCAGGCCGCTTACTTGTGATAAGGGGTAGGGAACTGAAAACGAATGCGAAAATTAAAATAGAGAATAGTCGTACAGTTGAGAACCCTTTTGTTTTATTCATTGAATTTGGGGTGCCTCGTTAAAACCTCCCTGGCCAAAACCCTCCTTAGGGAAAAAAGACCAGGTGAGGAAAAAGAGTACACCCAAGGTTACAAGTATTCGATTCAATACAGTATACATTTAACTAAAGTAGAATTTGAGGTGGGACACATTCCAAGTGTTGGGTATCTCTTCCCCAGATAAATGTCCCAGGTGATAAGCTCCTCCTCATGCGTCTTCACGTATGCGGTATGGGCCGTCCCAGTTGGCGGAGAACTTGCCATCCTTCTTTCTTGCACTGCTGGCCATTCTCCATACTAAGTCTCCGCTTACCAACGATCGTGGGCATAGGTTTGCGTTATACTTTTTGGCAGTTATTTGTTTAGCGGCTAAGTTACGTATCTGGGCTTTTTCTCTGAGTTCGGGTAGGAGGTCGAGATGAGTTGCCATATTTTGGTGGTTGCGGGTTGGGTCGTACAATTCTCGGTGCAGGGATGGTTCGCCAATTTCAACTGGTATCATGGCGTCTACACCGTGTACTAGGCTGAATGGGGATTCGTTTGTTGATGATTGAGGGGTGCACCAGTAAACCCATAGCACTTCTACCAGCTCTTCGGGCAATCGACCTTTGGCATTATCTAATCTCTTGCGCAATTCCACTAGGATAACTTTCTTGGCTGCCTCTGCTTGCCCATTTGTTTGTGGGTGCTCTACAGAACTTGTTATGTGTTTGATGCCCAGACCAGTGTAGAACTTGGCTAGCTCCTTATCTATAAATTGTTGGCCATTATCGGTGATGATAATATGTGGAACACCATACCTACATATAATGTCTTTCCAAACGAACTGCTGAACTTGTTAGGCCGTGATAGTGGTCAGCGGCTTGGCTTCTATCCATTTGGTGAAATAGTCAACGGCTACAATCAGGAATTTCACCTGCCCCTTGCCGAGGGAGAAAGGACCAAGGGTATCCATTCCCCATTTAGCAAAGGGTCATAGGGATAGTATGGAATGGAGTTGTTCTTGTTTCTGGTGGATGAGGTTGCCATGTTTTTGGCATGGTTTGCACTTTCTGACGTAGTCTTGGAAGTCTGCTTCTATAGTCGGCCAGAAGTAACCGGCTCTAAGGATTCTAGTGGCAATAGTACGTGCGTCGGAATGGTAGCCGCAAATGCCTTCGTGTAACTCTTTAATGATATACTCCGCTTGTTCTGCAGTAACACATTTGAGAAGTGGTTGGTCATATCCGCGTTTGTAGAGGTCATTACCTATCATGGTATACCTGGCGGCCTTAGCCATCCAAGTTTTGTCGGTATCTTGAGGGAGGTTACCGGTTTGGAGATATTGGATATTGGGGGTAGTCCAGTTGTGGGTTTGGAGAGGGGTGGTATTGTTGGTTGGGTCGTGGGTTAGGCTGTGGTAGGTATTTGTGATGGAAGGCGTGGATAATGTTTGCTATAATAGGGATCGGTGGCGACTTTTTAATTTGGTGCTGGCTAATTTGGAGAGGATGTCAGCTTTGATGTTGTCGGTTTTGGGGATGTGTTCGATGCGGACTTGTTCAAAGGCGGATTGAATGACTGCATAGACCTGATAGTAGTATTGTAGAAGGATGGGGTCTTTAATCTGGAATTCGTCATTTAGGTGTCCTACAGTAAGCTTGGAGTCGGTTTTGCACATTAACGTCTTGACACCAACTTCGCGGGCAAGGGAGAGGCCGGCGAGGATGCCTTCGTATTCGGCTTGGGTGTTGGATGTTTTGAAGGCAAAGTGAAGGGATTTTTCAATGAGGATGTCGTTAGGCCCTTCTAACACGACGCCAACACCGGCACCTTTCGGATTCGAGGAACCATCTACATGAAGCGTCCACTAGTCCTCTGTGGGTGTTTGTTGGAGGTCATTAACATAATCTAGGAGGCATTGGGCTTTAATAGGGCCATGGGGTTCATAGCGAATGTTGAATTCTGACAGCTCGATGGCCTAGGATGACATCCGTCCTGCTAGGTCTGGTTTTTGCAATATTTTTTGGATTGTGTAGTCGGTTTTGACGGTGATGTTGTGGTTTTGGAAGTATGGGCGTAGGCGGCGAGCCGCGTGGACCAAGGACAGGGCCAACTTTTCCACCATTTGATATTTGGTTTCAGGATCTTGCAACGTTCTGCTAACGAAGTAGACAGGATGTTGCGTGCCCTTTATATCTTGGACAAGCGCGGTGCTGACGGTGTGGTCGATGGTTGTGATGTACACTAGGAGGGGTTGGCGATTGTCCGGCTTGTGGAGGATAGGTGGTGTGGTTAGGGTGGTTTTTAGTTTTTGAAAGAGTTGTTCACAGTCGTCAGTCCACGTGAACCGGGCGAATTTCTTGAGGAGTTGGACTATGGGTTGGGTTTGCTCAACCAGTTTGGGCAAGAAGCGAGAAATTGCGGTAAGGCGGCCTATGAGGCGTTGGACCTCTTTGATGGTAGTGGGACTGTGCATTTCGATAATTGCCTTGCACTTTTCGGGATTGGCCTCTATACCGCGCTGGGTTAACATGAATCCGAGAAATTTACCGCGGTCGACGCCGAATACACACTTGTCAAAGTTGAGGCAAAGGTTGTTTTGGCGTAATACGGAGAAGACCGCCGAGAGGTCCTGGGCATGTTGGTGGTGGCTTGGAGACTTGACAACCATGTCGTCAACATATACCTCGACACATTGTCCCATTAGATGGCATAACTCTGTAAAAGTAGTTGGCGTCATCCGTGATGAAGGCGGTCTTATTCATGTTAGATGCGGCCATATGGATTTGATTGTATCCGGAATATGCATCCAAGAAACTAAGTACTTTATTCCCTGCCGCGCCGTCAACAAGCCGGTCGATATTGGGTAAGGGGTAGGCATCTCGAGGATAAGCCTTGTTTAGATCTGTGTAGTCTACACACATTCACCATTTGCCATTGGCTTTCTTCACCAAGACTACATTAGAAAGCCAAGTGGTGTATTGAGCTTCTTCGATGAATCCTGCACTCAGTAACTTGTCGGCTTCAGCCTTAGCTGCTAGGCGTCGTTCTTCACCAAGTTTGCGTTTTTTCTGGGAGATGTAGCGGGCTTCTTTGTTGATGGATAGCTTGTGGGATGCTACCAGAGGGTTTACTCCAGGTAAGTCGGCGGCTGACCAGGTGAAAAGGTCCGTGTTGCTGACAAGGATAGGTGTGATGATGGCACGCTCGTCAAAGTTCAAACCGGTGCCTAAGTTGATGGAGTGGCAATTTGGAAGTTTAAGAGGGGAGGTTTCTTCGACAGGTTCGAGACGAAAATCGCGGCCCACTCTGGGTCTAGATCTTTGCTTGATAGGGCGATGCCGGAGCCAAGTGGGCGCTCAATGTGGTTGGTTTACTGGATTGGGAGTTGTGGGCGTAGGCTGGCCATGTAGCATTCGCGTGCCAGTCGTTGGTCGCAATGGACGGTGAGGATGTCACCAGAAGGGGAAGGGAACTTCATGGTCAGATGTGGGGTGGAGACGACAGTGCCAAGGGTGTTGAGTGAAGGGCGGCCAAGGAGGACATTGTAGGATGTGGGCGTGTCAACGATAAGGAAGCGGATGGGAATGGTTTTGGTTTGGGTTCCATCGCGAAACACGGTGTAAAGGTCAATGTAGCCGCGGGTGGTAACTTGTTCACCCGAGAAGCCACATATTGGTTCGTCATTTGGAACCATGGCAGTATCCGGAAGCTGGAGTTTCTGATAGGTGGCCGAGTAGAGAATGTTGACAGAGCTGCCCTGGTCAACAAGCACTTTCTTGATGGCGTAGTTTTCGATTTCAACAATGATGACCATGGGGTCGTCTTGTTCTTGGTCAAGGCCGTGAAAGTCATTGTTTGTGAAGATGATGGGAGGCATGCGGCGTCTGTGATGGGAATGGGTAATGTGGTTGATAGATTGAATATGGCAGAGGTGTTTCTTTCTGGCAGAAGAGGTGGATCCTCCACTAGCAAAGCCACTAGAAATGGTGTTGATAGTGCCGCGTAGGGGAGGATCAGCGGGGGTGATAGCGGTGCGGGCCGGTTGGAGATCCTGGTTAGCGAGTTGGGTGGGGCGTCTGTCGTGGCGAGAGTCGTGTGGGGGGCATCTATGGTCAGATCGAGGAGGGTGACGGGATCGAGAGGGATGATCATCTCTACGGATGAAGCGGCGAAAGTGACCAGCATGGACCAGTTCTTCTATTTTATCTTAGAGTGCTTTGTAGTCTTTTGTAGTGTGGCCATGGTTGCGGTGGTAGCGGAAATACTTGGTCATATCTGCATTAGGGGGAGTAGTTGTCTTATATGGTGGCGGAATGAGGTCAGCTTGTAGGGCCTCATCAAGGAGGCGGGATCGGGCTACAGTGAGGGGAGCGTATCTAGTAAAGTCATTACAGAATTTGGTGTGGAGGGTCTGCATTTCCTCCATGCGAACATAGTCGGCCGCACGCAACTTAAGTTCGTGCATAAAGGCAGGTGGGTGGAGGTAGACATTGTTGGCGAAGGGGCCAGGTTGTAAGGTGAGCACCATACGTTGGAGGATCATTTCCTAGTTGAGGTGCGGGGTACGAAGGGCTGCTTTGCTGAAGCGATCGATGAATGCTCTAAGCGGTTCACCTTGTTCTTGCCGGATGCCCAGGAGGGAGATCGTGGTGGTTTGATGTGGTCGGCGACCGGCGAAATGGGTGGAAAACATATGGGAGAGGGCGTCGAAGCTGTCGATGGAGTAGGGTGCAAGGGTTGTGAACCATTCTAGAGCATGACCTTTGAGGGTGGTGGGGAAGGCTTTGCAAAAGACTGTGTCTTGGGACGTGTACAAGGCAACATAGATGATGTAGACTTTGAGGTGTTCGTCAAGGTCGGTTTCACCGATGTAGCGGTCTAGTGTGAAGGGTTCCCACTGGGTAGGTAAGTGGGTGTTGGCGATGAAGTCGGTGAAGGGGTGACGACGCTTGGGTTGCTGTGGTGGTAGCGGATGGGGGGGATAGGATGGTGAACAAGAAGAGTGGGAAAGGTGGAGGTGAAGTTGTGAGGGGGGATGTGGGTTGCTGGAAGGTAATGTGGGTTGTAAGGTGGGACATGGGTAGTGTGTAGGGTGGTGGGTATGTTGTAGGGGACTTGGGTGGTGGGGAGGGTGGCAGCGGGGGTAGGGGCTGCGGTGTGCTCCGGTTGGGTGGAGGGGAAATGAGTGGGATGGGTGGAAGGAATGGGTGTTTGTTGGGTGGTGGTGAAGGTGTGAGGGGTGGGGTTGTATTCGCTTTCCTCTTCTGTGGGCTGGAATGTCGGGGACCTTGCAGCCTCAGACGCCTCCTTGGCTTTTCCTTTCAGGATGGGATCAACTACGATCTTTCGCCTAAGGCGAGAGTTCTCTTGCCGTAGAGCCTCCATCTCATCAGCGCTGCGTTTCTTCAGATCTGCTAGTTCTTGTTGCATCTTTGCCTGGCCGTCTAGGATGGCGGCTAGGTCAGGGGTGATGCTAGCAGGTCCTGAGGGACCAACATCCGTCTGTGATAACGCTGTCGTTGACGCGTTCAAATTAATACTACTAAACTATAGCAACTTCAGTATTGCTAAGATAGTAGTCAACAAAATAGAAAGGGTAAAGTAACCCAAAGTCGTCTCCCAACGAACACGGAATTGATTTTTAACAAGTTAGTTCTTATAAAATCTATACAAAACGGTTAGTCAAATAAAATAATAAAAATATGGGAGGATTAAGATAAAAAGATAAAATAAGATAGAAACAATAGTAAAGAAAAATAGATCGATTCCATTGCTTTTTCAAAATAGATTCATCATTGGTTATCTAAAGATTATTGCTCAATTAATTATTGTTGTAGATTTACAAATTAATTAATGTAAAGTCTCAATTAATTTGTTGGCGTTCTCACTTTTAACCAAAGTACAGTCTCAATTAAAAGTAAGAACTTTTAGATTATCCACAGTAAATTCAACCAAAGTACAGTCTCAATCAAATTTACTATGCCTAATCATGTCTATTCTTTTATCTCCTTACCAAATAAAAAGCTTAATTAATCAAAGTAAAGTCTCAATTAATTGTAGTTAGAGTAAATACCTTTAACCAAAGTAAAGTCTCAATTATTGGTAAAAACTCATTTAATCATATGAAAGTTTCTAAATAAAATCAATGTAAAGTCTCAATTCAATTTAAAAACCCTTGA
>Ga0214542_1008645_pt1 | contig 16566 bp, 13 predicted proteins | sample CNSS1metaG_FD_160096 | JGI IMG/M metagenome (GOLD analysis project Ga0214542, IMG submission 160096) | Root nodule microbial communities from cowpea collected in UCLA plant growth center, Los Angeles, California, USA - CNSS1 | ecosystem: Host-associated > Plants > Roots > Nodule | place: USA... | reverse complement strand
TTTTTTGAGAGTTGCCATAGCTGAAGATAAAGAGAAGAATTATTGAGCTGATAAAGGTTCCCTATTATGGGAAGGCCTCTGGGACCTGGTGGGAGTGATGGGTTATTCAAAGTTTTGAGGTATCTGAGGAAGAATGAGAAAAACAAAGGAAGACTAAGACAAAGAAATAGAAATAGTGACAACATTGTTTCTATAACAATGAGAAAACACTCTTTGTGAATTTCATTTTAGAATCATAGGATCATATATAGGGGTGGCATAAGCATGTCGGATCAATTTCATAATAATCTTTTACTTCTCTTCTATATTTTAAAACTTTAAGAAGATTTTTCTATTATACTTATGTTACCTGTATTGTATTGCTGGACCCGAAAGCCGAGAATGTTTTAGCCAAAATGTATAGAATACAACCTCGAAAACCAAAATTATTTAGAATCCCAAAATTACAAATAGTGTGGTGGAGAAATAAGGTCGATATTGTCTCAGAGCATATTCGTATATATGATGCTAATTATATAACTAATCAAATAATAATGAGCATCTCTAAATTATCAATCGTGTAGTTTTACAGATGACATCTCGATCTTGTAATAACACCACTATAAGTAAAAGATTCTGCCTTTGTAATATTCACAATTGACATACATAAAGAAAGTACCGTTTCATTTTTGGTGTTCAATCGTCATTTTAATCATTTTAAGGTAATATGTATTCTTTTACTCTTTTCATTTTGTACATTTTATTTTGTTTTAATTTATTTTCTGTTCTCCCCATTTATGGTTGAGACATATCTTACTTTCTCGATAAATTATTGTGCAGGATAGATTTATATGCTCAATAAAGGACTAACTATGGAAGTAATTAAAATTAGGTGAATGAAAAATATTTTCTAGATTATTGGGAAATAGCTCTCTTTTTGTTAATCAAAATTAAAATATTTTATCTTAAAGGGATCTTGGAGTAACAAATCTGAGATCGTGAAATAGTGAGTGTATAAATATAGGGTGAAAGTTATTTTGAGATGTTTTGTTTCTTCAAGAAAAGAAAACATGAGAGAGGTGAAGATGAAAAAACATATTGTCATGTGATTGAAAAGAAATGAGGAATAAGGAAGATATTTTTTTTGTGACAAGGAGGATAGTAATAACATTCTTTCACATAAATATGTTTGACAATAAAACCATATAATGCAAGATTATGTTATTGTTTTATTGAAGTTGTTCTTGTATTGAAAAGTCTTAGTATGAAATAAGGATATTGTTGTACTTTTTATTTCTGCTTTCTTGTGTATATAAACCTTTTGAATGAAATATTTTTTGTTTCACTAATATATTATTTATTGTTGATAACAAAAATATAACTTCGCCCGCGATGGACCCAACTTTCTGATGTCTAATGTTGAATATCCAAGCTCCAAATCATCAAGAGGAAAAGTTTTGATAGTCAAGTCAGTAAGAAATATTTGGATACAGAGTATTAAGTTAGATTAGTCCGTGTAATAAGGGAATTTTATAATTTTCTTGGGTCTGCTAACGTTCAGAAAAGATAATAACAAACATAATCAAATCATAGTATAATAACAAATATCATAACTGAATTTTGTTAACCGTCAAGCAACTTTTGTAACTTTTGTTTGTATCTTCAAATATTGTAATGTCCCATTTAATTTAGAGTAAATCTATAAATGAAACATCACAAGATATAATATAGAATGACAATACCAAAAAGGTACTCATGTTTTAAACCATTACATTATTCCAAAAGTGCTAGAAAGAAGATTAAGACACACCACGATGTCAATAATAAAGTAACAACGGTATTCAAAATACATGCTCCAGGAGCACGATAAAACATGAGTCATAGCCCTAAAAGAAGACCCAAAGCAAGAGGATCCGACCCAAAACAGGCTATGCAGCGGAATTCCCATCACCCTAATGACCACGAGGAGTTCCCACATATGCTCACATCAATAAATTGATGATCATTGCAAAAGGAGAAAAACCACACATAGAACACACGAGCAAACAAAAAGGGTAAGCTAGAGTAAAAAAATGATTTATCATACAATTGCATACAATTTTATAGCCAAAGATATATACATCAACTAAGCATGTGATGACCCGCAAACAAGACACTAAGACTCAAGACACGATTATCCGGACACATATCATTAGTCGTATTCACTGGATGCTTGCACTTGTGGTGGCCTCTACTGCTCTACAGAGTTAATTGCCAATGGATTTCACCCTACCACTCACAAGGTTAGTCTTCAAAACTCTAAGGTCATTATCCTGCCAAAAACTAAGGCCTCCTGCTACTCTTACCACTTGAGTCAGTATGCTCTACGTGAGACTATCTGACTAGTGTCAGGATGCAATTTGTCACAATCGAAATCGCGACGGAATGACGAACCAAAAAATAAAATATAAAAAAGAGATTTGGAGTCGCCACCATAGTTATTATAGGAAACTATGAAAAACCATAAAAATGAGCAAGGTCTACGAAAACAGAGTTTGGGGTACGAGAGTTAGTTACGCGTAGGGAAGGTGTTAGCACCCTACAACGCCCATCCTAAGACGGTACATTTAATTAAAATACAAATCGATATGGTCTCTTTTAAATGTTTATTTTCAAAAAATATATATAAAATAAATAAATTAATTAATTAATACATAAATAATAAATAAAATAAAAATTAATAAATAAATATAAATAAATAAATAAAGATGACAAAGAAAAACAAAGAAAACAATTTTTTTTTTGTTTTTTGGGCCCGACAAGGATTACTCATTACTCCTACGTATCTCCATTCATCATGGAGAATCAGGGTCACGTCGTTCTTTATGAAAAACTTTTTGGAAAAAAACAATTTGTTTGAAGATGTTGATATCACTCTTTTTAACATTTGAAAATTTTGTATTTTTTTAGTAATCTTATAAAAGAGCGAAGGTATTAAGTACTAAGACGACGCGAGCAGTCACACGAGCACTTATACATTTTAAAAGATAAAAGGGTATTTAAATTATTTATTTGTTATTACTTCCTTTAAAGAAAAAAACTTCCGAAATAAGACATGATACCCAAAAAACGTGACTATTATATATAATTTATGAAAACATTAGGAAAATAAATAAATAAATAAATAATTAAGAAATAACGTTTAGGATTAAATATATTATTTTATTATAAAAAAGTTTTAAAACACTTAATATGAAAAATATGGCACAACATATTCATACAATGTTAAAACATGATATCTCTCACTTATTCATGCAGCAACGTTCACAACCCAATGCAATCAATAAACATTAATTATAAGACTAATGAACCCAAAAATGCATGACAGTAATGCTTTTTCCATATAAAAAAGAAATAGTGAAAACATCAAATTCAACCAAGATCATAACAAAATCTCAAGAAAGACTGCATAACACAACAAAAATTAATTTTTGTCAACCTGAACGAGAGATCTGATTTACATTAGTTGCGTTGGAACACCAAGAAGCATGTGGGGGTGGCGATCGAAGGTGAGTGGGTCTTTTATATGTGAGGGTTAAAAGAAATTGTGTGCTTAGGGTGAGAGAGTTCTCCAGAATTCCGAGAGAAAAAATTCCCCTTATTCTTTTGCTTCATGGGTTTATATACACAACATTATAAATCTAATGTAATCTCGTAATAAAGTCAGTCTTGATTACAAAGAAATTTAAAAAGCAATAATTAGTTTTAATATTATCACATTATGGGAATCAAATCATAGAAAAAAAAATCACAGCATAAAATCAAACCTGACCAGCAAAATTGATTCTAATTAGTAAAAGAGATATTGCTTTGAATCATATTACTACTTTCTTTATCTGAAAAAAGAGGTGTCATAAAAATCAGAGGACAAAATCAATTATCATTGAAAAAACGATTCTAAAAATTAAAATAGAATCTGCTTCCAAATATTAGAATCTCATCATTAACTTCTTGATTTGGAGCAAAAATGACAAAGCATAGAGTAGGGGGTGAGAATATAAAATTTTGGGCATCTGTTAGTTGCAAGAAAAAATGGTGTGGGTGTATAGAGTATTTCGGCTAAAATAGAAACAAAGCCTCAAAAGTTATTTATTATTATTATTATTATTATTATTATTATTATTATTATTATTATCCTATTATTATTATTTAGACAAAGAAAAACCAAAGAAAAACTTATTTAGTTTTTTTTATAGTTTTTTTTTAAAAAAATTATTATTATTTATTCTATTATTTATTTAGCCGAACGAAATTGGGTGTTGACACAATCCTTACTTGAATCCTTACTAAATTATATAATGTGGCACCACCACGAACTTCATGGAATTACCTCCTAAGCATGAGGCACCCCCATGAGCTCCCACTAACAGGGATCATGGAATTACGTCCTGACCATGAGGTACCACCACGAAATCATCATGGAATTACGTCCTGACCAATGAGGCACCACCATGAGATCTCACCTAGAGATTCATGGAATTACGTCCTAAACCACACCAAAATCATGTTCCTCCAACCAACATAAAGTCATTATACATACCAATTCCATAGCAACATTTATAATCAACCATCCCATTCATGTTCCATGCCAAGATCATATCAAACTCATCAATCCAGCCCATACAATCAGAGATTACATGCATATTCACATACTTCATACTTTATGTGAGAAAATAGTACGATCTGCGTCAGGTCTCGCTCAAGTTAGGAGCCCTCGCTTAGGCGAGGGGACTGCTCTCGCTCAAGCTGCAGGCTCTCGCTTAGGCGAGACTGCAAACAGAGGCCTTGGGAGGTTTTGCGAACTCTCGCTTAGGCGAGGCCATCTTGCCTGAGCAAGATGGTGCGTCGCTCAAAACTCAATTTTCCGCTGAGCGAGTACTCGACCAAAAACCCCTAGGCGAGCTTCTGCTACTCTCGCTTGGGCGAGACGAACTCGCTTGGACGAAAATAACAGTTCTCTCTCACTGTTCCACGCCTGCAAAGCCAGAGATTCATCGAAAACACCAAGCAATGCATATTCATTCCATCATGAACACCACACAATCACCGGAAATGCAAAACAAAATAAAAAATAGGCAAAATAAATTTAAAACACGAAACCCTAGCTTCCCTTACTTGGAAATACTAGCCAAAGACTCGGACACCCAAATCGTTGAGCATAGTAGCTTTAGGAGTAGATTCGAGAGCTGGAAAACAACGGAACAAATTTAGGACAAGCTTCCTAAGATGAACCCTAACTGAAAACATGAAAATTTGACTAGAGGAAAGAGGATGCGGGGTTAAGACTGCTTACATGACGTAGGAACGGAGTTGAGCTAGCTTGAAGATGAAGGAGGTCTAAACCCTAGTAGAGCTTCAGAAAGTAGTTCAAAGGGAAGGAGTAAAGCACTAATTTTTGTAAAGTGGTAAAAAATGAGAGGCTTATGCTGGTTTAGGGGTTTTAGACACCCCATGGACGAGCCCTTAAACGTTGGAGTAGAATAATAAGTGGGTCTTACAAATATCATTCTCTAATATTTCAATATTTCAATGAAGTTATTATTTCATATGAAAATAATATTTGAACCTTAATATTTGTTGGGTCGTTTTAGTCTACCAATTATTGTAATAATAATAATAATAATAATAATAATAATACAAATTCGAAATGAGGAATAAGAAAAATACATTTATATGTAATTTTTGTGTGACATGGAGGATAGTAATTACATAACTTTGCTTCGAAATCCATTATTTTTAGCAGTTACTAAGGTAATAAGTTATTCAAATATTAGTCGAAAAAAAATCATTATACAAAGACCAGAGATTACATGGCCCAAGCTATGCTAAAACATTCACAAGTTGAATAATAATATTGAACGGTGTAAGTTTTCAAATAAAAAGAAAAATGTTTCAAAACTGGTCAAATAGAAACTTTCATACAGAAATAAAATATTTGGGAACAGTATGAAAAATTTAAGTTTGTTTATGCAACCTTTTCTTCTTCGTTTTTTCCTTGTAATTTTTTGTTATTTATTTTTCTATCATTTATTGCAATCGAATCTTCTAACTTTTCTGAATTTTTGAATTTTAATCAATTATTGTTTATCTTAATTATAATATTTCGTGTTTAATTTGTACATTTGTGCTGAGATGAGATTATGAGTCAGATAGATCGATATCATCTTGAATCATTGGCCTAAACAATTTTAGAATATTTAGACCTTGCGTACTTTCAATCATTTATTAATATATATAACTGATTTGAAAGTCATAATGTATTTGTACACACATATTCATGTATGAAAGGAACCACGTTAGGTACTTGTTTTCTTTCATTTTTTATCAGCCAACTAACAGAGTATATTATATATATAGCGCATAACCAATGAAGAAAACGTGAATGATGAGTTGTTACTGAGCTATCAGTGAATGATGCTGCGTAGTGAGCTATCACAAAAATCGAAGTCATGCAGATGCAGAAACAAAAAAGAATTAGGTACCTGTTTTCTTTGATTTTTTTATTAGACAACGAAAACAGTATATTATATATATATATATATATATATATATATATATATATATATATATATATATATATATATATATATATATCTTGATCAATAACTTTTTGGATGAGACTAACTTAATTATTTATAAAGAATTTAACACAACCTTAATCAGAATTTAAAACAATGAAATGAACTAATGAGATACTAGAACATGAAACCCTAAACTAAGCTAGCCTAAACTAACGAAATTAACGAAATTACCTAATATAACAACGTAGTTCATGTTTTATTGAATTTTCGTTGAGGAATGCAATCTAATCTAAGAATTAATCTGAATTGTAAACACAGAAGTAATGTAAAATCACCAACAAAACGAATAGAAATTGAATAAAACTGAAAAGTAAAGCTTGAGAACGTAAATTCTGAAGACTTCAAATCCTCATGGTGTGTTTTTGGAGGAGACAATTCAAGAGGGTGATTCATTTATTTGGAGAATTTAAAATTCTTTGTAATGAAATGCTTTGTTTAGATAGAGAAATTAAAAAACATTTAAAATGCATGTATTTTTTTGAAGTATTTCAATTAGCTAAATTAAAAGAAATTTAAATACCCTAAAAAAAGGTGAAATTTAAAATTCTTCTCACTAAACGTCAAATGGACCCGGCAAACCCGACAACCATGATAGGCTAGACTGACTAGACGATCCAGACGAATCGGACCAACCTGACGACACAAACGGGTCGAGCAGACCCGATGACCCAAACGGGTCGGGCGGGCCCGACGATCTACACGGGATGACTTGACGACACATACGGGTCAGGCGAGCTTGACAACTCAAACAGGTCAGTCAAGCCCGACAACCCAAACCGCCCGGGTGAGCCCGACGACCAAGAAGTGTCGAGTTGGCCCAACGACCCAAACGGACCAAGCTAGCTCGACGACATCAACGGGTCAGGCAGGCCTGATGACTCAAATAGGACTGATGACCAAGACATGTCAGCGGGTCCGATGACCAAGACGGGTCAGCGGCTCCGATGACCAAGACGGGTCAGCGGCTCCGATGACCCACACGAGTTTGGCGGGCCAGATGACCTAGAGGTGTTGGACGGTCTTGACGACCCAAAGGTGTCGGGCAGACCCAACGCCTGACCGACCCGTTGACCCGACAAGCCTGACCGACCCGATGACCTAGTTAGGCATGACCGACCCAACAACCTAGACGAGCCTGACCAATCTGACGATCCATCAACACAAACTTGTCGGGTGTGCCCGATGACACAAACAGGCCCAACAACCTAAATAGGTCGGACGGGCCCGACGACCTAGTGGGGCCAATGACCTAGACGGGTTGGGTCGGGTTGGGTTGACGAACTTAACCGCCATGACTAGCTCGTATGGGCCGTCAGGCTAATCAGATTTGTCTGGATCCTTGAGCCGACCCAACCTAGCCCGTTTGGGTTCCCTGGCCTGGCTGAGTCGTTAGGTCGGCCTGACCCATTTGGGTTGTCGAGTCCGTTTCGAAATTTGTCATGAACTCAAAACATAATTAAATCTAAAATAAATAATGTTAAAATGAAATTTTATCTCACATGAAATTCAATTATTTTATCCAAACAAGAAATTAAAATGTAAGGTATTTTAATTTCTTTATCCAAACAAGTTATTTAGAAAACGAAGGAAATTTAATTGCAAGCAATTCAAATACAATGCATTTCAATTTCTCGGCATTGTTGAAATGCTTCATCCAAACACAAGGTCAAACTATGTCAACTTCAAAATTTTCAAAAAAAGCGTTGATTCTTGTTTTTGAACCAAGGCTACCTTTGTAGTCACTTGGTTTTAAGTTAACAACTTTCCATTCTTTGTTTTCTAATGTGATTCCACAATAGAAACTAATATTAAGAAAGAAAAACAAGATTTAATCACTCAAAATAAATTTTTGCATTGGCTTAATTGAAAGAAACGAAGAAAGTGAATTTAATCGGTAAAATTGCATTGTAATGTAATAAGAAATGAAAACTAAAGAAGAAAACCAAATTGTAATTGTTGGAAAGTAAATATATTGCACCACTTCTCAAGAACTCCAGTACATGCTCACTTTGTAGTAATGGAATTGAAGAAATCTATAAAGAGAATGGTCTATTACTAAGAAAGTTGTAAAATTGGGCTGAATGTAAAAGTGTATTGTGTATGCTATGTATGTCTCTATTACAAACTTATATGGCTAACTATATAAGACTAGAGCTGTCAATTTGGTCGAACCAATGGAGCTTGACATTGACCTACATGAGTTGACACTAGTGCATAATGGGTTTTTTACAGTGCTTTATTTGCCTCGGTTCACCTGCAAACGAGGCATATGAAGATGCGATGGAACTTTTGTAATTTTTTCAAATTTTTATGCGTCGGTTGTACTTAGAACCGAGGCATAAACCCCCTAAAATTTTTATTTTTCCCGCTGCATTGATATTTTTAAACTGGTGGGAGACTTTTATGCCTCGGATCACATCTAACTGAGGAAGTTAGATGTTTATGCCTTAGGTCAATTTTAACCAAGGCATATTTGATTGCTTTTCAAGTGAAATATGCCTCGGGTCACATCTAACTAAGACAGATAGATGTTTATGCCTCGGTTTAAAATCAACCGAGGCAATAAGCCCTTTTAGGGTTTAAAAGAAATCACGCCATTGTTCGTCTTCTTCGCATGGAGCAGCGACTATTTTTCTTTCTTCCATTTCTGAACGCTAGTGTTGCAGAACACAAAGGTTCCTTCTTCCACGTAGCTGCATTTTCGTCTCTCCACCACCAGTCTGCCGTTGAACATGCCTCCTTCGTCGTGCGGGCCTCCTCCATTGTTGTCGTCATTCAATCTCACTTGTAGGTATGTGCTTCTCCTTTTTCAAATCGTAAAACTCTCTAGTGGGTTTTGAACGTTGATGTGTGTGTTGAAGTTGCGATTTGGCTCATGGTGGTTAGTCGTGGGATGTTTCACGTTTTCTGTTCAGATATGGTGGTGAAGAGAGGCTGTTCCGTGTCGCCGGCGAGATGAATGAAGGCATCTTGAAGTTGTTCCAGTGTGATGCGGTGGTCGAAGATGGTGGTGACGACACACTGGCGGCATTTAGGGTTTGAATGGTGGCTAGGGTTTCTGATTTGGAAGAAGGTAGAAGATGATGATGTGGCATACTATGGTTGGTGTAGGTGTGTGTACAAGGATTATTGGGTTAGAAAGTAATTTTTTTTTTTAAATTTGCGATGCACATTAGGCCTCGGTTCCCTCTAGAACCGAGGCATAGGCAATAACCCTTGCATATGCCTCGGTTCATAACCGAGGCATAAACATATCTTTTTTTTTACCTCGCCAGCATATGCCTCGGGTGTAAAACTGAAGCCAAAAAGTCAAAATAACCGCGACATAATCTCTTCCTTGCCCTAGTGTGGGGCCAAAAAGGTCTCACATTGAAATGCATAGGTTCCATTATCTGGTTATTTCACCCTTGTTGATGTTATTTGGGAGTTTTGGAAAGCTTTTGAAAAGAATTTTGGATTTCTTTTATGTTGGATTTTCCTTTGAATTTTCCTAGTTTGAAAGAATTGTAATGGAACCTTTATAAAGGTTTTGGGTATTTTTGTGTGGTTTTATTTGAATAAACTTGGACGAGTATTTATGAAATAAAAGTTCTGCAAAGTTCCTATTTATAAGATAGTATCATAGTATTTTCGTTGGTTTGAAAAGAAAAAAAAAATTGCATGTGACATCTCGAAAGGGATGTTACATTGTGCAATGCTCCAACCACATTTCATAGATACATGTTAGCTATCTTTTCAGACCTGGTGTAAAAATGCATAGATTTTTTTATGGATCACTTCTCGATCTTTGGTTCATCTTTTGAATCATGCCTTGAAAACCTCAACAACAATGTTCTCAAAAGATAGGCATAAATTGACCTAGTGCTCAACTAGCAAAACTGTCATTTTATGGTTAAGGAAGGTATTGTGGTTGGTCACAAAATCTCTGAAAAAGACATAGAAGTTGATCCAGCCAAGGTGGACATTATAGACAAACTTCCTCCTCACACCAACATCAAGGGAATCAGAAATTTCCTTGGACATTTTGGATTTTATAGAAGATTCATAAAGGACTTCTCAAAGATAGCAAAACCTCTTTACAATCCGCTTCTAAAAGAATATCGAATTTCTCTTTTGGTGAAGAGTGCTTGGAAGCATTGAACGCTCAAGTAGAAGCTAAGCACAACTCCAATTATCTTTGCACCGGAATGGAACATTGACTTTGAATTAATATGTGATGCTAGTGATTTTGCAATTTGAGTTTCTTAGGCCAAAGAAAAGACAAGCACTTTTACAAAATTCATTATGAAGCAAAATACTCAATAAAGCTTAAGTGAACTATGTAACAATTAAGAAAGAGCTTCTAGTAATAGTATTTTGACTAGAAAAGTTTAAAGCATATCTAATTGGATCATCAATCATAGCCTACACTGACCATGCAGCTATCAAGTATCCAATGAAAAAAAAAATGATTCCAAACCAAAGCTAATAAGGTGGATTATGCTGCTGCAAGAGTTCATTTTGACCATAAAGATAAAACTGAAAATGAGAACCTTGTAGCAGACCACCTATCAAGACTAGGCAATGAGGAAATCACCAATCAAGAAGGTGAAATTATTGAATAATTTACTGATGAGCAATTATTTTCAATACAAGACATAACTTGCTTCACATATATGGCTAATTTCAAGGTTGCTAGAACAATCCCTAAAGAATACAATTGGCACCAAAGGAAGAGGTTGTTTAAGCTTGCCAAACAGTTTGTTTGGGATGGTCCATACCTGTTCAAAATTGGCCTTAATGGTTTACTAAAAAAGGTGCATATTTGGTGCAGAAATCAAGGATGTGTTATGGCACTGTTACAACTCACATTATAGAGGTTACTGTAATAGAGAAAGAATTGCACCAAAGGTGTTGCAATCTTGTTTTTACTGGCCTACCTTATTCAAAGATGCAAATAAATTTTGCAAGAGATGTGACAAATGTCAAAGAGCAAAGAGCAGGAGGCATATCCAAAAGACATGGACTTCCTTTTCAAAGCATAATGGAGATTGAGATCTTTGACTGTTGCCGAATTAATTTCGTAGGACCATTGTCAATGTTTTACTCCAATGAATACATGCTTGTGGCACTAGAATATGTCTTAAAATAGGTAGAAGCTATAGTTGTCAAAACTGTAGATGCCAAAACCGTGATCAAATTCTTGAAAACGAATACTTTCTGCAGGTTTGGCTCACCAAGAGTGCTAATCAGTGATGGTGGCACTCACTTTTTGCAATAGGCAACTAAAAAATGTGTTAGAGCAATATGGAATAAAACACAGGGTAGAAACACCTTATCACCCATAAATGAATGGCCAATTTGAAGTCTCCAATAGAGAATTGAAAAGAATTTTGGAAAAAACATCAACAAATTCAAGGAAGGATTGGGCCTTGAAAATTGATGAAGGAATGTGGACGTACAGAAATGTAGCCAAAACTGCCACTAGCCTAACACCCTTTGAGGTAATATATGGCAAAGCTTGTCACTTACTTGTGGAGCTCGAACACAAGGAATTCTAAGCCTTAAAAACTCTTAACTATGATTTACAACCTGCCGGTGAAAATAGGAAATGGCAAATTCATGCTTTTACAAGCATATGAATTTGCCTCCCTTTACAAGAGCAAAATGAAGGCATTTCATGACAAGAGGATCATGAAAAGATAATTTAGTCCAGACCAACCTGTTCTCTTATTCAACTCAAGACTGGAACTATTTCCAGGAAAATTGAGATTAAGGTGATCTAGACCATTCAAAGTGAAGGAAGTGAAGCCTTATGGGGCAATTAAGATAGAAGATCTAGCCACTAAAAATAGTTGGATGGTGAATGGACAGAGACTTAAAGATTATTTGGGTTATGACTACAAGGAACTCACCATAATCACTAGTTTGAAAGAGCCATGACGAAAAAGGTGTTGACTTAAGCAAGTGCTCTTGGGAGAAACCCAAGTTGTTTATATGTGCATAAATTTTTCATTTGGATGCATTTAGTAAGAATTTTATCAATTGGGATGTCTTGAGAAAAGTTTGAAGTCTAAGTAATGTTAATGAAAGAAATGGAATATATAAATAAGGTGAATAACTTCAACAAATGTGATTTGCGCTCAAGCACCATTATTTTGCGCTTAGGCCTTGTTTCATGGGATTTTCAAATGAAAGTTTAAGTTTTTAAACTTAAAAACTTATAACTGATAGTAAGCTTTAAATAGTCAATCACTCAAACTCACCCTACTACTCTACTACCTCTTCACATTCTCGTTGCTTTCAAAATCTCTCAAGCAACCTCACATATATTTCTTTCACTTTCTCTACATCAATCAAACTCAGGTTAGGGTTTCTCACATTAAGTTGTGAAAACTCTGTGCATTCTCTGTGTTCATTCTCCACATGTATTAGGGTTCGCTTAAGCTTCATTAATCATGGGTTCATCACGAAAATGAGATTTTTCTAATCAAATGAACTGATTTTATGCATTTCAAGCATCAATAAGCAGTTTTAAACTACATTTACGTTCGAATGAGGTTTTTATGGTTGAAAAAGAAGAAATGTTGCTTTTTAAAAGCATGCATGTTCATCTTCTAAGGTTAAAGTGATTTCTGATATGAAGAAGCTTTTGAGTTCTGATTATCATCTTCTTTTCTTGTTTTAACTTTAGAAATCCTTGAAGAATTGAAAAGGTGTAGAATTTGCATTGTAAAATTAGTTCAAGTATTCCCCTGTTTCTATGAAAAAAAAAATGAGATTTTTGAGGTTTTGCAAAAACTTTCTCTAAGGATTATGGATGATATCCCAGTATTCTCTAAGGAAAAGAGAATCAATACCACTGTCAAAAGGATAAAAAGCCCTGTTATTGTCAACCTAAAGTCATTTAATGACACTTACACCAATAGGGCTGATGAAACCGCAAGGCTTGAGTAGCAATAGCCACAACCAGAATCTCAACCCACACCTTAGCCTAGCCCACGTCATGAGTAACAGAAATCACCTCCACCTCCATCAAAATGAAGTTCTCCAACGCATGAAAGTGGAGTGGAGAGCTTAGACAGATTTAGGTTCATGACAAGGTCCAAGTAAGAAGGGTTTGCACAATTGGATGAAAGGAGGGTTAAGCTGCATGAAGGAGAATATGAAGACTTAATGAGGATGATTGAGAATAAGCATCGGAAAAAACTGATCACACTAGAGAAGAGCTACAACGATCTCATTGTCAAATAATTTTATGTTAATGCCTACCATATGAAGAAGGGTGGAGAAAGCTCTAGCACATCCTATATGAAAGGGAAGAGTATAACATATGATAGATTCTCTAAGATAATTTTTGGAGTTAACCAGAAAATGTTTGAAGAAGTGAAGGAAGTGTAATGAAAGTGCAACAGGAAAATGAGCTAGAGACCCTTAAAATCAAACCAATGAAGTTGGGACACGTGGATGAGAGCAGAGGAGGCAAGGGTAACAATAGAATTACACGATCCAGGAAAGAGAGCGTATGGATGAAGGATTACGTGACCTAGCAGCAGTGTGTTAAAAGGAAAAACCGTTAGAGGAGAGAGGGAGGAAAATTGTTGAGATCATCCCTTTCTCTTGATTCACCTTTTCCTTATTCTCTGAGTTTCTGTAATGGCTGACAATCATTGCTGAATTGAAATAAATTTTCCCTTACAGCCATAAAATTTTGTGCTGGTCTTCTTTTCTGGTATATTTGTTACTGTTACATTGGCTTTTGTTGTTATCTAGCTTACATTGGTGCTTTCATTCTCGTTCATGGCGGAGAACACGAGATTGAAGGAAATCCAAGGGGAGTTGGCTCGTATGAAGGAGTCGATGGTGGACGTTAAGCACTTGGCCAACACGGTAGCTGCTACTGATAAGGATTTGAAGGCCTTGATTGCAGCTCTTAGTGAGCGACAGCGAGATGACTCTACTCGTTTTGAAACGCTGGAAATTTCCATGGATTCTGTCTTAAAATCGATTCAGGCCCTAGATACAGGTTCTCGCTTATCTTCATCTTCTCCGTCATTCCAAGTTCGCAACGTCAAACTCGATTTCCCTAAGTTTGATGGTTCCGAAGTGTTGCAATGGATTTTTAAGGCTGAGCAATTTTTTGATTACTATAAAACCCCTGATGATCAACGTTTACTCATTGCCTCTGTGCATTTGGAAAAAGAAGTGGTACCTTGGTTTCAGATGCAAGCTAAAAATCATGCGTTTCCGACTTGGGTAGCGTTCACAAGAGCATTGGAAGTGGAGTTTGGCCCTTCACCCTACGAATGTCCTCGTTCAGATTTATTCAAACTTACACAGGAGGGATCAGTGCATGAATATTACGTTAAGTTCACGGCCCTAGCCAATCGCGTTCAAGGGGTAACAACAGAGGCGCTGTTGGACTGTTTTGTGGGAGGGTTACGTCAGGACATCCGCAGAGATGTATTGGTCCAAGATCCCAAAACATTGATGCGATGCGTGTCATTGGCCAAATTATTTGAAGAGAAGTATGCTGCCAAACAGAAATTTCATGGGTCTAAGGGTTATATGCAGAATCAGTCAACAGCTACCCCGTCCCAATCACTTAAGACTACATCATTACCACCCTTGTTAAACAAACCCAACCCACATCCGCAAACAAACAAGGCTATGGTCAAAAGATTATCTCCGGCAGAGGTTCAATTGAGAAGAGAAAAGGGACTATGTTTTACGTGCGATGAAAAATATTCACTGTCTCATCATTGTCCAAACAAGCAGTATCTCTGGTTGCATGGCGAAGAGGAAGCTGCATCAGTTGATCTACCTAATGCTAACAACGCTAGGGAGGACAATCCAGAACCTCTACCTCAGTCTGAACCGCATTTGTCTTTTAATGCCCTTAAAGGCTCTGATGGAGTTGCGACTATGAGATTTACGGGTGTTATTAATGGATTACCAGTTCAGATTTTGTTGGATAGTGGAAGTTCAGATAACTTTTTACAGCCAAGAATTGCTGCCTGTCTCAAGCTACCAGTTGAACCAATTGACAACTTTAATGTTATGGTTGGTAATGGAAGTGCCTTGATGGTAGAGGGACTCATCAAACGATTGGATGTTGACATTCAAAATCACAGAATTCAGCTGCCAGTATATTTACTTCCCATATCAGGTGCATATTTGGTTTTGGGAGCTTCATGGTTAGCCACACTAGGCGCTCACATTTCGGACTATAGTAATTTATCATTGAAATTCATGCTAAATGATAAATTTGTAACATTGAGGGGAGAACAAACAAAGCTACCAGCTCAGGCTCAGTTTAACCACTTGAGAAGAATGTTTCATACAAAGGCCATTGCGGAAATGTATTGTCTCCAGTTTAAAACCCAAAGCACCGTAGAAGATAAGTTTCTAGACCTTCCAGTTAATACAAAACCAGAGATAGCTCTATTGCTGCATACCTATAGAGAGATCTTTGACGAGGCTAAAGGTCTTCCTCCACCACGATCTCATACGCATGCCATTCCGCTATTACAGGGGTCGAATCCTGTTAAGGTCAGGCCATATCGTTACCCATTTAGCCAAAAACAGCAAATTGAGACTATGGTACATGAGATGTTACAAACATGAATCATTATGCCAAGCAACAGTCCCTTTTTGTCCCCAATTATATTAGTGAAAAAGAAAGATGGTACATGGAGGTTTTGTACCGATTACAGAGCTTTGAATGCAATTACGGTTAAAGACAGTTTTCCAATCCCAATAGTGGATGAGTTGATTGATGAACTACATGGGGCACAATTCGTTTCTAAACTGGATTTAAGAGCTGGCTATCATCAAATTCTGGTGCAAGAGGAGGATAGATATAAGACGGCCTTTAGAACACATCAAGGCTTATATGAATGGAGAGTGATGCCATTTGGGCTAACAAACGCACCAACAACGTTTCAATCTCTCATGAATAACATCTTTCAGAACCTGTTGCGAAAGT
>Ga0214542_1008641_pt1 | contig 16579 bp, 7 predicted proteins | sample CNSS1metaG_FD_160096 | JGI IMG/M metagenome (GOLD analysis project Ga0214542, IMG submission 160096) | Root nodule microbial communities from cowpea collected in UCLA plant growth center, Los Angeles, California, USA - CNSS1 | ecosystem: Host-associated > Plants > Roots > Nodule | place: USA... | reverse complement strand
CATTTTTACCATTTCTTTCCTTTCCATTTTATGTTTTCTTCTTCCTTTAATTGTTCTTGGTTTTCTATGGTTTATGTGCTTTCCATTTCCTTTTTGTTTTGAATCAATCCATCATCTTCTTCTCTTGTGCTTTGTGAAAGGAACCTTCACATCTAGATAGCTTGCTATCTTAATGTCCAGTGGGGATTTCACTTAGTTTTCTTAATGAACTCACACCATATTCAATAATCTTAAAAAGGAACAAGATAATCCTTCATCAGTTTAAGACAAAAGAATAATTTATCATAATCTAATAAAAATTGAGATGTAATTAGTAAAAACAATATATAATAATAATAATAATATTATATATTACAAATAAGAATAATAACTTTACTACTAATAATGTTAATAATACTAATAGTAATAATATATAATAGTAACATATAATAATAATACCAATATTTGTTATAATTTTACTACTATCACTATAAATAATATTATAATAATATATTATTAATAATTAGAAATACTAATACTTATAAAAATAATACAAATAATAATATTATTTATAATTAATATTATAGTTGAAATTATAAATAAATGAAAAAAATAAAAATAAATTGACTTTTGTAGGATTTGAACCCATATCCTTTTGTACCAGAGTTTTAAAATGACGAAAAAACTAATTTTTATGACACGTGTCAATAAAAGAAAATGGGTATTGTAGTAATTTTGGTAGTATCTTCTTTTCTTAATATCTAATAGATAACCATATTGTGTTCAAGAAATTCATCTTTCATCTTATTCCGAATTTTGTTTTGATAATCTTCATTGTAGAAAATGAAACATTAAGAGTTAAATAAAATGAATTAGACAATCAATGAAGTAAAATATCTTTAATTTAATTGTTTTTGTCAAAGATTGACATAATTCAATAATGGTGGACAAATCCTTCAAATTTGAATGGGTATCAACATCAACAATGAAATGTTGGAGTGAAATTTTAAACTAATCATATATTTATCAATATACCTATTTTTTTTAAGTTTAAGACAAAAAAAATAATTTATCATAATATATTAAAAATTGAGACGTAATTACTAACAAAAATATATAATATTAATAATATTATATATTACAAATAAGAGTAATAACTTTACTACTAATAATGTTAATAATACTAATAGTAATAATATATAATAGTAACACATAATAATAACAATTATTGTTATTATTATAATAATACTAATATTTGTTATAATTTTACTACTGTCACTATAAATAATATTTATAATAATAATAATATTATTAATAATTAGAAATACTAATACTTATAAAAATATTATAAATAAAAATATTATAAATAATAATATTATTTATAGTTAATATTATAGTTGAAATCATAAATAAATGAAAAAACAAAAACAAATTGACTTTTGTAGGATTTGAACCCGGGTCTTTTTATACCAGTTTTAAAATGACGAAAAAACAAAATTTTATGACATGTGTCAATAAAAGAAAATGGGTAATGTAGTAATTTTGGTAGTATCTTCTTTTCTTAATATGTAATAGATAGATGTAATATATATATATATATATATATATATATATATATTTTTTTTTTTTTTTTTTTTTTTTTTTTTTTTTTTTTTTTTTTTTTTTGAAATGTTTCTTTTTTTTTTTTCAATTTTTTCTTTCTAATTATTTGGTTTGTCATGAAACTCATTCACATCTCCAATATATTTTTCATCTTATCATAACATTTATGTAATTATGTTAAAATGATGTATGTCAATTAAAAAAATTTTATGTCTCATATTTGAATATTTCTATTATTTTTTAGTATTTTTATTTATTGTATATTTTCCTTTCACATGAGTATGTTTAATACTCTCTATTTAAGCGTTTAATAGCATAAACCTTTCATTTACTAGGTAATATAAAAAAAATCTTTACTTATTTTTATTAATTTTTGTTTCATTTGAAGAACTCTTTTATTTCGCTAAAACAATTATTTCTCAACCATTGAGTATATATGTTGATATTTGAAAAGTGTTCTTAGATGTCTAAGGTATTTTTCATCTTATCATACCCTTAATTATACATTTATTTTCCTTTGTGCGATTTCTTTCAATAGTTTCTAAGTCATACATTTGTTAATTTTTTTAATATTTTTATTTGTTGTTTATTTTCATCATGTAGAATACTATTTTCAATACATTTTATCTACTTATTTTTTATTTTCTAACTCATTATATCCGTCATACTGTAATTTTTCACTATAATTGTATAAATAACTTTTATTTACTACAATATCAAAATTTAATGTAATTGCCATGAATATTTTTTTATCACCATCCAACATATATTGGAGTTCAAAAGATACAATATCCATGTAAATTTTTTTTAATTACGTTTATTATTTGTTATTTGTGTCATTTTGATTGGGTGATGTATTATCATTTTTATTAGTGTATAAAAAAGAGATTCATTAGAATTTAAAAAATTGAAGTAAACAAATATTTAAAATATATTTTAATTTGAATATTTGTTTTCCTTTAAATTTTTTTAAAAATATTTTTAAATTTTACCAACTAGGTTTCATTAATGTTTGCAGTTTGCAAATTTAATAAATGTTTTAGTTCTCATGAAATTTTATTTGGTATTCCAATCTAAAATGTAAACAATTGTAATTTATTTCAAAGTATTTGATATCGAAGAAACAACCATCCTCCTAATATTGAATATTTGATAATATTGTGTTTCCTTTACCGTAAATTGTTATTATTTTATAAAAATTAATTAAAATTTATATTGAAATAGTAAGGAAACGGGTACGGGTATGGGTATGAGATTATACCCGTTACTTGATGGGGATGGGGATGGGATAAAACTTTGATACCCGTTGGATTTGGGTATGGGGATGGGGATGATTTTTTTTTATAGGGATAGGTATGCGATAGTGAAACTCGTTCCCGCCCCGTCCCGTTGCCATCCCTACCTGTGAGTCTAGTTTCCAACACAAAAAGAATGAACGCATTTGGAGTTCTGTGGAGAGAGTTATGATCAAATGAGTGAGCAAAGGTCAAAGCTGCCGATAATACGAAAAATAACGTTTTCAGGTTATGTTGTGGCAATTTTGGCTTCGGTTTTGTGACTCTTTTTGCTCCTAAATGTGGTTGGATAACATGTCTTTGGATGCTTAGTCATTGAGCTTCAAATTCATGAGTTTAAATGCATCATAGCTACATGTTTGTGCTTTTGTGTATGTCATGTTGAGTCTTTAAATGTGTCTAACTTTTACTTGAGTCATATGTCATATGTTAGCTTGAAGTTTTCTTGTTCTTGTTATTCCAAGTATTTGAATATTGCATTCACTTTATGTCTTGCTTGATGTGTGCTCCATGAAATTGATTTTGGCCTAAAATTTGGGGAACTAAGTGTCCAAGCCACCCAAAAACAATTTTCTCATCATCTTGTGAAACTAGTTTTGAAAGAAGAAGAAAATTTTTGGTGCACTTATACAAATTTTCCGAGAGCAACATGGCTCTTTGGTGAACCAAAATTGTGTTTTTCACTAAGTGTTATGCTACTAGTTCTCATATTTGAGTGTTGGGTGATATTGACTAATTAGTCTCATGCTTAAACTTGGTTATGATCTTTCTTGGTGTATGAATAATTTGGGACTTAGTAGTGCATGTTCAAGTATTTTTCATAGAGTCTTTAAACATGTGTTTTTCTTGTTTTAGTCTTTTAAAAGTTTTGTCACATATAGTCTCTTTCCTTAGAGTTTAGCTTTCCTTGATTTTTGTGCTTTTCTTGTTTGTCTTTAAGTACTCCTTGTTTTGTCTTAGTAGTTTTCCCTTGAATTTCTTTGAGTGGTTTGCCAAAACTTTTGAGTTTGATCTTGAAAAGGTTTCGCAAAATTGAAAGTATCTTCACTTCTTTTGGTTGATTTGAGTGTAGCCTTGCCTTGTTGCTTTGGGGGAGAGTGATGTAAACACTTGGGTGAATTTCTTTGGACCATACTTGGTCTTGGGTTTGGTTACCAATTGTTACTAACACCTCCTTTTCTCGAATTTTGAGTTTTGTTGTAGGAAATTGAGATGGTGACTCCCATGGCCACTCAAGGTGCATTGGTAGACCTTGGAAAAATCTTACAAGAAATGGAGCTTAAGAGACAAGAAGATAGAGAACAACAAGAAAGAACCCTTCAAGTTTACATGCAACAAATGCAATAACAAATTCAACAACAATTGTAACCATTCCTAAGAGAGGCTAAGAAAAGAAAGCATTCTAGACGCCAACCATCACAAAAGAAGGAAACTCCAAAGATTCCTCAATCTATAGTGGATGTGATCCCAAGTTCTAGATGCTTTAAATAGGTACCACATAACAAACCATTACACCTACAAGGTTGAGGGTGCAATGTGTAGAACAAGTGTGTCCTTGGAAATGTCAGGCAATATTACGTACAAGGGACCAAGTGTGAAATCAGAAAGGTTGAAGGTGTGCACATATGTGCCACACAACTCATAATGTAAGACCATAAACACCTGGGCTCAAGAATAATTTCCAAACATGTAAGACAAATGGTGGAGTTAGACCCATCCACATCAATTGCAACAATAATTTCTTCCATCCAGACCTTTATGGGGTATAACACAACCTATAGAAAGGTGTAGTTGGCAAGACAACAAGTAATTGAAGATGTGTACGGAAACTGGGAACAGTCTTACAACCGATTGTCGTGCCTACTACAAGCCATGCAAACTTATTTGCCTAGGTTTGTATACAAGTTGAAAACTAGTCCAATTACAAATGGGGAGGAGTTCCTACCAACAACACTTTCGAAGAGTGTTCTGGACATTCAAACCATGCATTGATGGCTTCCCATATTGCAAACCAATAGTGCAAGTGGACGAAACCTTCCTTTACGGAAGGTATAGGGGCACCCTTCTAGTAATTGTTGCACAAGATGGGAGAAATAACATTTTCCCATTACATTTGCTATAGTAGAGGGTGAAACGGTTGAAGCTTGTTTTTTTTTCCTTAAAAACCTTATGAGGCACGTTACGCCTCAACAAAATTTATGCTTAATGTTGGACCGCCACAACTCAATCAGTGCAACATTTAGCAAACCCAGTAGTGGCTGGACTAAAGGGAATTGTGTATAGGTGTTTTATATTCGACGCATTGCACAAAATTTTACAAAAAGATTCAAGAATACAACTTTGAAAAGGGACCTCGTCAACATGGGTAAGTTATTACATGTAAAAATATGTCTTTCTCATTTGTTTGGCTGTTAATTATTCACCCCCATTATTAGTAACTATTTTATTTTTAAAATTATATTTGTAGTATATGCACTAATCGAGCCACGCTACAACTACTACTACAACATCATTAGGGAAGACAACCTAGAAGCAACAACATAGGTTGACCAAATTCCAAAGGAGCAATGATGTCTTGCATACGACCAAGGAAGAAGGTGGGGTCACTAACAACAAATCTAGCTAAAATAATAAATTATGTGCTGAAGAAGACAAGGAATTTGCCAATTTCTTCCATAGTATTGGCCATGTACACTAGGTGCAACACCTACTTCACTAAAAGAGGCAGGCAAATAACTACAATGGTGAGTGCTGCTCATGTGTACTCTGAATATGCAACCAACTTCCTACAAGATGCAGACTCCAAGTCAAACATGCACCAGGTCATTGAATTTGATAAAAATACCACAAGATTCAGAGTGAAGGAGATGGTGAATCCCAGAGAAGTACGTCCTACAGGAAAATTTGTAGTCAGATTAAAGGAAAGGTGGTGCGATTGTGAAAAGTTTCAAAAAATTCATCTACCATGTTCACATGTTATTGCAACTTGCAAACATGCATATCACGACTTCACCATGTACATAAGTTCCCATTATAGGTTGGATGTCGTCATGAAAGTATATGACAATTTGTTTGTCGAGTTAATACATGAAGAATATTAGCCACCATGCCAAGGGCCATAGGTTTGGCCTCATCCTGCCACAAAAAAGGAGCGATAGGTATTGTCCTAAATTAAGTAAAATTAGGACTGAGATGCACATTATGGAAGGAAGACAATCAAGAAAGTGTTTCTATTGCAGAACTGAAGGACACACAAGAAATTATTGTCCTAACAACCATGCACTTAGATGATCCACGTCGAACCATTTACTTTATGTTGTACTTCTAATTGTGTTCAATAAATTTATCCTTGATTCAATTCAATGGTACATCTTTTATTATTATCTTTTATTATTACTTATTTTACATAAAACAAAAACAAATAGAAAAATGAATTAAAATACAATAATGAAATGGTTTTAATTTATTTTAGTAAATTCCTTCATTTTTAAATGATTTTTTACAAATTTGCAATGTTTTTTTTTTCACTTCTTGCAAATAATTCTATTTTATTAAATATATTTATAACCTTTTTTCTACTTCGATATTTCTTTTTTAAATTATTTAATTACAATTGTTTTCAATATAATGTTAGGTTTAATAAATGTAGTCAATGTTCGTTCTCATTATTTTCAAAACAATATTGTTTAACAACTTTTTAATCAATCTATATTTTTGAATTTATTATCTTTAAGAAAACATTGTTAGATTAAAAATTACTACAACAAGAATTCTAACCATATAAAAAAACTAAGTATACAAATTAAATTATTTTTTGTAACCTTTTAATATACAATTTTTAAAAATTACCAAAAATTAAAAGAAATCTATAATTTCAATATTTATAAATATCTATTAAAAAAACTAATACTACACAAATTAAAAAATAAATTTTTAAATTTTATATTTCAAAATTACACCCAAAATAACTTAATACACAACACTAAATCTATTTTTAAATTGTTTTTTAACTCAAGAAATTCAATAAAAAATTTTATTTCATTTATTTTCATATTTTGTAAATAATATCTAAAAATAACTTAATACACAATACTAAATATTTTCAAAAAAAGATTTAAACTCAACAAATTCAAAAATAAATAAATTACACTTACTTTCATATATTTCCAAATTACACATGAAATAACTTAATATGCAATAAGAAATCTATTTTTAATATTTTTTTAACTAAAGAAATTAAAAAAAAAAATTTACCTTTAATTCAACCATTTTTTTTGAAGAAAACGAAAATAAAAAAATAACACCTAAATCTAATTTTTAAAAAAGTTCAAAAATCCTAATTTTAGTTTATTTTAAAAAAAATAAAAATAAAAAACCCATGTCCTTGAGGACCAAATTCTGACTGAGAAATTAAAAAAAAAAAAACCATGGCAGGCTAGAATTCGAATTCCTGGAAAGTGAATTCCCACCTGCAAATCAAAAGCGTGTTGTGTGTTATTTTTATGTATAGTGTGCTAGGTGGATCAAATTAAAGGGAAATGGAACTATTTGCTTAAAAAAATCCTTTTGATATAGTGTTTGCTTTCATTCTATTCAAACATATCAAGTTCTACTTATTTCACACTTATTAGCATGTACCTACTAACAAAAAGGACTTAGTTTAAAAACAAACTCAAATATTATAGAAGTAATTAAATGTCTTAATTTATATAGTTTAATCAACTTTATATTTAACTTTTTATACTTAAATATTATTCATCTGAATTTATATCTTATTTTTTCATCCGCTTTACCTTTAAATCTAAGATAATAAATATTAAAATAAATTACATGTAATATGTATGAAGGCTTGAAACTAAAATAGATCGTTTATTAATATAGGAATAAAAAGGTAAAGCTTTACAGTCATATAGATTAAAAAAATAAATAAACGTTTGATATATTTTAGTTAACTTTTTTATATAAAAAAATAAAAATGAGGATGGCTGGAATTGTTAGGACTGTAATTATGTAATTATATATATAAAAAAAATAAAAAATATATATATATATATATATATATATATATATATATATATATATATGATAAATTTATCAAGTATTGATTTTCTATTGAATAAAAAAATTTAAAAATATATAAAAGAGAGATATTTTTTTATTTACTCGCTTTTTATCTATTTTGTTACTTATAACCCACCATCTTGGAGATGAGCTAACACCGTACATTTAAACTTGAATTCGAACCTTGAAAAATTGATATTTATAGACTTAAGTTTAAATATTATATTAGATATTTAATCATTTTATAAAAATATTTACTTTTATAATTTTTTATATTGATTCTTTTATGAGCTTAATATAATTTTTAATAATGCTTTATATTTTAATAAGTTTTATAATATATATATATATATATATATATATATATATATATATATATATATATATATATATATATATATATATATATTCACTTATAGTTAATAATAATAAAGTTAATTAACACGTACATGTATAAATTTGTTATTATTTATACATATAATATCCTTATTTTCTATCAATATTAATAAATCTTATTCACAGTTCATATCATAACTTTAGATTTTCTACACTTAATTAAATAATATTTTATTTAAATGTAAAGGTTTCTCTTAATTTTATCAGAATTTTTATTTTAGATTGTACATTGAGATATTTTATCTCTCTGTGTGGAGGACAATAAAACCAATTAAAATAAAAACATTATTTGTAGTAAAAAACCGCATATTAATTGAGGATGAAAACCTAGCCAATAGGATATTGGGAATTCAGCCCACCAATAGGGTACGGGATGAAATGTCAACCAATGAGTTAAGTAGATATGTACTTGATTGAATTTTTCTTGCCCGTGTGTTATAATTTGTTTGTTTTTTTAAAGTTTTAATACGTATCAAAATAATAATTCATCATGTTTAATTAATTAATATTGTGTAATTTTTATGAGATAACTAGTTTTAAATATGTGCCTTTGATATTTTCTTAAAAAAAATTAAAAAAAAAAAAATAATAATAATAATTTTAAGTTTATAATTAAATTTTGATTAGAATCAACATAAAAAGTTATTCACAATATTATAAAATTAATATATGTAAAATTGTAAAGAGTAGATTTTATAAAAATACAAAAGATATAACATGTGAAAAAATATAGAGTAATCTCTCTAAAATTATAAATGATAAATTATGCAAAAATACATAGAGTATATTCGTGATAAATACAAATTAGTGTATGAACATATTGATCTAATGTGTATTGCTAGACTCGTATGATTAGTACATTGACAAATTCGTCTAATATCTAATGTTAAACTCATTAATCAGAATATAGACACACTTATCTAATGTGTATTCCTACACTCATCTAATATATATGGACACACTCGTCTAATGTGTATTGTAAGACACATCTAATCAAACAATTGATAGAGTTATCTAATGTGTATTAATAGATTCACATAATATGCGTATAAATAGACTCATCTAATGCATATTGTTAGACTCATTTAATCAGTGTATGAATAAACTTATCTAATGTGTGTTGCAAGACTCGTTTAATCATCGTATGGACACACTCACCTAATGCACATTCTTAGACTTGTCTAATTAATGCATGGAATGACTTGTTTTATATTGTATGCACAAAATACTTGTCTAATTAGTGCATATATAGACTCATATAATGTGTAATGCTAAATTCGTCTAATTATTGTATGAACAGACTAGTTTAATTAGTGTACGAACAAACTCGTCTAATATATATTGTAAGATTCATCTAATTAGTGAATGAACATACTCATATAATATATTAATAGACTCGTTTAATGTGTATATGAAAAAGCATGTCTAGTGTATACCGTTAGACCCGTCTAATCAATATATGAATGACCTGTCTAATGTGTATTGCTATATTGGTTTGATTAATTCATTGATAACTCGTGTAGTTAAAGTATTTCTAAACTCATCTAATCAATGTATGGAATGACTCATCCAATATCTTTTTGTTATACTATACTAATTAGTGTATCTACAGTCTCGTCTAATGTGTATTGTTAGACTCGCGTAATATATTTTGCTATACTCGACTAATAAGTGTATGAAAATACTTATTTGATGTGTATTCCTATACTCATCTAACCAAGCATTAACAAACTGTTCTAATATGTATAACTAGACTTGTCTCATAAGTATATGGACACACTCGTATAATGTGTACTGTTAGAATCGTTTAATCAATGTATGTTCGGACTCATCTAATATGTATTACTAAACTTGTCTAATTAGTGTATGAACATACTTCTCCAATGTATATTGCAATATTCATCTAATTGGTGAATGAACATACTCGTTTAATGTGTATTAATATATTCATCTAATCTATGTATGAAAAAACTTGTCTAATGTATATTGTTAGACTCATGTAATCAATATATGCATGACTTTGTCTAATGTGTATTGCTAGACTGTAATGATTTATTCATCGACAACTTATCTAATCAAAGTATTTGTAAATTCATCTAATCAACGTATGGAATGACTCATGTAATATCTTTTTGTTATACTATTATAATTAATGTATCTATAGTCTCGTTTAATGTATATTGATAGACTCGTGTAATATTTTTTTTCTATACTCGTATAATAAGTGTAAGGAAAGACTTCTCTAATGTGTATTCCTAGACTCATATAATCAATGTATCGACAAACTCTTCTAATATGTATAGCTAAACTTATCTCATAAGTATATGGACACACTCGTGTAATGTGTATTGTTAGACTCATTTAATTAGTATATGTTCAGACCCGTCTAATGTGTATTACAAGACTTGTCGAATCAGTAAGTGGAAAAACTCATCTGATGTGTATTAATAGACTTGTCTAATATGTGTATGAAAATAGTTGTCTAATGTATTTTGCTAAACTCATCTTATTAGTGTATGGACAAATTGGTCTAGTGTTTATTGATAGACTCGTCTAATTTGTGTATAGACATAATTGTCTAATGGGTATTCTTAGACCCATCTAATCATTATATGGAATGACTCATCTAATGATTTTTTCTAAACTTGTTTAATTAGGGTATGGAAAAATTTGTCTAATTAAGATTTGTTCAAATTTGTCTAAGTGTATTACAAGACTCATCCAATTAGTGAACGGGCAGACTCATGATGTATTAATAAACTTGTCTAATTTGTGCATATCTAGACTTGTCCAATGTATATTGATAAGGTCATCTTGTTATTGTATGTTGTTGGTAGACTCGTCTATTCAATGTTTTGACAGACTCCTCTAATGAGTATTCCGAGACTCGTATGTAAACAATGTATGAAATGTCTCGTTTAATGTTTTTTGCTATACTTGTCTACTAATTGTATGGACAAACTCGTTTAATATATATTTGTTATACAATAAACATAATAACAAGGAGAAGAATATAGAGAATATAAGAATAGAGAATGACAGAATAAGGATCAACTTTTCTGTGTGTCTTATTATTCATAGGAAAAGTCCTATTTATAGATACAAGATGATAACCCATAAAGGATACAAATCAAATAATTAATACAAATATTTACATAAAGAGTAATGAATCATGAGTATCAATCATATCAATCATATGAGTAACTGTATCAAATCAATGGACGACCATTAATTCATAACACTCCCCCTTGGGTATCCATTGATAAAAAAATGTACCTCGTCAAAACCTTACTAGGAAAAATCCTTTGAGATACAACCTAGTGAAGAAAAAAGAGTACACAATTCTATATAATATTGTTCTTTACATCTTTTATTTCTCCACCTCATGTAAACTTACATAATTAAGATGAGAAAGTCCAATCTTGTGAACCAATTGCTCAAAAGTTCTCATTGACAAAGACTTTAGAAATAAATCTGCTAGATTTTCACATGAACGAATCTTTTGGATCTCTACATCATCCTTTCAATTAAATAATGCACTATTTTCTTCATGTATGATTGTTGATTTCCTTCTTCTCAAGGATAGATCACAAGTTTGTCGCACATATTGAATTATAGACTTTAACTAAACATATTCACAACTTACCTCATATAATGCTAAAAAGTATGCACGATTTTGACGATGTTGTTGTTATGGTCTCTTTCACATATCGTCATGAAATCATTTTGCTACCACATGTGAATAAATATCTTATTTGTGATCAATCATTGTGACATTGTGAGAATATAATAAATAACATGCATCTGCATAATCCTTTAGATCCAATTTTGAATCATTTGGATAAAATAATTTCATATTCGTAGTACCCTTAAGTTAACAAAGTATATTTTTTACTCCAATCCATTGTCTTCTTGTAGTTGAAGAACTATATCTTGCTTAACAAATTTACAACAAATGTAATATCACGTCAAATATAATTAGCAAGATACATCAGTGTTGTTATAATACTAAGATATGGTACTTCTGGACCAAGAAGATCTTCATCATTTTCTTGAGGTCTAAGAAGAACATTTATCAACGTTTAACGACCTCACAACTATTAGAGTGCATAATGGATGTGACTTGTCCATTTAGAACATTTTATGCACCTTAATCATATAAGCCTCTTGATGTATAAAAAACACCTTTGTTTAAATACTCAATTTGTAATCTCATAAAAAAATTGTCTTTTCAAGATTCTTCATCTCAAATTCTTTCTTTAAGCAATCAATTGTCTTTGTGAGCTCATTATGAGTTCTAATGATATTTATGTCATCTACATAAATAATAATTATGGCAAATTCATTTTTGGATCTTCTCACATAAATACAAGAACAAATAGGATCATTTCTATATCCTTCTTTCAATAAGTACTCAATAAGATAGTTATACCACACACGTCCTGATTACTTTAATCAATAAAAAGGGCTTGTTCAATTTTATTAAATAACCCTCTTTAAAATTTGCCTTGGTGGGCAAATAAAATCCTTCAATGATTTTCATATAAATATGATTCTAAAGAGAACCGTACAAATAGGCTGTAATATCATCCACTAGATGTAAATACAAACCTTGTTGTGTAACTAGGATAATCAAATATTGCAATCTTATTGCTCCAACACTAGAGAATGTGTCTTTTCACAAATCAATATTAGGTTTTGTGAAAAACCTTGAACAACCAACTGTATCTAACAATTTCATCATTCTTAATTTGATTTTTGCGCAAACATCCATATGTACCCAACGAGTTTCACACTTTCGAACTATAGGTCCAAAAACCTTTCGTTTAGCAAGCCAATCTAATTATGCTTATATGCGTATTTTCATTTTGGCCAATCATGTCTTTGTGGACAATCTTCAATTATCATTGGTTATTGATTCTCATTGTCATTCATAACATTCATCGCTATATTATATGTAAAAGTTTCGTCAATGTTGACTACATTTTGGTTCCATATAATATGATTCATGGCATAATTTATTGAGATCTCATCATTTTAAACAATTTCAGGTACTTGAGGTTCTTCTGGAACCAAATCATTAATTATGTCAAATGAATCTTTTGAGATTCCACCTTTTCAATTATGTCATCTTGCATTTTAGCTCTTTTCTTATTCAAGAGTTTTTATCTTTGGAACCAATAGGCCTACCACACTTTAAACATGTCTTTGGAATTAACAAGCCTACCACGCTTCAGGCGTGTTATGAATTAATATCAAATATACTCAGAGCATTAGCAGTCGATAATATTTGATTTTATTACACTTTTTGTTAGTAAGAACATTTGATAATTGATTGACTAATTTTGTAAATGAATTATCCTTTAACTTCTAGTTCACATTCTTTTGTACGAGGATCAAGATAAAATAATGATAATTCATTCCAACCAATATTCTTTTTCAATTGGGGTTAAATATGTTTTTGGTCCCTCAAGTTTCAGCGAAATTTGGAATTAGTCCCTCATCAAAACTTTTGACCAATTTAGTTCTTCATCTTTGAAAATGCGTGAATTTAGTCCTTTTAACCAAATTTTGTTAAGTTTATCTGACGTTTCAAGCGCATTTCATGATAGTATTTAAATTATTTATACTGTTTGACACATTTTTGCTTCAATGTTAACTTAAATACTATCATGAAATGTGCTTGAAACGTCAGATAAACTTAACAAAATTTGGTTAAAAGGACTAAATTCACGCATTTTAAAAGATGAAGGACTAAATTGGTATAAAGTTTTGATGAGGGACTAATTCCAAAATTCACTGAAACTTGAGGGACCAAAAACATATTTAACCCTTCCAATTGTTTTCTTTCTCCCCCTAATGTTGGAAAAACTTATTCATCAAAGTGACAGTCGAAAAGTCAAACTGTAAATAAGTCTCTTGTTGGTAGTTCAAGATATTTTATTATTGAGGGAGAATCATATCCAACATATATTCTCAATCGTCTCTCAAGACCCATCATAGTTCCTTTTGGTGGGGAATTGAAACATATACACCACACTCAAAAAATTCTTACATGAGAATATTAGGTCACTAACCAAAAACCAACTGCATAATAGAGTATTTGTGATAACTTGTTGGCTAGATGCAAATCAATAATGCAAATGCAAAATTGCATATCTCCAAGTAGCCATTGGAAGATTAACTCCCATAAGTAATGGTCTTGCAACCTATTTTAGAGGTTTTAGTAATGATTTCACAAGTTTATTTTGAGTATGAACATGTGCTACTGGATGCTCAACTTCAATTCCAATTGATATAAAATACTCATGAAAAGCATGAGATGTAATTACACCAGTATTATAAAAACAATTTTTTTAATCGAATAATCTGGAAAGTGAGCTCTTAACTGTACTAATAAATTTGCAAATACTTGATTGTGAGTTGATAATAAACAAATATGTGACCATCTAGTTTATGCATCAATCAAAACCATGAAATATATAAATGATCCACATGGTGGGTGTACTGAACCCCAAATATCACCATGTATTCGTTATGGAAATGAGATCGACTCATTTCTAATTTTTCTGGTGATGGTCTTATTATCAACTTCTGTGAACGTATAATACATGAGAACGCATTGGTCTAAAGAAGTTTCTTGACTCTTAAGTGGGCATCCGCATGAGTTTTTCAAATTTTTTTTCGCATTATAAAAGATCCAGGATGACCCAACTAATCATACCAAACAAGGAATTCATTTTGATTCGTAAACTTCTAGTTTACCATGACATGCATTTTAATTGTACTAATATATGCATAGCATAAATCATCCAACTGATCATGCCAAACATAAATATTATTATGAGATTTTTTCAAACTCTCATAACCAATGAGGTAATCAATGCTTCCATTTGGTTTAGCAAAGAAAATAATAATATAAAGATGAGTAGCATCTATATGGCCTAATCAGAATCACCATCTTCATAGGTAAAGTTCGTTTCTATGTTCTTCTCATTATTTGTAAGATGCTTTGGTGTACGACATGTACAACTCAAATGGCCTTTATCACCGTAATGATAATATATACTTTCATCTTATTTGTCAATATTTTCACATTTTCCTTTTCCCTTTTTCACATTATTGTGCCACTTCTCGTGACAAAATGTGTCTTTGAAATTTCCTTTATAACCACGTCCATAATCAATATCACAATCATGAAACTATAATTCACTTATGGGAATGGAGCAGAACCAATTGGACATGTTTCATGTTTTTCTATGAAAAGCTTATTGCTTTGTTTAGCCATACAAAGACATAAAATAAATTCATAATATTTATTGTTGCATTCACTTCTGGGAATGGAGCAGAACCAATTGCGCGAGTCTCATGATTTTTCATCAAAAGCTTCATTGCTTTGTTCACCCGTACAAAGACATGAAATAAAATTCATAATATTTGTGAAATTTTTGTTTTCACAATATTGTTATCGCATGAGCAAATTAGTTGCTCAGATGCTTTATTTCTTTCTTTAATAGTATCATCAGTACCCATTGCATCTAAAGGTATTTCAACATTTAATATCCAATATAACTAATTCTTCCTTGTAATATCAAGAGTCACAAATTCTACAAATTCAAAATTTTTAAGATTTGGTATGTTTAGAATTAGCATAACAAATAATAGTAATAATAATAATAATAATAATAATAATAATAATAATAATAATAATAATAATAATAATCAGACAGAGATGAACATTGATAAAGTCAAACCATTCTTATGACAAAAGTAACAATATAAGATAAAATTGTAAATGAAGAAAGGATTAGGAAGAGCCTCGATTAAGACATGCATAACATTGTCCTCAGAGAGAAAAAACTTCCACTAACCAGTTGGTTGGAGCATGGTGCTGATAACGTGCTATAAAACCTTCTAGCTATGCCGTGGTGCACCGCCAACCTTAGCCATGTGCAAAACCCAACCAACTCAAAACTTTTGTGCACCAAGAATTTCATGGTATTCATTTGGGGACATTTGGAGGCCTTTCCAACCCTCACATCTCAAAAACCACGAATTTCATTTTTTCACAAAACTCCCCACCAAGGGCTAAATTACCCTTTTGGTCCCTCTATTTGTAATGAAATTTCATTTTGGTCCTCGAGTTTTTCGTTGTCTCAATTTGGTCCTCATATTCTTAAAAATGACTCAATTTGGTCCTCACCGTTAACTTTGACCAAACGGTGTTAAAGTCAACGCCACGTGTC
>Ga0214542_1008636_pt1 | contig 16585 bp, 6 predicted proteins | sample CNSS1metaG_FD_160096 | JGI IMG/M metagenome (GOLD analysis project Ga0214542, IMG submission 160096) | Root nodule microbial communities from cowpea collected in UCLA plant growth center, Los Angeles, California, USA - CNSS1 | ecosystem: Host-associated > Plants > Roots > Nodule | place: USA... | reverse complement strand
AAACAACTCAAATACAATCCTGAAATGTGTATAAAATATCAAATAAACCTAAAAAAATTTAATTAAAAGGACTAAATCCACGTATTTCGAAAGATGAAGGACTAAATTGGTACAAAGTTTCAAAATGGACTAATTCCAAAATTTACTGAAAGTTAAGGGACCAAAAACATATTTAACCCTATTTTTTTTACTTGTAAGTATTCATATATTTTCGTGAATATATATATATATATATATATATATATATGAAATTTTTAAAAATAAATATTTCAAATATAAATTTAGATAAAAATTAATTTTTAAAAACAATTCAAATTAAATTATTCAATAAAATATTAAAAAAAATTTAATTTATTTTTTTATAAAATAAATTTAAATAAGTTTTGTCAAAATATAAATTTCAAAAAAATAATTTTATAAAATTATCTCAATTTTAAATTTAAGTAAAAAATAGATGTTAAGTCAACTTTTTAACAATTATTCATAACTTTTTAAAAATTATTTTATGATTAATATTTTTTAATTAATAATTTTATTTTGAATACTTATACTTTAGAAAAACATTTAAATAAATTTATTAATAATTAATAGTGAGTAGTTAGTATCCGTATGTCATGCCTATATATATATCCGCTAAAAATATTGATGTATTACCGGTTTTACCTACTGTATATATTTTTTCTTTAATTTCTAATATTGCTTAATAAATTGGCATTTGTTTTCAGCTCCAACACGTTCATTTGACCTTGTTTATAGATCCAACAATTTTTTATGCAAAATTTCTTTTAGGATAACTGAAGTAGTTTTGATAGAAGAAGACTTAATCATTCTTTAATAATTTTTTAATCTAAAACATTTTATTCTTGTTTTAATTTTTGAAAAAGAAAACACAGGGTACATTTCTTAACCCTAATGAAGATCACCATTGGTTCTATACATAGAAAATCAACTTCAGGCTACACAACTACCGTTTTATTATCATGAATCTAATTCACACACATAATCAACGTAAACAATGAATGCTACATCCCAAAATTAAGAAGAACGTTGAGTATGGTATCAGAAATGCGAATTTGCAGTACTTTGGAGAAACCTGAATTTATTATATAGGCTGAATTGGCAAGTTGAAAATTCATTGCTACTATAAACAAAAAAAAGAAAACAACCTTTGCAATTATGAAAGGATTACAAAATACAGAGGTTTCGGGATTTGGAAGGATAAAGTCAGAAGCTTGGTGGAGAGATACTGCATAAATTACGTTGCTAAAATACATTGCATCAACATGAGTGGACTTGCAATTAGTGAATTAGATTCTAAATTAAACGCTAATATTAATAAAAAATATTGTTCTTTTTTTATTTTTTTCTATAATAAATATTTAAAACACATTTAATTATATAAATATTTTCTAAGATTTTAATTAATTAATTAATATTTTAATTGAATAAATTATAATAATTATTGTTATATTTACATGTTAAATCATTCTATTATAACTTATAATTAAAATTTAATTTGTAAGTGTTAATAATTTAAATTATAAAATATTATATATTTATAAAAATATAATATATAAAATGTAAGCATTTTAATTATTTTAATTTTAATTTTTAATTAAAATAAAAAATTACAAACAAAACGAGTCACGAGAAAATTAATTCGTCTTTTGTTAGTAAATTTGATGGATTAAGTGAGTCAGACTGTAAAGGATTGAAGGGTTGAAAATTCTAACCCGGCTCGTTCATTTTTGGCAGATTAGAGACTAGTCTGTGAGTCATAGTTTATTTTGCAACCCTAAGTGTAAAAGGAGTTTTTGCATATGAGAAACCGCGATAAAGAATAGAAGAACTGAGATAAAAATTAAAAGGTTTAAATACATTATTGGTTCAAATTTTCGTAAACTTTGTTCACTTTGGTTTTCATTTTGTTGAAATATTCAAAAAGGTCATAATTTTTTGTAAATTATGGTCAATTTAGTCATTTTTAGAGATGTTATTTAAATTATTAACTGAAGGTGAACAACGGCAATCACATGTTACCTTGTATTTTTTTCTTTCAATTTTTTGAATTTTTTAATTTTAAAAAAGTTGTCCATGTGTAACATTATGACACATAATATTAAAATAAAAGAAATTACGAAATGACACATGACCGTCATTATTCATCTTTTATTTGTTAACCATTTAAACGACGTCTAAAAAATTGACCCAATTAATCACAGTTTACAAAAATTAGAACTTTTTTAATATATAAAAAAAAATAGGATTAAAATGAACAAAATTTACAAAAATTGTATCAATATGTATTTAAGCCAAAAATAAAAGATGCAATAATTTATTCCAAAACTCAACCGCTACATCCCCAAAATAAGAACGTTGAGTATGGTATCAGAAATGCGAATTTGCTGTACTTTGGAGAGACCTGAATTTATTATATATGCTGAATTGGCAAGTTGAAAATTCATTGCAACTAAACAAAAGAAAGAAAACAACCTTTCAAGTACTGCAAATTTGAAAGGATTGCAAAATACACAGGTTTCGGGATTTGAAGGATCAAGTCAGAAGCTTGGTGGAGGGATATACTGCATAAATTAGGTTGCTAAAATATATTAGATCAACATGAGTGCACTTGCAATTGGTGATAGAGAATCAGTCACACCATAAATTTAAATTATTATAATAACAAATCTTATTCAGAAGTATAGTAAAAGTGTTTACATAAGCACCCACATATAAAATTTGGTAGATATTTGTTTTAAATCATCCGAAATTAAACCCACTCAACAACTGTTTTAATAATACAATAATATATATTAGCACTATGAGTTAAAAAGTAAAATAAATTTAATTAAAATACTAATATTTTAGAATTGTTATGTATAACCATGTTAACTTTCCGTGTTAACCTCTGATGCTTGTAACGATGGTGATGGCAGCAAGTTGCAGCAGATATGCACTCGTTCCACATTTTACTATTTCATTACAGAATTACGTTCATACAAGCATCAAAAAAATGAATGCTACTTCAGAAAATTATGAAGAAAGAACGTTGAGTAGGAGAAAACTGAATTTATTATATTTAGACTAAATTGGCAAGATGAATGCTCAACACCAACTATCTCCCTCCTTCCTACTACCATATATACGGCCACTTCCTCACTAATTTTCAATTCAAAATCTCATCACAAACATTTATTTCTGAAAAATGGTTTCTGAGGAAACCTTACTCATCCTAGGCCTCTTGGCCATGGCTTCTCTCATACCCTCTCATGCGACTGCTAGGATCCTTGCTCAGGCTCCTTCCATGTCCTCTACAAAGGGTCAGTTTTACATGCATTTATGCTTTCAATAACTTTACTGAACTCATGATAAAACTCGTGGCTTGTTCCTCAATCATAGTTACTGCTTTCATTAGAAATATATATGTGTGATTGTGACATTTGCTCATGTTCTTCCATGTGTTTGTAACTGAATGCTATAGAGAAAAACGACATCAATGATATCAAACATGGAGGAAATCCAAGCATAGGAAGCGCTTTTGGGGTCTGTTCAACACTAAATTGCTTCAACTCGAGTCTTTCTCAGGATGGACAAGGTGATAATGGGGGCGGCCATCAAGGAGATCATTCTCAGGGTGGACCCGGTGATAATGGAGGCGACCATGGAAATGATCAATCAGGTAGAGGATCTGGTGATTATGGAGATAACCATGGAGGTGATAGGTCTGGCAATGGATCTGGCGATAATGGAGACAATCATGGAGGTGATAGACATGATGGTGGATCTGGTGATAATGGAGGCAATCATGGAGGTGATAGACATGGTGGTGGATCCGGTGAATATGGAGGCGACCATGGGGGTGATAGACCTGGCGGTGGATTCGGTGATTATGGAGGCAATCATGGAGGTGATAGACCTGGCGGTGGATCCAGTGATTATGGAGGCAATCATGGAGGTGATAATGGAGGAAACCATGGAGGTGAATCAAGTGGAGGATCAAGTGATCATGGAGGAAACCATGGAGGTGAATCAGGCGGAGGATCGGGTGATTATGGAGGCAACCATGGAGGTAATAGAACTAGCGGTGGACACAGTGATTATGGAGGTGACCATGGAAGTGATAAACCAGGAAGAGGAGCCAATGATTATGGAGGTGACCATGAAGGTAATAGACCTGGCGGTGGGCATGGTGATTATGGAGGCAACCATGGAGGTGGTAAACCAAGCAGAGGACACGATGATTATGGAGGAAACCATGGAGGCAATAAACCTAACGGTGGACACGGTTATTACGGAGGGGACCATGGAGATGATAAACCAGGCGAAAGATCCGGTGATTATGGAGGCAACCATGGAGGTGAAAAACCAGGCGAAGGATCGGGTGATTATGGAAACAACCATGGAGATGATAGACCTAGCAATGGATCTGGTGATAATGGAGGCAATCATGGAAGTGATAGACATGATGGTGGATCCGGTGATTATGGAGGCAACCATGGAGGTGATAGACCTGACGGTGGACACGGTGATTATGGAGGCAACCATGGAAATGATAAACCACACAAAGGACACGGTGATTCTGGAGGTGACCATGAAGGAAATAGACCTAGCGGTGGACGTGGTGATTATGGAGGCCACCATGGAGGCGATAAACAAAGCAGAGGACACAATGATTATGGAGGCAACCATGGAGGCGATAAACCTGGCGGTGGACAAGGTGATTATGGAGGGGACCATGGAGGTGATAAACCAAGTGGAGGATCCAGTGATTATGGAGGCAACCATGGAGGTAATAAACATGGGGGAAGACCCGGTGACTATGGGGGCAACCATAAAGGTGATAAACCAAGCGGAGGATCCAGTGATTATGGAGGCAACCATGGAGGTGATAAACCAGGTGGAGGACCCGGTGATTATGGAGGCAACCATGGAAGTGATAAACCTGGTGAAGGACCCGGTGGCTATGGAGGTGACCATGGAGGTGATAAACCTGGTGGACCTGGTGATTATGGACGCGACCATGGAGGTGATAGAGCTGGAGGTGGACCCGGTGACTATGGAGGCAATCATGGAGGTGATAAACCAGGCGGAGGATCCAATGATTATGGAGGTGACCACGGAGGTGATAAACCTGGTGGTGGACCCGGTGATTATGGAGGCAACCATGGAGGTGATAAACCCGGTGGAGGTGAATCAAGAAATGGCAGACCAGGTAACTGTGGAGGCGGACTTGGAGGTGGTGATTGTTGAAGCAGTCTTATCGCTGGTTACAGTGGTGAAGCTCATAGAGATTATGATGACAAATCGAGTGGTAAATAAAATGGAAACCCTCGTGGACTTGGTGTTAAGACCTATCCGAGAAACCATAATAAAATAATGTGTGAGCAAGTTATGTTAACTCCCAGAGAGTATGTTGTTATCCCTATATGAACACAAAGTAGTGGAATGATATCCACCTCATAGAACATATATCATTTAACCTAAATAATATTGTTTCTTATATACTCTCACTTATTTAAAGGAAACAAAAATGACATGCACATCAAGAAAGAGGACATAGAATTGGAAATACTATGCATCCCAACACTATAAGAAAATCTTTGATTAATTACCAATTTTAATGACAAAAAATAATTAATCACTATAGTAACTAGGGATGTCAAAAATATCCATATCCGTTGGTATCCGCGGATAAAACCCGCAACGGGTAGAAAATGGGTATTAAAAATAGATACCTGCTACCTGTGGGTATGGGTATTTTTGATACCCGCATGTTAATGGGGCGGGTACGGGTATCACAGTATCTGTACCCGTGGATACCCGTACCCGCTAAACTTTAATTCACAAAAATACCCTTATATATATATATATATATATATATATATATATATATATATATATATATATATATATTAGTAAAAAACATTTTGTCCTAATTTTTTATAAGTTGTACATCTTGTCTTCTGTCTTCATTATTAGTATTAGTACGTTATCTTCTTCCAAGTACATCCCTTGACATTTGACATTCTTCTCTTTCCCTTATTTGAAATTGGACATATACATCAAACCCTATATAGACAGTGGCATTTATGGTATGCTTGTTATCAAATGATGGAATCAAAATAAGAATATTTGGCACGTGACAGTTGAGGTTTATTATTTGATTATTTTTCAGGAATCAGTCGAAGAAAGTAGGCTTGTCGATCAAAACACTAATTAAAGTTAAAGAATTTTCATTGTGTTGAACGTCATTTTATATTTATTTTTATAATTATTTGGACTTGTATGAACTTGAGTTAGTTTGAAATTTATTTAAAATTTATGACAATGATGTATTTTATTTTATTTTATTTGAATTTATGATTAAATATTTATTTTTTAAATAATTTTGTAAATATCCGCGGGTACCCGTGGATATCCGCGGATATGAAAAAAATAGACGGGTACCCGACGGATATGGGTACGGGTACGGGGCGAATATTTATCCAGCGGATAGGGTATGGGGGAGCTACTACCCGTACCCTACCCGCCCCGTTGACATCCCTAATAGTAACCAACTTAGATACTAATTTATAAATTAAAAATTATTGGTAACTAAAATAGTTTCAAAAAATCATAATTTGTCTCTAAATTAGTAACTAAAATAATTTTTATTATGAATTGGCCTCTAAATTGGTCACTAACATCAGCTACCTAGGTTTTAACTACCAAAAAAATTAGTCTCTAATTAAAAAATTGGTTTCTAAATTGGTCTTTAAACATATATTTTATCTTAAAATTAGTCACTATTTATATTTTTCTTATAGTGCAAAGCTTAATTTAATTTGCTAGGTTGCAAAATTTAAAGGTTTAACCATTAAATTTATCACACCATAAATTTTATTATTTGGATCGATATCTTATTAGTTACTTTCCTAATTCATTGGTTGATGCATCAGCCCACAAAATACTATTTCGGAAACAAATAATGTTACATTTATTAAAACAAAAATTTTGAAAATAAACTTTCAATTGCTACATCAAACTAATGGAAAATTTTTGAAGCTTTATCTCACTCTCACAAGCCTTTGAAACCATGAAACGTTATGTACAAGATGATTCTAAGATATGGGAGAATAAACCAATGAATGGAAAAGGAAAAAAAATAAAATGAAGAAATATTACAATAGAAATGTACGATTATATTAAATAAAAAAGATATATTTTTATATAATTTTTAACTTTATTCCTTCTATTCATTTCAGAGTGAAACTTACTCACATTAAATTATTTTTTATAAGGAGAATGATATTTTGACTACAAAATTTTAAGAACTTTCTCTTAACATGAGATGTCATTTTTTAAATAGTTTTAAAATATTAAGAATAAAAAAAAATAGAAAACCACTTAAAAAATGACACCTAAAAATATTAAAAATATTATCAAAATTTAATAATTAAAATAATATTTTTGTTTTGATAAGCGGGGCTACTATACTCACCCCGCAAGTTCATTGTTGTGGCATCACTACACTCTACACCACAACCAGTTTTTGTTGAGACATTCTGCCACTGGTATACACATTATAAGTCATCATGATCCTACTATTTTTATCCAGTGTAAATTCATTGCTCCATCAACATGTTAGTAGTTAATTCTTTTATTAAAATTAGATTAAGATTATTATAATTAAGATTTAAATTAATTTAAAATAAATCATTGGAATTAACATTAGTAAAATTGACATTATAATCATAATTAACATTAACATGCAAATTAGAATCAAAATTAACATTCAAATTAGAATTAAAATTCACATTATTCGAATTAAATTTACCATGCAAATAAAATTATAATAATCAAGATTAAAAGTAATATTATGTAGACTAAATTAATATTTATTTATTTTATTAGAATTTTAAATTTCTTTAATTAAATTTGAGATTGAGAACCGGTAATAAAATAGTATGAATAAAAAAAACCCATATTTTAGTTATATGATACTATAAGAAAACGAATATTTATTTTCTATTGGAAAAAAATGTTACAAATGAGTAAAATATTTTTCATATATTAGGAATTATAATTTTATTCTAAGTAAAATATTGTGTCATTTGTGTTTAGAATCATGTAACCTTGACACTTCTGAACACAATTTTTTTTGTGTTTAAAATTTCGATTTTAGTAAATATTGATCACTACGATTTCTAAAAATACAATGAGTCATACATATTGAAATCAATAGTTTCGCCATGAACAATGTCTCTAGTCATTTTTTTTTTTAATTTAGCTATGAACATGTCTAATTTGACTTAAAGAGAACCTTATTAGCTACATTTTAGTGAAACGATTTTTTTTTTTTTTTGGAATATATATTTGGAAACCTAAAAGTATAAATTCGTGAACATTCCTATTTTTTTATCATAAAATGTCAAATAAAAATGGATATTATTTTTGTACAATTCTTGTACATATCCTTAACGGAAGTTATTTAATGTTTAAAACTACGGTTGATGGTTTACAAACTTTATGATAAACATTTAATGATTTATTGAATGTTTTGTTTTTATTCTTATAATTTATATATATAAAAGAAACTAGAGAAGGAATTAAGTTTCATTTATCAGGATAATGATATTATGATTTTCATTTTTTGACTCTTATCTTTGACTTTTTATTGTGACTTAGTGTGAGTCATTGATTAATGTACTATTATGTTTTTACTTTGAAAGAATCAATAATTTATACTAAGCTGTCACATCAAGAAATAAAGGATGAAAGTTAAAAATTAAAATTAGTAGTCATAGTATAATTTTCCTATTTATTATCGGTTAAAGGAACTCTAAAATGAAGCAAGTAGCATTTTCAAGTTGACTTTGGTGTTTTTTATTTATTTTACAGCTAATGCCCATTAATAGTTAGATTAGTTATACGTTTACACCCGCTTTTCAAAATTAAACGTTTAACAACCCTCTTTATTAATATAAAATAATAAAAATGAATAAAAACTCATTTAAAAATTTTATTGCACAACAAATACCCATTTGTTCAAGATTTTACCCACCTATAAATAGTATAACGACAATAATTATAAAGACCTATAAATTATTGTCAGGTTTGGGTTGAAGGTGATGACAATATCTTATATGAGAGTTGACCTCATATTTTATAAGTGTTGTATAAAGTTATCTTTTTTTGAAAGATCCAACACTGACATCATAGCGGAATGTTCATCTTAGTAATCAATTTAGATGAATTCCTATATCGAAATTTTTCTTGAGAGTTAAGCAAGTGTGTCTCATTATGTGAATGACAATACAAATAAGGGGTACTCATACTTTGTGAAATTTAAAAGCTTGAGGGGGAAGTGCATGTGAAATGACTCACACTTGAGTGAAAGATTGTTGAAAATTCAAGTGTAACTTTAAGTCCTGCATTGAATAAAATTGAGAAAATTGAAGACTATATGAGGATAAAGACCTATAAACTTATAACCTTAAGGTTTTACGCTAAAAGTAGTGGGTCAATATCTTATATTTGGATTGAATTCTTATCTTATTGGTGTTGTATCTCCAGTTATTTTTTTTTTTAAAATATCCATCATATTTTGAATCATCGACTCACCTACTTTAAACTCAAATAATAGTATTTTTTATTATATGTATTTTACTTTTAATTTAAAATTTTAATAATATTATTATTTACGTGGATGAATTGTTACACGAGTGCTTTCTTTACCGGATCAAAATAGGGATATGATATGTTAATAGCCTTTAAAATTTATACTATCATTCCATAATCATTTTCATTTTATACTTTTATTTATTTACATGGAATTTTTAAATGGACGTAAGAAAAATAAATATGGGTTGTCAAAAGTTGTTTTTTCAGTAAAAATATACTGTAATCAGCATCAAGCAAGCATTGTTACTGCAGTTTCTTTGCTCGTACAATTACTTTTTTATTATGAAAACTTAAGCAAGTCAGAGATTGAGGGGTATAAAGGTGCTCCAATTAAGTGCTCCACACCATCTCTTTCTTAATCTTTTCCTCATTCCTTTTTAATGAAAAATTATTTGTATGGCCTTGATTGTTTCAATGCCCTTAGTTGCGGTAGCTAGGGATTTACCTGAGATATTTGGTATGTATATGCCTAAGCCCTAATATTTTATGATATTGGAAATTTTCTATTGCCATTTAGCTTTCAGCATAAAAGTATTATTTATTCATGGTTGATTTGTGTTTGCAGGTGAAGCTCAGAAAATGAAAAATGGCGGTAATCGTATCGATAAAAATTGGTTGTTTGGTGATAGTGGATTTGGATGGGGAACGTCGGGTGGTGGTGGTGGTGGAGGGTCTAGTGGCGGAGGTGGAACTAGCAGTGGTAGCATGCCTGGTCATGGTGCTATGCCAGGTGGCGGAGGTGGATCAGGAACCAGCAGCGGTGGTTCTCCTGGCAGTGGTGGTGTCAGTGGATCGGGTGGCTGCAACCAGCCTAGTTGTGGAGGCCGATCTGGTGGCGGTGGATCTAGTGTGGAATATCATGTTTAAAAATAAGATAAATTACAATTACTTGAGCGACATAAATTATGCTAATCATGTCAGCAGATACTTATTATCTATCTGGAAAATAATACATTAATAAAGTTCTTTTTTTATAAAATTTTATAAATTACTAAATAACATAAAAAAATATTATTTTTATTTTTTATTAAAAAATAAAAAATTAATCTACTTTAATTCTATTTATAAAAAATTTGTTAACTTTGTCAATTTTGTCGATATCTCATTTTCTTACCTAAAAAGGTGTCCACCTTAAATTTTTTTCCTCAAATAGTAACGATACTCTTGTTACATGAACTTCAATATTTCTGTTTTCATTAAACATGATAAATTACTGTGGTCCCGTTGATAAAAAAAATACTAGTTAAGAATAATTAAGAGTATGATCAAGGATAATTAATATGTTTTAAATATTATGAAAAGAAGAATGCTAATTATCTAAGAAATTAATTAAAAATAATTAATGCGCATTAATTCTATTATTTTTACATTGAGAATAAGAATAATTAAGTTCATTAACTAAAATAATATAAATGCATATTATAAAATTTAGGTTAAATCATTTCAGAGACTTCCATTTTTGTAGTGAAATCTCAAGTAGGTCTCCCCATCTTTAGTTAACTCAATTGAGTTCTTATATTGGAAAATTTGTTGCAATAAGTTCTTTTCCATTAGTTATACAGTAACAATGTTAATTATGTGTCACGTATCAGCACGTGGTTTTTTTGATTTTTTTTAAATTTTTTTTATAATTTATAAAAAAAATGTCATGTGTCAATCTGACATTGTGTCACATGACAGAGACTATGTGACGTGGCAGTGGCAATGCCACGTGTCACTATTGGATGTGAAAATTTTCAATGTAATTCCTGTATTTTTTATTTTGTCTCAATTTGGTCTCAATTTTTTTAAAACTGAATCAATTTCATTCCTATATCAAGTTTAATTTTTATATAATTTTACAAAGGTATTTTTATTATAGTTGATATTTTTAACAAAATTAAGTTTATTTAAATGTATATTTTGCACTCATATTTATTTAAATTTTGTTTGAAATATTTATATATATATATATATATATATATATATATATATATATTATATATAATTTATAGATAAATGTTAGAGTTGCTTTAAAAATAAAAGCTTTATAAATTCAAATATAAAATTTAAAAAAAAAAAGCTATAACAATTTTAACATTTGTCTATAATTGATATATAAATATTTGAAACAATGGTTAAATAAAGTTCAATACAAAATATACATTTAAATAAATTTAATTTTGTTAAAAATACCAATCATAATAATAATACCATTGTAAAATTTATATAAAAAATAAATTTGGTATAGGGATAAAATTGATTCAGTTTTAAAAAAATTAGGACCAAATTGAGACGAAATAACAAATACAGGACTACATTGAGACTTTTCACTTCCAATAGTGACATTTAATTTTTTTAAAATATATATAAAAAAAACCACATGCTGACACGTGACACATAATTAACACTTGTACAACTAACGAAAAGGAATTTATTGCAACGAATGTTCCAAAATTTCAATTGAGTCAAATAGAAATGAAGGGACCTATTTGAAATTTCGCAACAAAAATGGGGACTTCTTAAATGATTTAACCTAGAATTTATATAGACAAAACTATCATTTGAGATTGTTAAACAATAACTTTGACACAAAATAAACACTTTAAGATTTTTAAGATCTTTGCTGAAAGTTTAGATTTTTTTTATATTATTAACTTTATGTATTTATAATTAATAATTTCAAATATTGAAAGATTTTATGTGATTTTTATATTTGGTTAAGCTAATAAGAATGTTGCAAAAGGTTATCGAGAAGTTAGAGAAGGAGATTCAATGAAGTCTCAAATTGATATTTTAATTGTTTTTTTTTTTACTTTTTAGATGTTTAACATTATTCTTTGTTAGTTTTTCTATTAATTTAAACTTTTTTATGTTTAATTATATTTCAAATCTTAGCAATATTAAAATATAATTATTTTATCATTTAATTATTTTTTAACTTTTATTCTTGAATATTAAATAAAATATTTAACACAACTGTAATACTTATGGGCATTATTGTTCTTTAAATAAAATAAAACTGCAGTAATGGTTATCATGTCAGATTTTATTCAATATCATAATTAACACAAAATATTATATGATTCAATCCATTTTAATTATCCTTAACCAGTGTCCTAGATAGCAAAACCCTTATAAAAATTTGTAGTTAATTATAATATTAAATGAATCTTTTATCATAAAAGTTATTTTATTTTATTTAAATGACAAAAAATACCCAAATGATATATAGCTCTAATTAATAATTTAATTAATGCACATAAAAAAAGTTAAAAAATAAATAAATAATAAATAATTATATTTTAGTATTTCTAAAAATTAAAATATAATTAAACATAAAAAAATTAACTTGAAGGAGTGACAAAAGATATTATAAAGGATTTTTTACATGAAAGTACAATATTTTCATCAGAGAACTCTAGAAAGACAATAATTTACAATGAGAGACTCTTCAAATTTAAAAAGATATATTGTCTTACATTTTAATAGAGATCTTAGAAATTTTAAAATATTTATTTTGTGTTAGAAATGTTGTTTATAAATTTTAAAAAACATTTTTGTCTTTATAAGATATGTTATATAAATTTATATTATTTTAACTAAAAATTAATTATTTCAATTTTTAATGTAAAAATTGATAAAATAAAAATCATTAATTATACTTTGACCTATACTTAAAACATTAATTAGCATTTTCCTTATTTTGTTTTATTTGGTGGACTCATTAACATCTATAACAAAATATAAAGGAGATTTCTCTTCTTGTGTTCACATTTTAAAATATCAATTTTATCTTTTAAATATAATAATTTTTAAATTTTTAAAAATTGACTGTTATCTTTACAAGCTTCTTATAAAATCGGCTATATCTGCTTTTTCTCTTATTCTTTATTTATTCTTTCATCTGTTATTATATATTTTACTTTATTTTTAATAAATATAATTTTAGTTTATATATTAACTTAACAACATTACAATATTATCATCTATTAATATAATATTACACATATTTAAAAAATATATAGACACATGCGGTATCACGCCTTTGTTTACTCTAATATTTAATAACCATTATTATTATTATCACATCTATTGCTTAGTGGGAAGAATGATGGACAAGCAACCTTTACTATATATTTGGCAGTTGTAGAGATATTTGATAAAGTTTTTATATAATGTTAAATTTCATTTTTCATTTTCCGTATTAAATATTATAAAATGTGTGTTTATACTAATGAATAACAATAAAAAATTATAAAATTTATTAATAATAAAAATAATTTTTATATATTAATATTTTTAAAAATAGTCGATAAAATTAATTATTTTTTGTAGTAAATTTGTTTAAAGGGTCTTACATATAAGAAAAATATCAGCAACATTTTTCTCAAACTCTTTCTAATATTTTATTATTAAAAATAGATACCCACCGAATATATTTTAGTTAGTTATAATATAAAGAAACATAAGTTTTTAGAAATCATTATTTTGCAACGTGAAAGTTTTTTTCTATGGAATTCTCCCCGAATGAAAAATCAAATGACTCTGCGTACGATTACTATTAAAACAAACCATATTTCATATCAATTTTGTTTTTAAATATTTTGTGCAAAACATTTTTCACAACAAATTTTATAAGAAATATTTACGAAATTTATAATTTTGTAAAAAATAATTATTCACGAATGAATTAGCTGTCAATTAATATTTTTATAAAAAATAGCAGAAAAAAAGTATTTTTTATAAATATTTTTAACAAATTTTCAAGAAAAATGTCATATAATATGAGAACTTTTAGTAGTGAAAAAAGAAATTCATAATTATTGTTTTCAATGTAATTTAGTAAGATAATAATTATTTAAAAAAAATAATAATGAAATTATATTATTTGTTAAAAATTTTAATTAAGGACCGGATAATTTATGAAGTTATATTTAAGAGTGATGATACATTGAGACGATTGAAAATCCTATCTTGAGTAGAAATAAAGTTAATTTCTAGTATACAAGTGAGTCAAAAAATCATCCTATAAGTTAATTTTGTATGGTTGAGTTAAATATAAAGTTCACTTCTTAAATAATATCATAGTTATGAGTTAGAATCTATTCTAGTGGAATTTGGTTGTTTATTGGATTTATTGTGTTACTCGTTATTCTACTATTCTACTAAATCATTTATTAATGTTTAATCTTATATGTTCAATATACATAACTCAACATTGATGAGGTATTTTAAAAATCACACATTAACTAAAAATAAAACTAATTATAACATATAAATAAGTATAAACTTAATTTATATAATACTTTTGAATATAAATATGATTATGAATTGTAAAAGGATATTTGCTCACCAACTTTTGAAAATACACTCATTTAACAGCCGTAATTATTAAAAGTTATATTAAATTAAGACGTTAGATTAAGGTTAAATATATTTTTGATAATTTAACTTTTATTGAAATTGAAATTAGTCTCTTTTTAAAATTTTGGATCAATTTAATTTTTATTTCTAGAAATGTGTTTAATATTTTAACTAAATTTTGTTAAATTTATTAACAACTAAAATGTTATCTTTGAAATATCAAATAAACAATTTTTTTAAAATATTAAACTCATATTATTTTAAAAGTTGGAATTAAATTGAATCAAAATTAAAATAAAAACTAATTTTAATTTTTCATCAAAATTAAAGAAAGGACATATTTAATCGTTAAATTAATATATAAATTAAATTATTACTATGAAAGAAAGGCCTGTTATGATACGTGAAACTACCCTTCTTTCCTGTGTCATCTTCCAATCTTTTTCCCTTTCTTTGACTGAAAGAATGTCAGAAACGCTGACGTAGAAGACATGCCAGGTTGTCATCTTTATCTTAAATGAATTCGCGTATTCAAGCTGTCAAAAAAAACATCAAATCAAGGAGAAAATGTTCTTCTTAATGGCGATGACACTGAATGCGAAACTGAAACTGATTCTTAGTTAGAAGTAAACTTGAGTTTCAATGTAGTGAAACATTGTACTTGGTGTTGAACCTGGGTGGTGCGCAATGTAACAGTTTAGAATAGCAGGTTTTTATGGAAGAGTTAGAGAAAGCCTAAAAGTTCGCGAAAAAGAGCTAAAGATATTAATGTTGCTATTCTGATGTGGTCCTGCTCACTAACTCGCATGAATTTTTTTATATTTTTCTTGCACTATATATAGGGTTTTCCCTGACCTTTGCTTTCATCCTTCTCAAGTGTTGTTATGGTTAATAACAAAATGAATCTCAACCCTTTTATTCTGCTGTGTTTTCTATACGCAGTGGTTCTCATCGCTGCGGTTGTGGCTGATGATCCACCTCAAGAAGAGGGAAAAGGTACGAAGCTCTCGAAGCTTTATTTTAGGTTATCGATAATGCACTTTATTTTTTCGTCAATTAATTGAATTTGTTAAAGAAACGACGTGCTAATATAGTACTCGATGTTTGTTTGTGATGCCATAAGATTAATCAAAGTTTAGAAATGCATTCCTATTTGAAATTGTTTGGTGCATGAAATGCATGTAAAATTGACGTGTGTTATTTTGCTGGTGAAGCTTCAGGAATTGACGAAAACTTTACTGGAAGCGATGACGAGCAGGGACTCTGTGAGTATTTCCTTTCATTTTCTTTTAGTTACTTGGAATATTTGCAAATCATGGTAGTTAGAGGAAATAAACATGATCCATGAATCCTAAACGTGGCGATTTTGCAGTTTTGAGCGGTAGGAAACTCGTGTTAGATTATGGTACCGACCATTGTAAAGGAAGGGGAGGAAGAGGAGGTGGCAGATACGGTGGTGGTGGATCTGGCTGTGGTCGAGGAGGTGGTGGTTGTAGTGGTGGATGCCCAGGAAGAGGTGGTGGAGGCGGAGGAGGAGGAGGTGGTGGTAGTGGAAGAGGAGGAGGAGGTGGGGGAG
>Ga0214542_1008635_pt1 | contig 16586 bp, 7 predicted proteins | sample CNSS1metaG_FD_160096 | JGI IMG/M metagenome (GOLD analysis project Ga0214542, IMG submission 160096) | Root nodule microbial communities from cowpea collected in UCLA plant growth center, Los Angeles, California, USA - CNSS1 | ecosystem: Host-associated > Plants > Roots > Nodule | place: USA... | reverse complement strand
TCTCCTTCTTCTTCTTCTCCTTCTTCTTCTCTTTCTCCTTCTTTTTCTTCTTCTTCTCCTTCTTCTCTTCTTCTTCTTCTCTTCTTCTTCTTTTCTTCTTCTTCTTCTTCTTTTCTTCTTCTCCTCGTCTTCTTATAAGGTGAGATTTGGGCGGGAAAATTCCCGCTTCTTTTACCGACGGATAAATCCGTTGGTAATTCAAATTAGGACAAAAAATTTTCCGCTTCTTTTACCGACGGATTTTTCTGTCGGTAAATCCGTCGGTAATTCAAATTTGGACGGGAAATTTCCCGCTTCTTTTACCGACGGAAAAATCCGTCGGTAAAGTTGTCGGTAAAAAAAATTTGAATTATCGACGGATTTTACCGACAGATTTTTCTGTCGGTAAATGAAATTTTTTTTACCGACAGATTTTACGTCGGTAATTAAAATTTGAGAATCCGTCGGTAAAATCCGTCGGTAATTTCAATTTTTTTTGTAGTGTTTTTTATCTTGACTGTCGAATAATAATAATAAACATAATAATAAGATTTTAATTTACATTGATTTTAACTATAAGGGTAAACTTGTAATATTACATTTTAATCTATTAATTTTTTTATATATCACTTTCATCAAATTATTCACAAGTTTTCATAAACTTTACATAGTCACTTTCACCCCAAATTCCTTAAAATAAACAACATAAACTTTCTTTCCAGATCCCTCCAAATATATCCATTAAGTCTCCTCTAAATCTCTCTTCAAAAGAGCCCATGCAATGTTTAATTTTATTATTTTTAAATTTACGTTCATTTAAATGTGTCTAACCCTTTCTCTCATTAGTGTTTTTATTTTTTATTTATTTCTTTTACTTAGCATCGATTGGATAAATGCTTACATTAATACACCATAAAAATTCTTTGAATTATTGACAAAATTTTATTGACAGAAATAAATTCTTCAATAAAATTGAATTATCGACTGATTTTAAATTTTGAATTTCCAATATATTTTACCAACAAATTTATTTCCATTAATAAAATTTGTTGATAAATTTGTCAATAGTACTTTAAATTATCGACGATTTTTTTTGTCTAAAATTTGTTAGTAATTATTTACCTTAAAAATTGTCAGTAATATAAATTCTTACTATCAATAGATTTTTTCATTGGTAAACTTATTCGTAAAAGGAGCAGAAAATTTTGTGTCCAAATCTGACAAGAAATTCACCACTTTCATTCGTTATGCTCGTTGCTCTAATACGTAAAACACAATGACATTGACTTACCTAACCAGAAGAAGCCACTTTTAGATAAAACGCAAGCCTAACCAAACACACCCCTTTCTCTTAATACTAACTATTTTCCTTTTCCCCGTTCCTCTTCTCTTGTTCGTCCTTCCCCCTCACATATTTCGATTCAACCCTGCAGCTTCACCATAACCACCTTCTTTCCATCGATGATAATTTTTTTGGTCGAAGACCTTGGTGTGGCGGTGGAGGAAGAGGTGATCTTAATGGTGGTAGGGGGTTTTTGTGCAGTAGCTGCCATGACTCTTCTTGAAGTAAGGGTTGCTAATGTAGGAAGAAGAGATGAGGCGAAAGTTGAAGATGAAGGTGCAGAGCTTGTGAAGTCCATGACGAAGCCCTGGTGGCTGAAGCTCGCCGGAATCTAGGTATTGAAGAAGAAGGGCTTGAATCGACGGAATCCAGATCGTGATGGATTTTACTGACGAAATTTTTTGTCAGTAGTTACTGACAAATTTTTTCGTTGGTAATTACCGACAAATTTTTTGATGGATTTTCTTATCAATATTTACCGACGAAATTCCTGATCCTTGATAAAATTTACCAATAAGGATTAGCGGCGAATTTTTGGTTATTAATAGATTGTCGATAATTTTGATTTGCCAAAGAATTTTAAGTATTACCATCATATTTTGGTCGTTGTTAATATAAAATTTTCTTGTAGTGATAATAATAACAAATTTAGTGTTGACCTAACCCACACAATGTTTAATATTATTATTTTTGTTTATTGTTTAAGTTTTGTCAAATTTATAGTGAGCTTGCCTATTCTATCATTAATATTTTTATTTTTAGTTTATAAATACAACACATTTACAGTAGGCAATGTTTAGTATTATTATTTTTAAATTTATATTTATTTTAAAGAGCTATTATCAATGTTTTTATTTTTTTTATTTATTTCTTTTACTTAGCATTAACTAGACCAATGCTTATATTAATAAAATTTTATTTTGTAGCATCGGCTTAGTCAACACAATGTTTATTGTTATTATTTTTTATTTATTCCTTAATTTGCGTTTGTTTACAGTAGAATTAACTCACTTTATATTTTTTTATATTTTATTTTATATTGAGTTAGAGTCGGCTTGACCGACTCTAATAACATCTCTCTTTTACTACAACTATTTGTAATATTCTTGCATTGATCCTCATACCCATGACATTTTAAATTCTTAAAACACCTATTCTTATTTTATATATACAATTGTAATGTCTCTCTTGATATTTATGGAAAATTGATAAATGATGTCGGTGTTTGTATTTTTGTTAGCAAATGAAATTCAAAAGTTTTCTATGTTTTTCGTGGGAAAAATCATTATGTTGGTAATTTAGCTCTAATTCATATAAAATGATATAAGTAATTTAATGTTGTAACTCCATGTATTTATTTAGATTTTCTTTTTCATAATAGGAATAGTTTGCTTATATGTTATGAAGTGTAATGTTTATTATGAGTTTGATGTGGTCTTCCATACTTTGTATTTTTTTATTTTTAATAAAATTTCATATTATGGATAAATTATTGATGAGTTATAGTCTATCAACATTAGGGATGTTAAAAACACCCGTACCCGTGGGTATCTACGGATAAAACATGCAACAGGTAGAAAATGAGTATTGTAAATGAATACCTACGGATAACGAGTATAAGTATTTTTTTTATACACGCGGGTTAAAGGGGCAGGTACGGGTAACATAGTATCCATACCTGTGGATACTTGTACCCGCTATATTTTAATTTAAATTAAAAAAAATAAAAAAACATGATTAAAACATTAACATATTGAAATTGAATGGGTTATTTTTTATCAATTAGTTTTAAAAAATCTAATTTTCTTTGTAAATTGTCATTCAAAACTATTTAAATGAGTTATTTACACTTTGTTTGAAATTTATAAATATTACACATTGTATTTTTATTTGAATTTATGATTAAAATATATTGTTAAATATTAAATTTTTCTTAAGTAAATACCTGCGGATATTCGTGGATATTAAAAAAATATGTGGGTACTTGCATAAGGAATACCCACATAGATATGGATACGGGTACAGGATAAATATTTATCCAGGGTTAGTATAGGGGAGGTACCACCACCCATACCCTACTCGCCTCGTTGATATCCCTGATCAGCATAACTTATATGTCAAAGTTCACAATGATGCTTAACATGATTTTATTTTAAAATATTTAATAATATTATATATTATTTGTTATGATTTTTATCTTTTATAAAAAAAACCAATTAATAATTATAATATTAAAAAGGCGGATATGGCATATGTTCCCTAAGGATGTAGACAAAAGGTTTAACTGGTCGGATGGTACCACTTTCGTTCAGATGTATTAGTTTGATATCCATTTTTTAAAAAAGTGTCAATTGAGTTTTAATTTTTGTAAAAGTGTCTCCATTAAGTCTTTTCCAGATCAAAAATTATTAAAGTCGTTAACTTTATTCATTAATTTTATCACTAAATTTTAATATAAATATAAATACTTCATACTGTAAGTCATTTTAAATATCAATATCGTTTTGTTCTGAAAATGACCTAATTGAGACATTTTTTAAAAATTTTGGAACTCAATTAACACCTCTTAAAAAACGGATATCAAACTAACATGTACCATCATGAGTACTTGTAATTAAATCTAAATAAAATAAAGGTTTAAACAAATAAACTTTATTTTAAGAAGAGAATAAAATAGTCAAAATGACATTAATTAAACTTGACCCTTAGATTTTTATATCTAAACAAAACTCATTTATTAATTAATAAGGTTATCAAAAGTGATAAATTGCCCTGTGATAAATGATTCCACTTTTATTAGGTCTATGCATATATGAGAAAAGAAGATTTGAAATATTAGTGATGAAATAAGAAGATTGTTAAACACAGGATTTGACAAGATTAAGAAAAGAGTACAGAAAGATGTACAGTAAAGATACATGCAGGTCCCCATTGCGTAGAGTACTTGACCTCTTCCTTCTGCCTCGAAGGGTCCTTTCTATCGATCTGGCCACCTTCTCAATCAATATTCATTGGCTACCCAATGAGCCACGCGTGCAGGCTTCGAATCACACGCAGAAAGAATAGGAAGACGACATTAATGAGAACCCGTGACACCAGCAGAAAACAAAGGAGGTTGCATTCTGCATGGATTTAAGCCAGAACCCTAATTGCTCAAAAAAACGGCAACACACAGCGAATACTGAACAAAATTTTAGAAAAAATCAAAGTTTTGGTTTTGATAGTGTTTGTATTGAAACGTGAGACAGAGCAGAGGGTGCAGTGCAGTGGATTGGCGCGTCTGCCACAGAAGGAAATGAATCGGCAAAGAGATAGGGTTAGTTGAATTTCCTATTTTCTTCATCTCGTCATCTCTTAGTGGCCGGCTTTTTCTCGTGACTTCTTAGCGGCGGAACCTCGGAAACCTCATGCCCCTCATCAATCAAATATTAGGGTTTGGAATGTTTCAGATTCCCACAATTATATCGCTTTTAATGTAGACTCAGTTTATTAAATAGTTGTTACAGAACTACTGTTTAATACTTAAAGGTTACATGTAGAAGGGGAAAATCATGAGATTATTTTGTTAATATATATTTATATGACACTTGATAAATATATTTTAATTTCATTTTATGGGTTGATTGTTGTTTTAGTTTTAAAATTAAAAAACTTTTATTGAGAAACTTTTATATTGAGTTTGGGAGTTTTAAACAAAAAACTCTTGTTTAATTAAATATACTAATTCAAGGTTCTACCTACCTCTCTTTTAATGTCTAATTAACTTAAAGGGATTATATTTTTTCTCTATTCAATAAATCATTTATGTTCTCTTGTTGCCATCTAACACCATGTAATGGTAATAAGACACCTAACATGTATTAATTAATGGTGAAGAGTTATGCCCCAAATCCAGCATAGTATATATTATTCACTTATATAATCAAAATCAAAAGAATACCAAACAGATAATCAATGTCAGAGAACTCCTTCAATCTTCTCAAGTTCTGATAATCTTATAAAAACATAACAAAATCTGTTTTAACTTATAGATTTAATGACATAAACTCAATATCTAATTAAAAAATAATAATAATAATAAACTTTCACTAGATTTGTACATGAATGTGCTGTTGGAGTGCATGAACATCCAGATCTAGACTATTACCAATGTAGACATCCAAAATCTAATGTGTTCAACAAAAATAATGAAGACATATATACTGAAATATAAAAAGATTAAGAATTTGTCCAAAACATAATCTATTTGAAAAAAACCCTTATCCTTTTAAATAGATTGTTTTCCTATGAATTTAATTTGACAAAATAGGTTTATATCTATTAGACAATTTGTTTTCCTATGAATTTAATTTGAATTAGGTTGTGCTGGAAAACAATATTTTTAATATATTAAAATGTAGTCAATTTATTTAATTCACAAATTAAACAAGTTTAAGTTAAATAGAGGGTTAAATCAACTCATAAAGAAATCATTATTGATTATATTGTAATAGATATATAGGTTAAAACCAAACAAATTTGATTATATTATAATAAATATATAAAATAAAGAGATAAAGTAATTAGTAGCAAAGAGTGGTTCAACAAATTATCCTTTTGATTTCAACCTTTAATATTTTCAAACAATTGTTTATAAAACCATTGAAATCATAAAGTATTCTTTTAATCCACTAAAGATTTAGTATAAATTCACAGGAACAAAATCAATTAGTTTTGTATTAGGTTGGCAGGAAATATACGTTAATAATTCATCTAATGCATGCGTAGTTAATAAGCTAGTTCTATTTCCAAAACCTATTAACTATTAATTAGTTGTTTGTAGTTGTAATAATAAGAGAGTTTTGTTCCCAAAGCTGTGGCACCATAAATACATACATGATTAATTTTGAAAGTAATTGACATTAGAAAAGAAAAGAAAAAAAAAAAAACTCAGTGGAAAGAATTAGGTAGAAAAATTGTTGTCGAAAAAGTTGAGATGGATGAGTTTGGCATTTGGGAAATTAGGGTTTTAATTTTATGGATAAAGCATGTTTCCTTTTGAAGTGGATGGATGAAGGAGGTTGTGGCCTTTGATATTGTGGTTTGAAGGATACCATTTTTGTCTTTTAGGTGTGGGACTTCGTTTATTAATTTGTCTACTCTTTATAGTCTTCTACGTACTCTTTCTTCCCAAATGTAAAAAGCTACCCCAATCTAAACCCAAACCCCACTCATGTCCTCTTCTCCAACACACATTTCACAAAACACAAATATTTTAAATTTATCTTACTTTTAATCGATACATAATCATAGATAATAAAAATAAAATAATTTTTTTTTTCAAATTTGTGAAATTTATTTTGTTTATACTAGAAGGTGATGTGTGTATGATTGATTGTGATTAAGGTTTGGGAAGATTTTGTTGTTAGAAACTTATGATACAGTCATAGGACATTAATTAATCTGGCAACAAAGTTTCTTGAATGGTGTAGATCATGAGATTAAAGTGTTAAGAGTAAATAAAAGCAGCATTCTCCATTTGACTTTAAATCTATTTTTGGGTATGGTGTGAGGTGGGGTTGGGTTATGTACCTTTGTGTTTGGGATACTGATGGAAGCACAGCTTGTTTTTGCTTACCAAGCACAACCAAGTGGGAGGGTTGGGAGTCCTATGGAGAAAAAGAAAGCCGAAAAACAAAAAGGAACTTCAAACAGGAAAAAGAAAAAGAGAAAAAGGAAAGTGAAAGACACACAAAAAATATACGAGAAAAAGAAACTCACTCAGAGAGAAAAAACAACTGTCACAACAATACACGTTTTTTTTTTTCTTTTCTCGTTCTTAAAATATAGATAAGAGAAAACAAAAATTAAGATTTTCAGAGATAGCATGAACATATCCATGTCATACCAAGAAAGTAAGCATAAACATCTAGAGTTGGTGCAAATAGCCTAACTTAATAGGGTTTAAAAAAATTTAAACCTGTAAATGGTAGTTTTTGCTTAGTTCCTGTAAATATATTTGTTAAATTTAACTTTTTGATAATATTTTATTTGTATTATTAGTTATAGTTAGTTTAATGTTAAAAATAGAAAACATTAATTACAACAATTTTAAAAAGTTAATAAATTTCGAACTAATATTTTAGAAACATAATTTAATTAAGCAATGCATTATTATTTAGTAGAAATTAGGTAATTATATATATATATATATATATATATATATATATATATATATATAATTATATAGTAATTTTTTTCTATGTTCTTTACTTTTTTAGTAACAAAGTGGTTTACCAAAAAATTATTCTTTACACTAAAGCGATTTTCTACTTTAATCTTTAATATTATTAAAACTATCACTTTAATTTACCTACTAATAATTCATAAAAATTATAAGATAGTAAGAATACTTTAACATGAGTCCACAATGAGGAAACATGTCTTTATTTAATGAATGGATATAGCAAATTAGAAAATAAATAGGGTGACTTACAATTAAATTTAATGTTTTTAATAACTTTATTATTTATTCACAATTTACTTTAAATGCCATTTATTATGATTCACTTTATTTTTATTTAAAAAGGAAACTTCTATTCAAAGACATCTAATAGCACAATAAAATATATTCATAAAAAAACATAGTAATAAAAGAGAGTAATAACTCATGCACTTAATGTGGCATACATTTAATAACACAGGATAAAAAGAATTATAATATTAGAGGCATTCTTAAGAATATCTTATATAATAAATGCGCTACTTCTTTTACGACAGATGCAGACCAGCAAAAACACACGAATACTCAGATATATTCAATCAACAATTACCTAAAAAATAATAACTATAACAGATTAAATAATTACTTAAATTCAATGCTTCTAATTTCCTACACATCTTTAATAAACAGTTTAGAATTAAAATATCTTATGTAAAATTATCAATTTTGCTAAAAATAATTAATCTAGCTTCAAATCAACTATAATTATTCTAAACTAAAAATACTAATATTTTCCACCGCATCATAACTAATAATGAATGATCGATATATTCTTTTCATCGTCGTTACATTTGACTTAAATATATTTTGGATTATTTACTTACAACATTAATAGCATTAATGACATTAGTATTTAAACATTAAATAACTAATAACGTATACAGAATATTGTAGACTAAAACTGTATTACTGTATTATATATTATATATATAAATTTCTATAATAACGTGAGTAATGTAGTAAGCAATAAAAAAATCCCTGTATTAATTAATACCCAGCAGAGTATACGTTTTTGGTTTTCATTTTATATTTATATTTATTTCCCTCAGTCACTCCCTCTCTCTCTCTCTCTCTATCTCTCTCGCACTTCACTTTCTCTGTGTCCGTTGGAACCAAACAGTTCCTTCTCTCTCTTTCTCTGTCTTTCTCTTTGCTCCTTTCTCTGTCACACACAGAACACTCACAGAACACCCTTCTCTCAATTCCTCACTCCATTTTTTCACTCTCACGGAGTTAGTTATTTACTCACAAACAAACACGCCCTAACACCCTCTTCATCTTCTTCTTCTTCTTCTTCTTGTAATTTCAGTGTAACATGACCTCACTCGTTACTATCTCACACTATCATTCATGAATCCTACTACCACTCAACCCCCACCGCCTTCGTTGCCACCGCCGTCGCTACCGCCGCCGCCACCACTACTCCAGCCTCACCGCCCCTCCACCTCCTGCGACCGCCACCCTCAGGAGAACTTCACCGGCTTCTGCCCTTCATGCCTCTGCGAGCGCCTCGCCGTGCTCGATCCCAACTCTTCATCTTCTTCCGCCGCCGCACGCAAGCCTCCGAGCTCCTCCACCGCCGCTGCCGCCCTTAAGACCATCTTCCGCTCCTCTGTCGCCTCGCGCCGCCCTCCGCCCTCCTCCCTCCCGGAGCTCCGCCGCACGAAGTCGTTCTCCGCCTCCAAAAACGAAGCCCTTTCCGGTTTCTTCGAACCGCAGAGAAAATCCTGCGACGTAAGAGGTCGCAGCACCCTTTTCACCCTCTTCAACCAGGAAGCCGAAGTCGAAACGCGCCACCTCCCCTCCTCCTCCGTGGTTCAGAAGCCCGTCCTCGAGTCCGAAGAGGAAGACGACGAGGAGGAAGAAGAAGAAAAAGACAACATTGTCGTTCACGACGTAACCGACAATAAAGTTCCCGAATCCCCTCTACCCCAACCAGTTAACGCGGAAAATAGAGTTTCGGAAATCGTAGAAGAGGAATCAGAAACAGTTCCTGAACCCGCAGAAGCTGACTTGGCAGACGAAGAGGCTCTGAAGGCGATGAAGGACCACATGGATCTGGACTCGCAAACGAAGAAAACCTCTGGTCGAGACCTGAAGGGAAGTTTCTGGTCCGCGGCTTCGGTCTTCAGCAAGAAGCTTCAGAAGTGGAGGCAGAAGCAGAAGATGAAGAAGCGTGAGCGGAACGGCGTCGTTGTGGGCTCCGGCACTCTGCTCCCCGTGGAGAAGCCCATTGCTCGCCAATTCCGCGAAACGCAGTCGGAGATCGCCGACTATGGCTTCGGCCGCCGCTCCTGCGACACCGATCCGCGCTTCTCGCTCGACGCCGCGCGAATGTCGTTCGATTTCGAGGAGCCGCGTGCCTCCTGGGACGGTTATTTAATGGCTAGGACTGCGCCTACTTTCGCCGTTCCTCCGAGGATGCCCACGATGATCGAAGACGCGCCGGCGCCGGTTCAGGTTCTCAGGACTGATTCCCTCATTCCCGTAGAGGAACCTGAATATGAGGAGACTCTCACTCTTAATCTTAATCAAAATCTTAATCTTAGTGTTAATCATAATGTTAATGCTAATCCTAATCTCCCTGGTGGTTCTACTCAGACGAAGGAGTATTATTCGGACTCTTCCTCGCGGAGGAGGAAGAGTCTTGATAGGTCTAGTTCCATTAGAAGGACTGCTGCTGCTGTTGTTGCTGAAATGGACGAGTTGAAGAGTGTTTCGAATGCCAGTGCTACTACTAATGCTAAGGTTACTCCTGCTGCTTCTGCTGATTATGTGCACAATCCCTTGAGGGACTCCAATTTGAATTCCAATTCTTTGAGGGATGATGGTTGTGAGAAAGGGGCTTCTAAGAAGTCATCGAGCCGGTGGAGCAAGGCGTGGAGTATATGGGGATTGATTCACCGGAGAGGGAGTAAGGAGGAGGATGGTGGAGGGAATGGTAATGGGAATGGGAATGGCGTGGAGAGATCGTACTCAGAGTCATGGCAGGAGTATAGAGGTGGGGAGAGAAATGGGGATGTTAGAGGTGGTGGTGGTGGTGGTGGTGGTTTTAATCCGAAGATGATGAGGAGTAATAGCAGTGTGAGTTGGAGGAATGGGCAGGGTCTAGGTGGTGGAGGGTTTGGGAGTGTGAGTATGAGGAAGAGTGATGTGCAGGGGAATGGGCTTGGGCTTGGGCTCGGTGGTGGTGGTGGTGGTGGAAAGAAGGGGAGGGATGAGTTTGTTGGGTTGGAGAGGAACCGGAGTGCAAGATACTCGCCAAACAGCATCGATAACAATGGTCTCTTGAGGCTCTACTTGGGCGGCCGGAGAAACGGGTCCGGGAAAGGAAGGTCGAACCAGGCACATTCTATCGCCAGGAGCGTTCTACGGCTGTATTGAAAAGTTGAAGGTGGTCTTTGGTTTGATGGTATTAGTCAGTTAGTTACATTTGGTGCATTTGTTTGTGTAAAACTACACATGCTGCCTATGTATTCTTGATGGTTGGTTACTTTGGTTACTGGTTACTGGTTACTTGGTTGGTATAACAGCACTGCAGCTGCATCTGCTGCTGCAGCTGCATCTTTCTTTTTTACAGTCAATATCATGGTTCTTTCTTCAGTTACTCTTAATAATAACAAGAATTTTAATTTTTAAACATATATGTGATGGTGGTTGTGTTGGTGACATTGATTTTGTTGATGGTGTTATGTTTTGGTTTATTGCCAGAAAAAGGCTTGACTGATGGATATATGGCGCCAGTGAAATTTGTGCTTTGTTTGCCTTTGGACTAGGCGTGTTTTCTTTTTCTGTCTTTATGCTGCAAAAGGGTGGCTGATTGGTGGTGTGAGGTTGGGGGTCTTTTAATTTGGGAGCATTTGCACTTGAATTTTTGGCATGTTATGCCTTCCTGCAAAAGGGGTAGCAAGGTGGGCTCGTGCCACCTGGTTTTGCTGCTTATCATAAGTTGTAGTTTTGAGTACAACACGATAGCCGTGGTCGAGTGCTTTTACTTTTCCTTGATATCAATTAATCAAACTTTATTACATGTGAGTCACTACAGACCATGGTCCCAGCCAAACGTTACATTTGCTTTCTTCTACCCAGATATCTTTAGTCCTTTCCGTGCTGCTGTAACCCATAATTTCAAACTTAACATTTTTTCTTAGTTAACAATTCTGCAGAGCTTCTGCTTCTACATACCCTTTTTCTGTATAGTGTTGTCACTTGGTATTTATGTGTGCATGTCCCTTTTAAAACTAAAATGTTTTCAATATTATGCACGGCGACCACAGTATGGTTTTCGAAGTCTGGTTTTGCTCATCTTAAAAGAATAATTTTGCAGTCTGTGTTGAAGCTATGAACCTTAAAACGAGGAATATTATCACTTGAAGCTTGATATGCCTTTCCTTGATGTGGAGGTTATTTAGTATGGAGAAAGGTGCTTATTAGCTCCTATGTTCCCTTTTAAAAAATGTTATATGAATCTGTCGATAGCAGTTCAATTCTGGTTACTTTACTAAGGGTTTTGCTTCTATGCAATTGAAAATGTGTCTTCGCTGCATATTTTAACTGTTTCAGTTTATTTGAATATCATTACTAGGACCCTTTTTTTGGTTCTTTGGCGCACCCATCGATGTGCCTAATTTGTGGTTGTCCTAAAACAATTCCAGAAGGGTTGGTCTACAATAAACAATAACATATAATGAGAGTTATGAAGAAGAAAAGGTGAGAGAAGAGAATGCTAGTTTCAATCCAGCGTATAACTAGCAGTGTAAATGCTTAATAAGAAATTAAAAACAGCTTATTATATATATATATATATCATTGGTATACTTGGATTTGCATTATGTGTTGGGGGACGACCAAATTAAGTCAACTTTTTGCATATATCTGTAGCGTTAAGCGTAGATAGATGATAAACTTAACCTTGATGTTTGGGTAAAAGGACTCTGAAATCTCAGAAGTCAAAAGAAGTGATTCTTGTGCTTTATTTTTTCTTGGGAAATAAAAGAGGTGTGTGTGATAAAATGGGTGTTTTCTTGTTTATTAGTCAACACAGAAGCAATATAATAAAAATGATGTACTAATAGTATTATTTTACTTCAAAGTGTTTACTTGAATGGAGAATAATTAAATGAAAAAATCCAATGGATGTCGATAAAAATTACTCGTAATCTTTGTAGAACTTTTACTCATTAGATAAGTCTAAATCTATATTATTTGCCAAAATATACTCTTGTCCTATTTTATAACTATAATTAGATAAAGATATTGATTTATCACAGAAAAAAGAAAGAAAGAATAGTTATCGAGTTATATCCTCCCATTGAACATGGAAGTTAGTTTGCACAAGTTATTTACCTTAATTATTAAAGGTAATTGGAGTTTTAATACTTGAAAAAGGCAACTAAAGTAAAAATTTAAAGAGATAACTTTGTTGTTTATAGTAATCTTAGCTCAATTTAGTTGAATGCTAGCATGGTATCCAAATAATGACAATTGTGGATCATAAGAAATGTGTTAGATATTTCGCTTTTTAGAATTCTTTTGCTTTATTAATTTTGTTTGAAATAATTTTAGTATTGATATAGTGTTTTTGTTTTGCTCATTTATAAAGAAAGACGTTAAAAGGGCAATAACACATTTCATTTAATCAAAACTTGACCTATATATGGATATATTAGTCCCCGTGCAAGATATATTTAGGCACTAAAATTAAATTTTTAAAAATGCTTACACTTTGAGTAAAGAAAAACAATAAGTTGGTACAAGAGCTTAAAAGAAAATCCCATGTATTATAGTAATTGTTGTTCATTCATCATAATTTAATAGTTTGGGTAGCTTTTTCTATCTTGGGTTTATAACTTGGAAGTGCGTTACGTGGCCTAACTTTATCAGGACAAAATTACAAAAGAAATAAATAAGGGAAATAGATGGGACCAAAACATAGGAATTTTGTTTTCAAGTACACACAAAAAACAAGAATTTGATAAAGATATGTAATTTGATAGACACTGCATTATATGGTCTAATAATCTCTGACACATAATTTGACCACCAGTTTAATGTTTATATATAAATTTTCACATTGGTATTTATCTTCAAGATCTTCTCTTAAAGTTTATTTTATTTTTACATCTCAATTATTTATATACTTCTGAATCAACTCCTTTTACATATGTCATTCCATAAATTTGATTAAAAAACATTCTTCATAAATTACTTTTTATGACTTTCTCTCATATATATATATATATATATATATATATATATATATATAAAATAAAAATTTGGAAGCGTGAAATACAAGTAACAACGGAGAAACACAAAAACACTAGAAAAAATTGAAAAGTTTCACAATCTCAATCAATACAATAGTACTTAAATATCAATGCAATAATACTTGTATGAATGACAACAAAAAGACCCAAAATTTACTTATAATAACAAGACACCCAAGAAAAATACAACCTCAATCAAAATCACAAAAAAAAAGAAAATTAATTCTTATTGAAATCTTAATAGTAAGAGAACATGAATAACTCATCCAAAAATCAAAAAAATGAAAAAAAAAACTAACCAGTAGTGGTTTCAAAATGTAGGGATGACCTCCCTCCTCCGATAATAGGAGCGGTGACAACAATGAACATGTAATGCAACGACAACAACAATAGTGGTGGTAGAATTAACCATGGCAGCGCGAAGATCACTAAAATAAAACTTCTAAATAATGAATCAAATTTAGTGATTAATAATGATCAGTAACTACAGTAACAAATTAAGTCTCTAATTTACAAAACTACAAATTATTAGTTACTAAAATATTTACTATTATGAATAAAAAATTATAATTGGTTACTAAATTGATTTTTAAACTTAGCTATTATAGTTTTGGCTACCAAAGTGACTTAGTTTCTAATTTGGTCTTTAATTATACTTTTTTATTTATAATGGTGACTATTTTGATAACTAATAATTTTTAATTTTATAAATTGGTATCTAAATTAGTCACTACAGTGACTAATTATTTTTGGTTTCTAAAATTGATTTCTAATTAAAATTTTTCTTGTAGTGGATGAGGTAGCAACAAAGGCGTGTGAGGAAGAAGAAAACGTGAAGAAGATCTATCCAAATTTTCTCAATATTTAGCCCTAAAATTAACATTTTGTCTCGATTCAATTGAAATCAAAGGCATAAAGCTCCCTTCTGTCTCGGTTCAATTAATAACCGAGGCATAAAATCTCTTTTTACTTCGGTTCAAAATAACCAAGACATATAACTCTCTTTTTTTCCTCAGGTCTATAACCAACTGAGGCCATATGGTGCAGAAAAAATAATTAAAAAAGTTTTCATTTTCTTAATTAAATCAACTTATCTACCTCAGGTGCTTTAAACCTAAAGCAGAAAGACTTTATCTTTGGTTTTGGTTCAAAAGGAACAAAAGCATAATTTTCATCGTTCAAATTAAAAGGTTTAAAAGAACAAAATTTTTGACAATTTTGATAGACATTAGGTCTCATTTTCTTTTGAACTGAGACATTAAATCTTTTTTGTTTCGGTTATCATTACAATCAAGATATTAAAGCTCGCTTAAATTTAAAAAATATCATCATATTTTAATATGTCTCATTTTCGACATAATGACATTTAAAAAGTTGAAAATGCAGTAGTGTCATCACACAAATAATGTGTATCAGTTACCTATTTTTGGTTTTTCTAAAATAATGCACATGAAATTAACAAAATACTAGACATAAGGAAGAAAGATGTGCAAGAATCATTATTCAACTAAGGGTATACAAAGTGAAGATGCAACAAAAATAAAAGGAAAGAACGAAGGTGAAGTTCAAAACATGAGGGTCTTAGAACCCTACAAAGCTCAAATCCCATGGGGTAAACAAAAATGATTAGAAGGTAATGATTGTTGGTAAACACATAAGATCATTGTGTTGTCCCAGTAGGAGAGATATATTGAAATAATGAAAATGATCTCATTTCAATTACCAAGTCTGAGATTTATGCTTTCTCACTTTTCTATACAGTTTGTAAAGCTCCATTATCACCGAGTTTGCCGCAAAAGTCAAAAAGCATGAGAAAAACATCTCAGCATGTTGCTATAAGGTGGAGAAGATAAGAGATAAAGAAAGTAAGTGATGCAAAAAAAGAGGCTCGAAACCCAATGTTTTCTCTCTAATCTCCATCTGCATTTTCCCCACTCCACATGTAATTATTTGTTTTAAGGTAATTCTAACCCCCCAACTTAATGTAATTCAATTATTATAAAAAGTTAATAATAAAATCATGAACATGTTAATATATATATCATCAGAACAAATATACATTTCCATGAGAAACTCGTCAAATTTCTCTTGAGCTCTTTGTCAATTTAATTATTATTATTATTATATACTTTTACGTCTCAAAACTAAGGATCGAAGTTAAAAATTGACAACTTTTTTTCCATGATAGGAAATTAATAATTTTAAATTTACTAATATTGAAAAAATTATTTCAATTTAATTTGTTCTTATTTCAGGTAGAAAAGATAAATTTCAATTGATATTTATTTATGGTGGAGAAACTAAACTGACATAACTATTTATTGGGTCTTTGGAAGTGTGGAAGAGATTACTTGTAATGTTAAAAGTATTGCAAGGCTAAAAAGACATTACAATATTTATATTAACACAACATTTCTCTCCATTTTGTTTGGTTTGAAAAAATATACTTTCATATTTTGTTTCATTCATTAAAGTCTTCTCTATTCATATTCACACAGAAGTTCAAGCTGATAGAATACATTCAAAGAACCTAACTATCTACCAATAGTTAAACTTATAGTGTTTATTTTCTTTCCATTACATTATCTATCAGACACTTCTTTCTTTTCTTCTCTTTCCTATATATATATATATATATATATATATATATATATATATATATATATATATATATATATATATATATATATATATTAATTATATATATATTATTTTTTTATATATCACAAACAGTCAT
>Ga0214542_1008634_pt1 | contig 16586 bp, 10 predicted proteins | sample CNSS1metaG_FD_160096 | JGI IMG/M metagenome (GOLD analysis project Ga0214542, IMG submission 160096) | Root nodule microbial communities from cowpea collected in UCLA plant growth center, Los Angeles, California, USA - CNSS1 | ecosystem: Host-associated > Plants > Roots > Nodule | place: USA... | reverse complement strand
TTTTTTCTTTTTCTTTTTATTTTTATTATTTTTTTTTATAACCTAATATGTTCAGTTTACCTAACCATATTTAATTTCATACTTACGTAACTTAAGATATTAATTTTACGTTTCTTCTTTTTTTTTAAAAGTATTCTTTTTATTAACATTCTAAAATATTTAATATATATATTTGTAATAATAATAATAATAATATATAATAAAATGCTTATAAAATAATACATTATTTATTGATTTATGGATGTTACAACAGAGGAGCAGCGCGCAATCTCAGCCAAAAAGGAAGGAGTTGATATTTGGCGAAGTATAGACGGGCAAACCCCAAAAAGGAAGGAGTTGATATTTGAGAAGTACAGACGGCCAAACTGCAAAAAGGAAGGAGTTGATCTTTGACAAAAGTACAGACGGACAAATCTTAGAATGGAAAGAGCTGATCTTTAACAAAGACACAGAAGAACAATCTCAACCAATAAGGAAAGAACCGATGCGTGTAACCTCAGTCGGAAAGGGAAAGAATCGATCCTCGAATACAAACGACCCACAAATAGTAGTAACTGGTCCATTAAGAAATTAGTATAAATTAAGGCCTAGTGAACAGGTAAAGGTACGCTTTTCTCACTAACCAATTACACCTCATATCAATCAGTTTCTGACTTGATCGTCAGAGTGCCTGCAGGTACCCCCACCCCCGTAGTGCATACGGTAGGGAGATCCAGGAGGAGTCCAAGGAGGAACAGGAGGAGGTTCGACACAGAGGGTTCTTGAGATCGTCTGGTTCCGTACTGAAATAGTATCGATCAGGTACAATTGGCGCCCACCGTGGGGCCAGACAATTCTCAAGCAGGATGGTGTCGACAAGAGTAGTAGTCGATCAAAATACAGTAGTAGCGGAGATGCAACAAGAGATGAACCGCTAGTTGGAGGAATTGAGACGCAAGAACGAGGAAGAATTAAACGCCCTAAGAGAGGAGAACCAGCGGATGCGAGCGCAAATTGAGCAGAATCCCCCATAAAGGGAGGAATCCCGTAGCAATGAAGAAGGAGGGGACGGTACCGGGCGAGATGAGTCCCGAGTACAGACCACCACCAACCAAACAGAAGCGAGGCCCAGAGCAGCCAGACGCCACCCCTTCGTGGACGGGATCATGGAAGTGGAACTTCCCGCGCGTTGGAAGGGGTTGACTATGAGCCAGTACGATGGCACTACTGATCCGGAGGAGCACGTAGACGTCTTCACCACCCAGGCAGGATTGTATACTTCGGATGACGCAATCCTCTGTCGTGTTTTCCCAACATCCCTAAAAGGACCTGCACTCAATTGGTTCACACGATTACCACCCAACTCTATCGATTGTTTCGATACGTTAGCCACCCGTTTTGGCATACAGTTCGCCATCAGTAAGCCACACCATCTTACTTCTTTGGCATTGGTGAATATACGACAGGAAAAAGGAGAGTCTCTATGGGAATTTATGGAACGATTTGGGAAGATATCCTTGATTATCTCTAATTTGGATCCTGAGGTTGCCATGCACCACCTCATAACAGCACTAAAGCCTGGCCCTTTTGTTGACAGTCTATGCAAGAAGCCCGTGAACAATCTGGATGAGCTTTGGACCAGGGCCACCAAATTCATGCAGATGGAGGAACTGAAAGAATTTCGCAATACAACTCGATCAGACGCCTAGGAGAAGAGGCACCATGATAGAGAGCGAATGTTAGCACCCCGATCCGGCCACAGGTTCAAAGACTCTAGGCAGCTGAAATACAGCAGGTACACGCCCCTTGTGTCCAACAGAGCCAGAATTCTAGAGGAAGCATTGAACACCGATCTAATAACAGCCCCTCGAAGGGTTCCGACTCCCCCGAACGCCAATACCACCAAGCATTGTTGGTATCATCGAAATTATGGGCACACAACGGAAGATTGTTTTACCTTGAAAGACAAAATCGAGGAATTGATACAAGCAGGACACCTAAGAAGATTTGTAAAACGGGAAGGCGGGAGATTCTCTTTTAGGGGAGAACGAGAAAAACGCTACGGGGAACAACCACGAAGGACATCAGGATACCGAGAAAGGGAAGGAGAAGGCACCCGAAGAAGGGCCGAACCCAAAAAAGATGATAAGCGGGATAAGAGAGAAAGACCGCTGAGAGGAGTAATCAATTATATTTTAGGAGGCTTTGCAGGAGGTGGAGCCACTACGTCCACAAGAAAGAAGTACGTACGAGAAATTCAGAGCGTCAATGCCGTAACAGTATGTCCCAGGTGGCACATGCCACCCATCACGTTCCGAGACGATGATTTCCAAGCGATCGACCCCCAACATGACGACCCAATGGTGATATCAGTAGAGATCGAGGACTTCGCAATAAGGAAAACCCTGGTGGACCCGGGTAGTTCGGTGGACATCCTATACTGGAGCACTTTCAGAAAGCTGAGAATTCCAGAAGGGAAAATCCAACAGTACTCAGAGCCGATCGTGGGCTTTTCAGGAGAGCGAGTGAATACGAAAGGTTACGTTGACTTGTTCACCAAATTCGGGACAGGAAGCGTAACGCGAATGGTAAAAATTCGATACCTTATTGTTGATGCTCACACCTCTTATAATATTTTGCTAGGGAGACCCTCGTTGAATACGCTTGGTGCAGTAGTCTCCACATATCACTTGGCCATGAAGTTTTCGTCAGCTTTAGGGGACATAATCACTGTGCACGTAGACCAGCTGACTGCTCGTAGATGCTATGTGGACAGTTTGAGAGAAAGACAGTTTGAGAAGGTCTTGGAGGAAGCGGAAATAGACTTGGATCCTCGGGTCAGCAGCGAGGAGAGGGTGGAACCAATTGAAAGTACGGAAGAATTCCATTTTGATGAGCATTGGTACACCCATGTCAGCAAGACACTTGTAAAGACCCCTGAGATGTGGGAATTATTACAAAGGAACGTTGATTTGTTCGCCTGGAGCGCGACCGACATGCCAGGCATTGACCCGAGAGTAGCCAGTCACAAACTGTCTATTTTTCGGGAAGCTCGGCCTGTTGCTCAGAAGAGAAGAAAGATGGGGGGAGAAAAAAGGGAGGCAGCCAAAGCGGAAGTACAAAAGCTAATTTCGGTAGGCTTCATCAAGGAGGCCACCTACACGACCTGGCTAGCCAACGTAGTGTTGGTAAAAAAGGCGAATGGCAAATGGCGGATGTGTACAGACTACACCGACCTTAACAAAGCGTGCCCTAAAGACATGTACCCTCTCCCAAGTATCGACAGATTGGTAGACGGTGCAGCTGGACACAAGGTGCTTAGTTTTTTGGATGCATACTCTGGGTACAATCAGATCCCAATGTATCCTCTTGATAAAGAAAAACAGTGTTCATCACGGAGGAAGCTAACTTCTACTATGAAGTCATGCCTTTTGGCCTAAAAAATGCTGGAGCCACATACCAGCGGCTGATGGACAAGGTGTTTCATCATCTCATCGGAAAGTGTATGGAGGTCTACGTCGACGACATGGTAGTCATGTCAGATTCACTCGAACAACACGTCAAAGATTTGGACGAGGTCTTGGCAGCCGTACGGAAGTATGACATGAGACTGAATCCATAAAAGTGTGTTTTCGGGGTTGCAGGCGGGAAATTCCTAGGTTTCATGTTAACCCACAGGGGAATAGAGGCCAACCCCGACAAGTGTCAAGCAGTTGTTAACATGAGAAGTCCAGCCAACATCAAGGAGATACAAAGATTGGTGGGGAGGCTAACTGCGTTATCACGTTTTATGCCTAAATTAGGAGAAAGAATCCAGCCGATGCTTAGGCTCATGAAGAAAGCACAAAAATTCGTATGGGATGAGGCTTACGAGCAATCTTTTCAAACATTGAAGGAGTATTTGTCTTCTCCCCCAGTACTACAGAAGCCTAGCAAGGGAAAACCCCTGTTAGTATATCTAGCCATCTCTACCAATGCTGTTAGCACGACCATTGTACAAGATCAGGTGGGGGACCAGCGACCCATATACTTTATCAGCAAAGCCCTACATGATGCAGAATTGCGGTACCAGACAGTGGAAAAGGTAATTCTAGCACTCGTGATAACAACCAGACGATTGCGACCATACTTTCAAGGGAACTAGGTAATAGTAAAATTTGACTACCCAATACACAAAGTATTGAGGCGACCCGACCTCGCTGACCGAATGGTTGGGTGGTCCGTAGAACTATCTGAGTATCATCTTCGATGTGAAGCCCGAGGGTCGATTAAGGGACAATGCCTGGTAGATTTTGTCAACGAATTAACAGGAGATCCTGACGTACGCGAGGAAGGCTGGATCCTATCGGTGGATGGCTCCTCCAACACGAAAGGCGGGGGTGCTGGAATTGTTTTGCAAGGGCCGAATGATTTGGTACTCGAGCAAGCCTTGCGCTTTGGCTTTAAACCCTCTAACAATCAGGCAGAATATGAGGCATTAATAGCGGGGTTGACCCTCGCAGCAGACATGGAAGCAGATACGGTGACATGCCGAATTGATTCTCAGCTGATAGTAGGACACTTGGATGACACTTTCCAAGTAAAGGACTCCCTCCTATTACGATATTATCACGTTGTGCAGGGCATGTTGAACATATTCATAACAACAAACGTAAAGCATGTTGATAGATACCTGAATTCCATAGCCGACTTGCTCTCGAAGTTGGTGACTACCAAAATAAAGGGGCAACACCATACAGTGATCCATGCCACACTCGACCGTCCTACTGTAACCTTGACAGAATGCAATACTACTGAGACAGTCGCACAAGAGGATGAAGAGTGGATGGCTCCTATTATACAGTTCATTCAACATGGTGACACAGGCGGAATTGATGACCCTATCATGCGTAGAAAAGCTTCTCGATTCACTTTGGTTGGTGAAGAATTGTACAAACGAGGCTTCTCCAACCCTATGTTAAAATGCGTCACAAACCGCCAAACCCAGTATATTATGGAGGAGTTGCACACGGGGATTTGTGGCTTACATTCAGGATCTCGAACCATGGCAGCTCAGGTGTTACGAGCAGGATACTATTGGCCGACTGTAAAAGAAGACTGCGAGAAGTACGTAAGGAAATGTGCCCAATGCCAACAACACGGTAACATGATACATCTCAAGTCAGAAGAGTTGCATGGTATTACCTCCCTTTGGCCTTTTGCCAAGTGGGGCATGGATATCCTAGGGCCCTTCAACCCAGGGAAAGGTCAGGTAAAGTTCCTGTTGGTGGCTATAGACTTCTTCACCAATTGGATTGAGGCGGAGCCACTGGCCCTGATCACGGCCCAGCAGGTACAAAAGTTTGTGTGGAAGAATATAGTGTGCAGGTTCGGCATACCAAGCATCGTCATAACAAATAATGGTAGACAGTTCATCGACAAGGGGCTAGCCGAGTTCTATAAGGGACTCCATATCCAACATATTACCAGCTCGGTCGAGCACCTACAAACAAATGGGCAAGCCGAAGCAGCAAACAAGGTCATACTGCGAGAGCTTAAGAAGAGGCTGGGAGATACCAAAGGAAGGTGGGCTGACGAGTTATTAGAGGTCCTATGGGCATATCGTTGCACCCCGCAATCAACAACACAGGAGACACCCTACTTCTTAGCCTATGGAGTAGACGCAATGATCTCGGTCGAGATTGGGGAGCCCTCTTTACGAAGGCATTTGTTCAACACGCGTCTTAATAAAGAAAGTATGCTAACAAGCCTAGACCTGGTTCAAGAGCTCTGAGATCAGGTGCGCATTCGGGAAGAGGCAACCAAACTAAGGGCCCAGCGCCGCTATAATACCAAAGTCAAACCCCGGTCTTTTTACTAGGGAGATCTAGTATGGCGTATGGCAAGTGCTGCCCGGAAGCATAAAGGGAAGTTCTCGCCCAACTAGGAAGGACCATTCCGAATCAACAAAGTTGTGGGAAACGGCGCATACAGGTTGGAGCACCTATCTGGTGCCCCTGTCCCGGCCACCTAGAACGCCTCACATCTCAAGTTTTATTACAGTTAGTTTGTCAAACGTTTATTTTTCAGACTCTTTTGTGATTCGATTGCGCAATAAATGATGTACTCTTTCCTACATTGATCTTTTTAACCTAAAGAGGGTTTTTGGTCAAGAAGGATTTAACGAGGCATCATAGCCATAAATAAAGCATGATCATTTCATTATTATCCTATGATTACCTTGTCTATTGTCAAAACACGCATATATTCCGATCAAGCACAACAATCAGTTAATATTTCGCACTCTCTAATGGGAAAGGAAGCTTCATCGAACTAGATGATCCCCCCATATTTATACCAATGGGAAAGGAAGCTTCATCGCCCTAGATGATCCTCCCATACAAGCAAAAACTTAAGGTAATACATAACCATACAAAAACTTAAGGATTAGACGACACAAAGGAAAACACCATTCTGGCCAGAAGTGGCCGAGTACATCCTGGCCAGGAGCGGTCGAGTACATCCCGGCCAGAGGTGGCCTACCACATCATGGCCAGAAGTGGCCGGGTACACCTTGTGCCCACCTTCACCTGCAAATAAAAATGGCTAACAACATGCAAAGAGGCACAAGCAGCAGATGCAAACACAAAAATCTAAAGAAGAAAGTTCAAAGCATGGAATCAAAACATACAATGTGTGTTAATACATGTCCAAAAGGTAATAAACCAAAGCTCGACAAACAATTTATAAAACCAGAAAATACAAAGCAACAGGTCAATCCTCAAGAGAAGCAGCAGGTTTCTATTGCCCAGCAACAGGGATGTCCTCCACAGCCATGACGGAGCCTTCGTACACATCCTCATCAATATTAAAGCGCTCATCTCCCACGTCAAAGTTAAAATAATGAGAAGCCTGGCACAGGGCCTTGTGGAAACCCTCCTCATGTTGGGACATCACGTACCCCTCCAACTGGTAAATTTGGCCAGCTTTCTCAACGCTCTCCCTCTTCTCGGTTGCCAGCTCCTCCTTTAGACGCTCCAAGGCCACCAAAGAATCCTCATCCTTTTTCTCAAAATCCCTACAACGCGCTTTCAAGACATTATGCTCCGCTAGCAGTTGTGATAGCTCATTTTTCACACTTCCCAACTGAAGCGAAACCTCTTGCCTCCTATTATTGGCCTCAGCCAATTCCCTCTGCAGACTCTCTATCTCAGCAGTCAGTTTGCTTGTTTCTGGCAGTTGGCTTAGCATTGTATTCAGATGGCGACCCATCACCATTGCTCTGGCATGAAATTCATTCAGTGCATACAGCACAGTCTCAGGACGCATGGCTGGCACAATCTCAGCTTCCTCCGACGATAGGGAAACCTCTATGCCTTGGTTGATTTTGAGCTGTGCATCAAACATTGCAGCCAAAGAGTCAGCCACACTATCAGCAGAGGAAGTGCCTCGAGACTTCTTGGGGGAAGATGACCGGGGAGTAATCGGCCTTGCAGTACGATCCCTACGCTTGCTTTTCTTCTTCTCCACAGCAGGAGGCATCAGGTCGCTCTTTTGGGAAGACATTTCCATGGGAGCACGGCAAGTACTCTCACCCCCTCAGTTCCAGAAACACTTCTTTACCAAAGAGACCAGCAACAGCCATGATATCTGCAAAAAGAAATAAGCGTTAGTCCAAACATACCAGAGGCATATCTATGGGTAGTCAGAAGAACATACATACCGAAAAGATCATCGCGTGGATGAGAGGAACTAAACACACCAATAATTTTCTTGGAGGAGAGTTTCTTGGGCAATTGGTCCAAATAAGACAGCACATACAGGTCCTCCTGGGTAAGGGATGTTCTCGGCCAAACTCGATATGGGGTGGGATGTTTGGTCCAGTAGAACGAGAATTTGGGCTCGCCATTTTCAAAATAAAGATATCCGGCCCCAGCGGACTGGATGACTACCTTAAATAAACCAGTCTTAAACCTTTTAAAAGATTGCGTATAAGACGCAAGTAGACATTGGTGGCTTTGACCCACTAAAGACAACCAATTAACCAGCTCCCCTGGACGTGTACAATAGTACTGCAAGAAAACTTGCGGGGAGGGTCTCAAATGAAACACTCGACAGATCAGTCAGAACGCCTGAAGGGACGCCCAACTGTTAGGATGCAGCTGATTGGGTGCTACATTTAGCACCCTTAGCACTCCCATTGTAAAGTCATCAAAAGGGAGACAAACATGCAAATCAGAGACTAAGGTAGAGTACATGTAGAAAAAATCATGCGAATGACCTTCTCGACCATGACATACACTATCCCCACTCCTGGCTCGCTCTACACTAACAATGCGATCGTCTACTATATCAGCTAGACTGTCATACTTCTTACGAAAATCAACTATAGTGGCAGATTTACTAAACCTAGACAGAGGGAGTTTCACTCGGGGATCTACCCATTCGTACCCCAGGTGACACAAGGCTGAGAACTCCTCGGCACCTACAGAGTCCTCATCGTCGCTCTGAACACTATCACTGCACGGGGAGTCAGACACGGTCCTCTCCTCCTCTGAGTCACTATGCCTACTAGAAAGATAATAAGCAGAGGAGGATGACATACCTGGGGTGGTGCAGACAGGAAACACTCGGCTGGAGGTGGCTCACTTCCTAAATGGATCATTTGCCTCAAAACATCAAGACCCCACCTCTATTTATAGTGGACCACTTTCACAAGAGTAACCCCCTCATCACCATGAGACCTTGCTCCATCCAACGGTTGTTGGCACATCTCCTTTAACTCCCCACCTACACCATCTCATTATTATGACAAGACAGCCTCGAACGGCGAGCCAAGTTAATACTTTCTCTTTCCCCATAATTAAAGCAAGTCTCATAAACACAAGTGGTTGGGGACGCCTCGACACCATTTCCAAGAACAACACATCATAGCCTCTTGTGAACTTTGTTCACTACGAGCCTAGGGGGTTGGTGTTAGTGTATGGCCGGGTACATCTCGGCCCAGTAAGGGGAAAATGGTCGGGATCATCCCGGCCCAGGTACGAGCACCCTCACACTTTGGCCCAACCGCGAGGGCTTGGATCCAGCACGACGCTGACAGCCCAATAAGTGTGATGGCCGGGTACTTCCCGGCTCTCTTGGCCGAGTACATCCCGGCCCAAGGGAGTGGCAGATGGAACATGTGATTATGACGCAGAGAGACAGAGGAGCAGCATACAATCTTAGCCAAAAAGGAAGGAGTTGATATTTGGCGAAGTACAGACGGGAAAACCCCAAAAAGGAAGGAGTTGATATTTGAGAAGTACAGACGGCTAAACCTCAAAAAGGAAGGAGTTGATCTTTGACAAAAGTATAGACGGAAAAATCTTAGAATGGAAAGAGCTTATCTTTAACAAAGATACAGAAGAACAATCTCAGCCAATAAGGAAAGAACAGATGCGTGCAACCTCATTCGGAAAGGAAAAGAATCGATCCTCGAATACAAACGTCCCGCAAATAGTAGTAACAGGTCCATTAAGAAATTAGTATAAATTAAGGCCTAGTGAACAGGTAAAGGTACGCTTTTCTCACTAACCAATTACACCTCATATCAATCAGTTTCTGACTTGATCGTCGGAGTGCCTACAGGTATCCCCACCCCCGTAGTGCAAACGGCAGGGAGATCCAGGAGGAGTCCAGGGAGGAACAGGAGGAGGTTCGACACAGAGGGTTCTTGAGATCGTCTGGTTCCGCACCGAAATAGTATCGATCAGGTACACCTTGTTTGGATAAGGAAATTAAAATACCTTACATTTCAATTTCTTGTTTGGAAAAAAAATTTGAATTTATTGTGAGATAAAATTTAATTTTAACAATATTTATTTTACGCTTAATTATGTTTTGAGTTCATGATAAATTTGGAAACATGCTTGACAACCCAGATGGGTCGGGCAGACTAGGATTGGCCCGAGGACCTGGACTGGCCCGACGACTTGGACACGTCTGATGACCCAAACAAACCTGACGACCTAGACGGGCCCGAGATGCGAACGGGCCCGACAACTCGTACAGGCCCTTTCAAACCGTCGGGTCCGTTCGGAAAGTCTGGCCTATACGAATCATCGGGCCCGTCTGGGTCATCGGGCTTGTCCGGGTCATCATTCTAGTTCGGGTCATCGAGCCCGTCCGGGTCTACAGGCCTGTTTGGGTCGTTAGACATGTCCAAGTCGTCGAGCCCATCCGAGTAGTCCGACTCGTCCGGGTCCTCGGGCCGATCCTAGTCGTCTGAGCTTTCTGGGTCTTAGGGCCCGTGTGGGTGTACGTGTCCAATGATTTGGAAGGGCCCGTTCGGGTCGTCGGGCTTGTCTAGGTCGTCGGGCTCGTCTGGGTTGTTTAGCTCGTCTAGGTCGTCAGACTCGTCCGGATCATCAGGCTCGTCTGGATCGTCGGGCCCGTTTGGGTCATCAGACCTGTCTGGATCATCGGGCCCGTTTGGATTGTCAGGCCCGTCCGGTTCGTCGAGCCCGTCCGGGTCGTCGGGCTCGTCCAGGTCGTGGGGCACGTTTGGGTCGTCGGTTCTGTCTGGGTCGTCGGGCACGTCCAGGTCATCGTGCCCGTCCAGATCGTCTAGAATGTGAGGTTGAGTGAGAATAATTTCAAATTCCACCTATTTTGAGGGTATTTGAATTTCAACTAATTTAGCTAATTGAAATCCTTCAAAAAAATGCTTGCATTTGAAATGCTTTTTAATTCTCTATCCAAACAAAGCATTTCATTACAAAGAAATCTAAATTTTTCAAAAAAATGAATTGCTTCATTAAAATATTCTATCCAAACACACTTTTACCTTGTGTTTGGATGGAGCATTTCAACAATGCTTAGAAATTGAAATGCTTTGCATTTGAATTGCTTGGAATTAAATTCCATTCATTTTTTAAATAATTTGTTTGGATAAGAAAATTAAAATACCTTACATTTCAATTTCTTGTTTGGAAAAAAAATTTGAATTTATTATGAGATAAAATTTAATTTTAACAATATTTATTTTAGGCTTAATTATGTTTTGAGTTCATGATAAATTTGGAAACCCGACGATCAAGAAGGGACCGACGACACGGACAGGTCCGACAACCCGAACAGGCCCAACGACTTAGACGGGCCGACGACCTGGATGGGTTCGACGACTCGGACATGCCTTCCAAACCGTCGGGTCTGTCTGGGTCGTCGGGCTCGTCTGGATAGTTTGACCCGTCTGAGTCGTCGGGTCCATCTGTGTCATTGGGACCGTCCATGTCGTCGGGTCTGTCTGGATCGTCGGGCTTGACAGTTTGGACGGGTCCATCCAGGTTGTTGTGCTCGTCCAGGTCGTTGGACCCGTCCAGGTCGTCGTGTAGTCCGTGTCGTAGGGCCCATCTGGGTCGTCAGGCTCATCTGGGTCGTCGGGCCCATCTGGATCATCGGGCCCGTTCGGGTCGTCGGACCCGTCTGGATTGTCGGGCTCGTTAGATCATTGATCTTGTCTGGATAGTCTGCCTTGTTTGAGTTGTCAGACCCGTTCTGGTCGTAAGGCCCGTCTGGGTCGACGGGCTCGTCCAGGTCGACGGACGAGTCCGTCTAGATCATCGAGCTCATTCAGGTCGTCTAACCCGTCTGGGTCGTCGGGCCCGTCTAGATTGTTGAGCCCATTCGGGTTGTCGGACTCGTCTGAATTGTCGGCCCCGTTTGTGTCATCGAACCTACCAAAGAGTCTAGAATGTGAGGTTGAGTGAGAAGAATTTCAAATTCCACCTATTTTTAGGGTATTTGAATTTCTACTAATTTTGGCTAATTTAAATTCCTCAAAAAAATGTTTGCGTTTGAAATGCTTTTTAATTTCTATATCCAAACAAAGCATTTCATTACAAAGCAATCTAAATTCTTCAAAAAAATGAATTACTTCATTAAAATACTTTATCCAAACACACTCTTAGGGTTTTATCTTAAAGAATTTTGATGTTTCTAAAGTGATAAAGCTTAACATAATTTCTTTTACATTTTGATTCGTAGTGAATTCATCTGCGAGCATTTGCATTGAAATCGTCTCAATTGGGCAAAGGTACGAACTGACTGTTTCAACCTTTCTTCGTTTCTCTTGTTAAGTGTTATTGAACTCGTCTTAGTGGCAAAGGTACGAACCTACTATTTTGACCTTTCTTCGTTTCTCGTGTTAGGGTTAGACATTGGGTTAGAGATTATGGGAAAAGGATAAGAAATTGAAGTCCAAAATTTGAAATGTAACTCATTTTTTCATTTTCCTTAGAAACTAAAATCTGGAAGCGTTGAAAATATATCACTAGAAGTCGACTTCCGAAAGTCAAAATATATCACCGGAAGTCGACTTCCGAAAGTCAAAAATCATTACCGGAAGTCAATTTTCGAAAATAAAAAAACATTACGGAAATCGACTTCCGTAAGTAAAAAACTTAAGTGATTTTAAATATTTTTAATTCTTTTTAAAATTTATATTTTCTAACTTATTTTATTTTATTTTTTAAAATACATATTAAAAATTGTAAAACATATAAATTTTAAAAAAGTTACTTTAAAAAATGAAAATAAATAATAAAAATACTAAATAAAAACTTGAAAAATAAAATTAAAAATAATTTAAATTAAAATAATAAAACTTTAAATTTAAAAAATGAAAAAAAATATATATATATATATATATATATATATATATATATTTTCATTCTTTTTAAATTTAAAGTTTTATTATTTTAAAATGAATTTAAATATTAAATAAAATTAAATGAAGTAGAATAAATTTTTTATTTTTTTGTTTTTTTTATTTAAAATTTAATGTTATCTTAGTTTTACTTATTTTTATATTTATATTTATTTTTCAGTATATTAAATAAAAATAAAATTATATATATAGATATTAATATTTTTAAAAAATATATATATTAAGAAATATGAAAACATAAAAAATAAATAAAATAATAAACTAAAAAAAATTATTAAAAGTTAAAAAATATAAATTTTTAAAAAGAATTAAAAGTATTCAAAATAAATTTCTTTTTCGACTTACGGAAGTCAACTTCCAGAGAATGTTTTTTGGCTTCCGGAAGTCGACTTTCGAAAATATTTTTTGACTTTCGGAAGTTGACTTCCGAGAATATTTTTTGACTTCAGGAAATTGACTTCCGGTGATAATTTTTTACTTCTGGAAGTCGACTTCCGGTGATATATTTTGACTTCCGAAAGTCGACATAATTTTGGGGGTGTGGTGTCTGCGGGTTTCCTTAAATGGTCAAAGGGTTTTTTGGGAATTTAAAGAAAGTTTGGAGGTGTAGAAGAAATTTTGGAGGTGCAAGAAGAAAGACCCATTTATGTTTAGACTTGTAGTTGGGCTTTTGGGGTTATTGAGGTTTACATCTTGCAAACCTACACCTCCAAAGAGGTCTACTACACCTCCAAAAATTTCAAAATTCCAATAGTATCTTTCTGAACTTTTCACTATTTAACGGCAAAAAAGTTAAACAGATATAGATTGTGCACCGGTATTTGAAATCCGGTTAAGTGATTAAACGGAATTCAAATTTCGTTTTCTTTGTGTACCAACATTCGGAGTCCGATTTAATTTTCTATCGGCATTTGAAGCTCGGTTAGGAAATTTAAAATCAGCTTCTTCTTTTTAACCGACATTGGTAGTCCGCTGATGATTTAAATTTTTGTATTTTTTTATAAATTTGTTTGTAAGATTTAATTTCTATTATTTTATAATTTATGTATTAATTATTTAATTTTAGATTATTAAATAAAATTTTATTATTTTAAATTTTGTAGTTATTTTTACTTTGTTAATTTTTAATTAATAATGATAAAATTTTATTTAAAATATTTTACTTTATAATATGTAGATTAATTATATTTAATTATTTTCGAATAATTTTGACTTATTTATTATTTGTTAGCTTTTTAATATATTTATTTATTTATAAGATTTAATTTCAATTTTTTTATATTGTATATTAATTATTTAATTTTAGATTTTATATTAAATAAAACTATATTCCGACAATGGAAATCCGGTACGTTAACTATTTTTTTATTTAAAATTAATATTTGTATACCGGACTTCTAATTTCACTAGTTTACTTCTTTTATTTATTTTACATATAAAATTTAATTTCAGATTAGTATTCTTAAGTTACTATTTAATTGTTTAAGGATATATTGTATTAATATTTCTTTTTTTTTTATTCATTTTATTACTTTATTTTTAATTTAATTTTTCATATATTCTTTTAGTTATATATTTTATAGTTATTTTTACTTTGTTAATTTTTAATTAATAATGATAAATTTTTATTTAAAATATTTGTCTTTATAATATCTAGATTAATTATATTTAATTATTTTAAAGTTATTTTTACTTATTTATTAGTTGTTAGCTTTTAATGTTTTTATTTATTTATTTAATTTTATTTATAAGATTTAATTTCAATTTTTTATATTTATATATTATTTATTTAATTTTAGATTGTTTATATTATATATTATTATATTAAATAAAATTAAATACGGCAATCGAAGTCAGGTTGTTAAACTCAATTTTGTTTTAAAGTTATTGTATTCCAATTTCACTAGTTTACTTTTTTTTGTATTTATTTTACATATAAAATTTAATTTCAATTTGATTAATATTATTTAGTTATTGTTTAATTGTTTTTAGAATATATTTTATTAGCATTTATTATTTTTTGAATTTTAAACTTCAGCTTTTATGTTTTTATTTTTATTTTTTTTAATTTGTTAAATTTTTTATTCATTTTATTACTTTATTTTTAATTTTATTTTTCATATATTTTTTAGTTATATATTTTATAGTTATTTTTACTTTGTTAATTTTTAATTAATAATGATAAATTTTTATTTAAAATATCTGCCTTTATAATATCTAGATTAATTATATTTAATTATTTTAATTAAATATAATTATTTTAAAAAAATAACAAATAAAATATTATTAAAAAAATATTTAACATTAAATTAAAAATAAATTAAATTTTCAACCAATTAATAAAATTAAAAATAAAAATATAAAACAAATACGTTAAATAAATAAAATATTATACCTAAAGCTAACACAACACAACTAACAAAATATTCAAAATAATCGAAAAAAGCATTTTAAAAATAAAAAAATTCAATAAAGCAAAATAAAAATTAGATTTCGATTTCCGGTTTGTGTAAAATGAAATTCGTGGTTAGCATTACCATTAGAAGTTGGTTTGTATTAAAAACAAATTCAAAATGAAGAATTAAAGATTTAACAAAATATTTTATTTTTAAAAGTTGGAAAAAAATATAAATTAAATAAAATATATAATGAATCACAAAAAATATAAACAATTTAAAAATTTAACAATTGAACCGTTTTCATGAAAATCGGATATCGAAATCTATTTAATTTGTGAAGCGGATTTCTAAATCCATTTTTGGACAACCGGATGTCGAAAGCCGGTGTATGTGTACAAATTCATTTTCTGGAAAATCGGATGTCAAAATCCGTTTAATTTTTGAACCGGATTTCTAAATCCGTTTTTGGGCAGAACCGAATGTCGAAACACCTAACACAGTAACTATTTTAATTACTTTTACCTACTTAAGACAGAGGTGAGTCAGAAGGGTAAAATGGACTGCGCAGTTAATATTTGGGATGTAGTAGAAGTCTTTGGAGGTGTAGGGAGAAGCCCCCTTGCAAAATTTGTAGTGATTGGGCATAGCACATACCAAACTATCATTCGTGGGGCGTGTTTGACAAAGATTTGTAGTGGTTTTTTGGTGTGGGATTTGTAGCCTATGTCTTTTGTTCAAATCCAAGATAGGCTTTGTTACTGATCCTATACTATTTGAGTTTATGCCCTTGTGTTGTCCCTTGTTTGTCTCTTCAAGATGGACAAAAGCTTTGTGTATTTACTGTTGGACTCAAGCTTTGTGTACTTACTGCTGAGAACTTCAAACATCACTTATTTCTCCATGGTTAAAAAACTATAAACAAACTCAAAAGTGAAATTGAAAAACAATTTCAGTGTGTTTCCATGTCTTGTTTCTTGATCAAGAGTTAAGTAAAAGGAGGAACTAGTTTTTCAGGTAAGTTTACCTTTTCATCCATTATTACTGTTGTCTTGAGGATTTGAATGTGCATAAATCACAATTGACATAATTTCTCTTAACTTAAGGCAAGAAACCAATAATAAAAATGAAGAACCCCTACTTAGTATATAAATTGAAATATAGTATTGAACAAGGATAGTTCAGATGCGTGAATAAAAGAAAATCTTTATTATATATATATATATATATATATATATATATATATATATATATATATATATATATGGCTTTTGATCCCTCACTTTCTCTGGTAATTTCACAGCATGAAAAGAAAAAGGGCCAATGCTAATGGATATTTTTTTATTGAGTAAATCATTCGATTCAACACCATGTGTTGGAATAAAAGCTTATGTCCTGGAGTATTATATACAAGAAGAATAAATGCATATATATATATATATATATATATATATATATATATATATATATATATATATATATATATATATATATATATATATATATAATATATAATTATACAT